>ENA-OPZM01000183-OPZM01000183.1-human-gut-metagenome-genome-assembly--contig:-NODE-183-length-27342-cov-1.915194_pt1 | contig 27342 bp, 32 predicted proteins | sample MGYA00242478_ERZ504493 | MGnify/ENA primary metagenome ERZ504493 (study PRJEB26092, sample SAMD00036227) | human gut metagenome | host: Homo sapiens | study: EMG produced TPA metagenomics assembly of... | reverse complement strand
CAACTGTAACTGGTCAATCCCTTGACCGTGAACACGAAACTAATGTTGCCATAAAAGTTTCTCCTTTACTTTTGTAGTCTTTTTTTTGATACCATGATTATAACCCCCTCGGGTAACCCGAAGTCAACTATTTACTATTATTTTTTAGAGGATTTCATTATGTCATATACAATTAAAGAAACTAGCAAACGAACTGGGCTAACCTTACACACTATTCGCCACTACTGTGACCTTGACTTAATCCCAAGTTTACAACGTGATGAGAATAACAACCGTATTTTTGATGAAGCTTCTATTCATTGGTTGTACGCCATAAAATTTCTTAGACAAAGTCAAATGTCTCTCAAAGAAATTCGCCAATTTTTTGAAAAATACCAATATGACCCAACCAAGTCTAGCGACCGTAAAAAGTTGTTACAAAAAGCCATTCAAGTTTCTGATAAAAAATTACAACAAGCCATTCAAGAACATGACCAATTAAAACATGAGTTGAAAACTTACCTTGACAATATTGATTGTGAAAAAAATAAAGAAATCTGAGGCAAAGCTCAGATTTCTATTCTTGACTATGAAATAGTTAGCTAGTATGTTTATAAGCATAGACTAGCCGTCCAATGTTTATGAGTGACACGAATGCCCAAATAAGCATGATAACCCAGTTTGCCTCAAAGGCATAAATGGCTGTTAAAACAAGAGTAGACGACGTTAAGAGAATTGTTGATAAATGCTCTTTGACAAATTCTAACATTAGCTTTTAAACAATCCCTTCTAGGAGACCACGCATAAAGTCTTCAGAATCAAATTCACCGATGTCATCAATTTTTTCACCAAACCCAATAAATTTGACAGGAATATCAAGTTCTTGGCGAATGGCAAGAACAACACCACCTTTAGCCGTTCCGTCAATTTTAGTTAGGATAAGCCCAGTTAACGGTGTAATTTTTGAGAATTCTTTAGCTTGGCTAAGCGCATTTTGACCTGTTGAAGCATCGAGCGCAAGGAGTGTTTCATGCGGTGCATCTGGTACGACACGCTTAATGATACGACCAATTTTTTCAAGCTCTGCCATCAAATTATCTTTATTTTGCAGACGTCCTGCTGTATCAATGAGAAGAATATCAACATTTTCAGCGACAGCTTTTCCATACCGTCAAAAACAACAGAAGCTGGGTCAGCTTTTTCTGGTCCTGTTACAACTGGCACACCGACACGACGTCCCCATTCAACAAGCTGCGCAACCGCACCAGCGCGGAATGTATCAGCAGCAACAAGCATGACTTTCTTACCTTCGTTTTTATATTTGTAGGCTAATTTGCGATTGACGTCGTTTTTCCGACACCATTAACCCCAACAAAAAGCATAACGGTTAAATCTTCTTGGAAATTAATTTTTTCGTTGAAAACACCGTCTTTTTCGTAAATGTCAACTAATTTTTCAATGATAACACGTTTTAAATCGTCAGCTCTCTTAGCATTTTCAAGTTTGGCTTCATAACGTAAATCTTCTGTTAATTGTGTTGCGACATTCACCCCAACGTCTGAAAGAATGAGCATTTCTTCTAGTTCTTCGAAGAATTCTTCATCAACACGACGGAAATTAGCCAAGAAGGCGTTCAAACGTGCACTGAAACCAGTACGGGTCTTTTTCAGACTGCGATTGTATTTTTCTTCTTCGGTTTCGGTTGCTTCTTGCACAACTACTTCTTCTGGTTCAGTTTTTTGACGTGTTTTGACAGCTTCAAAAGTAACTGCTTCACCACGTTCAATAGCCTCTTGAGCGGCTGCTTTTTTCGCATAATAATCCGCTATGATATCTGAAAAATGTTGGTCTGGCTCAACCTCATTAGCTACTGCGGTTGCTTCTGAAATTTCTTCAGCTTGATTAGCCGTATTTTTAACCACAGTTTCGCTGTTTTTAGACTGAACAAACGGTTCTGTTTCAACAGATTCAGCTTCGCTATCGACATTAACAACGTCTTGAACTTCTTCCACAGTATCGTTGACGATTTCTGCTTGTTCTGAAACCTCAACACTTTCTTTTACTGTATCAGAAGAGGCTTCAGTTTGTTCTGATGTTTCGACAACCTCTTGAAGTGTTTCTTCTTGGCTTTGGCTGTCAACCGTCTCCCCAACTTCTTTTTTCTTATTTCCAAATAAACGGTCAAATAATCCCATACTAAGTACCAAAATCGATAAGGTTACCTTATCCACTTTTCCTTTCTATTACGCATTTAAAATGTATTTTTCAACAGCTTCTGCAACACCTGATTCGTCATTGGTACGTGTTGTTACCGCATCAGCTGTTTCTTTCGCAATAGCAACACCATTTGCCATTGCAACACCTAAACCAGCCCATTTAAGCATTGAGAGGTCGTTTTCTTCATCTCCCATAGCCATAACATTTTCAGGGAGTAAGTTCAAATGCTGAATCAACTGGTTTAACCCTGCTGCTTTATGGACGCCTTTAGGCATCATTTCCAATATAATATCACGTGATTTGAAAATTTCAAACTCATTGTATAATTCTTTCGGAAATTGCAAAATCTGCTTGTCCAAAAATTCAGGATTTGTCACGCTAACGACTTTGTTATAAATAATATTTTCAGGAATATCATCAAAAGAAGTTAATTCTACAAATTTAAGTTTGGGGTTGGCTTGTGGGTAAAGGGACTGATTGCCTTGACTGGCAAGACTATAAACAATTCCATCACTAAGCACATCAAATGGAAGAGCAAGTGGATCAAGCGTGCTGTGTAAACGCTTGAGCTGCGCACGTGTTAGCTCACTTTTATCTAAAATATCGCCATTTGTCTTTTGAACCAAACCACCATTGAAAGTGATGATATAGTCCTCATCAGAAATCAAATCTAGCTCTTCAAGCAAACCGCTAATCGCCTTTAAAGGACGTCCAGTCGTGATAACAACTTTAATTCCCTTATCACGTGCTGCTCGCAAAGCTTTTTTATTTTCTGGTGAAACAACCTTTTGACTGTTAAAAAAGTGTGCCATCTAAATCCAAAGCTAATAATTTAATATCTTCCATTATTCTACCAATCCTTCCATATAAGCCATGACAGACTCCTCATCACAATGCCCAATGATTTCATTTGAGATGTCTTTGATTTCTTGTCGAGCATTTTCTGTCGCAACTGCATTCCCAGCAAAATCAAGCATTTCAAAATCATTGAGATTATCGCCAAACGCTACAATTTCTGATTTATCCATATTAAAGGTTTGGCAAAGTGCTTCTAGTCCTGTTCGTTTATTGACGTCACGGATAACAATATCGACAGATTTAAAGCCTGTCGTCACCGCTTGTGCGTAGCTAATGCGTTCATTAAACCATGCTTCGCCTTGACGTACAGTATCTTCTGAAAAGTTTGCAGTGACTTTTAAAATATTATCTTCAACCTGCGCCAAATCAGCCACACGTTGAACATTTTCATAATAATTGCTAATAAAATTTAGGTAATCATCACTAGCTTTTGGATGTAAATAAGCCCCACTTTCACCTGATAACAGGAAATCATAACCTAACATATATGGACTTTCAAGAAGGGTATCAATGACCTCCAAATATTGTTTTTTACTCAAACCAGATTCAAAAACAATATCTTTACCAACTTTTACCAAAGTCCCATTTTCAGCAATAAATGCCATTTTATCAGCATGCTCAGCAAACATTTTTTCCAAAGCCATAAGTGAACGTCCGCTCGCTGCGACAAATAGTATATTGTTTTTTTAAATTTTCTTAGAACATTCATTGGAGGCGCTTACTATCAAAATAGCCATTACTTGTTAAAAATGTACCATCCATATCTGCTGCAACTAATTTTACCATTATTATACTCCTAAAGAATTACATAACTCTATTTTAGCAAAAAACACAGCAATTTTCTTGCTAATAACACATTCTTTTCAATCTTCTAAATAAAGCTGAAATTTTTTTCCAGTTTTTAAAATTCTTTTTCGAATATATATAGTGAAGTTAAAAATAAAGGGGATTACAATGAAAAAAGGAACATCATACTTCCTAGTGTCTGGTTTGGTACTGCTTGCGGTTGGTGGCGGTGTCATTACTCTAAAATACCATTCAAATCACAACCACGCTTCTACGGTTTCTAGCCAACATCATCACGCTCAGAAAAAACTTTCAAAATCAACAAGTTCTTCAACAAAAACACAGAACCACGTTGCTAGCAAACGCGCGGATTTACTGAAAGCACCTACTGAAAAACAAGTCACAGAGCAACTGATAAAAGATGGAGAAAATCTTATTAGCACCCGTCAAGTCAGTCAACAGACTAGTCAATTTGATTTCAATGCGCTAGCGCAATCAGATTTCTCAAGTCTTGCTGGCACATGGATGGACGCTAATGGTTACACTTTTGAATTTTCACCACAAGGTATTATTGACGACAAATTAATCTTGTCTGCTCTTGTTTATAATGAAAACGGTGAAGCTATTTCTAACGTTTATACTGAAAGTGGAGGTGGTTTCATTTTACATTATTACGCTGCTGGTAGCCAAATTCCTAGCTGGCATTTTGGCATAACAGAGACTGACCCGTCTGATTACGGTCGTGACCGCCTATTTGCAACACAAGGTAGCCGTTTTGATTATGAATCAACTAACCAATTTGTCAGCAATGTCTTTTACAAAATTTCAGACCAATACAGCCAGAACACACAAACCGAATCTGACACAGCAGAACTCTCAGATAGTCAAGAAGAAAGTGATGACACACTCACAACTTCTTCATCAGACAACCAAGCTGACGAAACAACAGAATCACAAACAGAAACTGCGGTAACAAACTAAAACTTTTGAATACAACAAAACCTCCCAACTGATTCTAGTTGGGAGGTTGTTCGTTATTCTTGCTAAAACTTAAGAGTGGATTTTATCATTCCACTAGATTTTCGGCTTCTTTTAATTTTACAGAAACGATACGAGAAATACCTGATTCTTGCATGGTTACTCCGTAAATGCTATCAGCGGCAGCCATTGTTCCCTTACGGTGAGTAACGACGATGAACTGACTTGATTTATCAAAGCGATTGAGGTAGTCTCCAAAACGTTTCACATTAGCTTCGTCAAGCGCAGCTTCCACTTCGTCCAAAATGACGAATGGAATGGTTTTGACGCGGATAATGGCAAATAGCAGAGCTAAAGCCGAGAGGGCTTTTTCCCCACCGGACATGAGGTTAAGTGATTGGATTTTCTTCCCTGGCGGTTGCACGGAAATCTCAACCCCAGCTGTTAACAAGTCTCCTTCTGTTAGTGATAAATCAGCTGAACCACCACCAAACATTTGAGTAAAGGTTTGCTTAAATGAATCACGAATAGCATTGAAAGTCACTTGGAAACGTGTTTTCACTTCATCATCCATATCATTAATCGTATCAAGCAAAAGATTCTTAGAATGAACCAAGTCCTCTTTTTGGGCGTTAAGGAATGTCAAACGCTCGTTCACTTCATCATATTGTGAAATGGCGTCTAAGTTAATTGGACCAATGCCTTGATACGACGGCGCAATTCTTGCAAACGTTGACATGCACTTTCCATATTATCAATTGGTTCACTAGCTTCCTTGGCTTCGTCCAAGGTCAAGTGATAATCTTCTGTCAAATCATGTGAGAAGGCACGCAAGCGGTCAGAAACTTGATTGATTTGAGCTTCTAATTGCGCTTGCTGACGAATTAATTCTTCGTTTTTCTGATTTTCTTTTGCAACTTGTTCTTCAAGCTCTTCTAAATTAGCTTCGCAATCTTCCAATTCAAAACGGAGGCTAACTAAGCACTCTTCTTCACTAGCTTTTCTAGTAACACCCACATCATATTGTTTTTGCAAGGTTGGCAGACTTTCAGTCTGATTATCGCTAGCATGGTAAGCTAACAAATCCTCGCATTTTGCAATTTCAGCTTTATTTTCAGCTAAACTAACTTCTAAGCGTGTTTTGTTAGCCGATTCAAATTTACGCTCACTCAACAACTCACGTTCAGTTAATCTTGCTTGTGACACTTGTTGACGCAAAGCTTCAACTTTTTGCGTAATGGTATTTTTGTTTTCTTTAATTTGCTCAATTTCAACTGTTAAAGTTTGTTTACGCGCAGCTATTTCTGCTAATTCTGCTTCAAGTGTTGTTTTTTGTGATTCCAAATCATGTGAACCACCATCTGTTTCTGATTCTTGCAGGCGTTCGCAAAGCTGGTTAATGTCGTTCAAGCGTTCAGCCAATTGTTGGTATTCAAGCTCTGCTTTTTGTTCAGCAAACGCGCTTCCTCTCCTTGTGCTTTGAAACTAGCTAAAGTTCCTTATTAGCTCTCAAAGCATCTTGGAGTTCTTGCACACGCTTTTCTTGTTTGATTTGCTGAGCTTGCAAGTCTTGTAATTCAACCATAAGATTATCTAGTTCAGGTTTTATAAATGTGGTATTATTTTGACGATTTGCTCCACCTGAGAAAGAACCACCAGGGCGAATTTCTGTACCGTCAAGTGTTACAATACGCACTTGATAACGAAGCGCACGCGCAGCTTTATTAGCATTGTCAACCGTGTCAAAAACCGCAGTTACCCCAAGAAGATTTTGGAAGATATTTTCCAAACGATTATCAAATGAAACTAAATCACTTGCAACACCAAGAAAACCTTGACTTGAAGCCAAAATCGAATGATTTTGTTGCGATAAGTGACGTGGTTTTATAGTCGTTAAAGGCAAGAATGTCGCACGTCCTTGACGATTTTTCTTTAGAAAGGCAATCGAACGTTTAGCCGCTCCCTCATCTTCGACAATAACGTGCTGGCTTGACCCACCAAGTGCAATCTCAAGAGCAGTCTGATAATCTCGCTCAAATGTCAAATGCTCACTAACCGCACCAATAATACCACCTAGCTGACTTGACGCCTGTAGAACCGACTTAACCCCAGCATAGAAATTGCTGTGATTTTTAAGAATAGATTCCAGACTAGCCTTGCGAGCCTCTTTTGATTTGATAACATCCAGTTTGTCAAACATTTTAGTTTGCTCTAGTTGGTAATCTTTTTCGGCTTGAACAATTTGCACGTGTAATGCTTGGTAGTCATCAAGCAAGACTTTGACTTTTTCACGAGCTGCTTCAAAGTTTTCTAAAGCTTCTTTTGCCGTTAATTTTACTTCTGCTAGCGTTTCTTGTGTTTGTGCCAATTCTTCTGATTTTGATTCTAACAATTGTTTTTGATTGTCAATATCAGCAATCGTTGCTGTCAATTTATTCGATAAATCAGCTTCTTTTTTGCATTAACCCAACAAACTCTTCGCGAAGTTTTTCGATAACTTGGTCTGGGTCGGTTGAAAAACGGTCTAATTCAGCCTGCAATGCTTGAATATCAGCTGTTGTCTGGGCTAATTTGGTATCTAATTGTGAGAGTCGCTGCTCTTTTTGTGTCAATTCTTCTGTTAATCTCGCTTGATTTTCCTTCAAATCAGCCAATTGCGAGCTTGCAGCTTGTTTTTTCTCTTCTTTTTGACTTGATTCTAAGGCAATCAAATCCATTTGGCGCTCGAGGTCAGAAATTGCTCTGGTAATATCAAGCAATCCTTCTTGTCTTCTTGATATTTCTTCAGACAATTGATGACGTTTTTCTTTCAAGTTTTGATTTTGTCTTTCAAATTGCTGGCGCTGTTCATAATAAGCTGCCAAATCAGCTGTAATAGCTGTTAAAGACTGATTTAATTCTGCTAAACGCTCCTTATCAGCCTGAATATCTTCAACCAGAATATTCAAATGAAGTTGCTTACGCTCATCTTCCAAGCCAAGGAATTCTTTAGCCACTTGTGCTTGACGCTCCAATGGCTTCACTTGTGTTTCCAGTTCATAGATAATATCGTCCAGACGGTCCAAATTATCCTGTGTTTGATTAAGCTTGGTTTGGGTTTCTTTCTTACGTGTCTTGTATTTTAAAACACCTGCAGCTTCTTCAAAAATAGCACGACGTTCCTCCGGTTTACTGTTGAAAATTTCTTCGACACGTCCTTGTGAAATTACAGAAAACGAATCACGTCCCAATCCTGTATCCATAAATAAATCATGAATATCACGCAAGCGCACCTTACGTCCGTCAATCAAATACTCGCTGTCGCCATTACGATAAATATGGCGTTCTACACGAATCGTTTCTTTGGCATCTTTAATAAAGCCATCAAAATTATCCAAGGTCACAATAACCTGAGCATAATTTAATGGTTTACGATTCTCAGTTCCTGCAAAAATGACATCTGGCATCTTGCCACCACGCAAATTCTTGGCAGAAGATTCCCCAAGCGCCCAACGCAAACTTTCTGTAATATTGGACTTACCAGAGCCATTAGGACCTACAACAGCTGTAACTCCCTTGTCAAATTCAATGGTTGTCTTGTCTGCAAAGGACTTAAAGCCCTGCATCTCGATTTCTTTTAAATACATAAAATAAGAGATAAAAAGGCAAATCACCTTCCCGAAAAGAAGCTATCTAACTAGCATTCTTTTTCCTAGGTTTATCACATATCACCTAGGACAGGTTGGACATTTGCCTCATCAATTTCCTTTCAAATGTCTTATTGAAGCAAGACTAGAGCATTTTTAGCAGCATCTTGCTCAGCCAATTTCTTAGATTTTCCGATTCCTTGACTTTTGGCTTTATCATTAACGTACACAGTCACTTCAAAGACTTTAGCATGTGCAGGTCCTGATTCGTTTGAAACACGATAATCAATCGTCACATCACCATGACCTTGTAACAACTCTTGAAGTGTTGTTTTGTAATCTTTCACGCGCTCAAAATTACCTTTTTCAACTTGTGGAATCATCACTTGGTTTAAGAATTTATTGACGGCTTCAACACCTTGATCCATCAACAAAGCTCCAAGAAATGCCTCAAATAAGTCACCTAAAATTGTATCACGATTACGACCACCAGATTTTTCTTCACCATTTCCTAATTTGATAAATTCATCAAATCCACAGTAACGTGAAAAACCTGCTAGAGACTCTTCACGTACAATGACGGAACGCATTTTTGACAAGTCTCCCTCTGGTTTTTTCGGATACTTTTTAAACAAATATTGCGAAATCAAAAGTTGAAGAACCGCGTCATCCTAAAAATTCCAAGCGTTCATTGTGTGAAATGTTTAGGAGGCGATGTTCATTAGCATAAGAAGTGTGGGTAAAGGCTGTTTCTAGCAAAGTTTTATCTTCAAAACAATTCCGAAATCTTGCTGAAGTTTTGTGTCTAAAGCTTGCATGATAAATCTCCCTTCAAAAAATAGTCTATATCCTTATCTTATTAAAACGTTTCTTCTCAATCATTCATTGAGTTATTAAAACGCTTTTTCTACCATAGACTATTTTATTATACCAGAAAAGTCATAAAAAAGGGAATTTCTCCAAAAAATCCCCTTAATTTCTTCTATTTAATGCAATTTATTTTGGTCTTGAATTTATAGTGTAAATGCACAATAAAACTGTCCAACGGACAGTTTTCACAAACTAAACTTTTATAACTTTGTTAATGGTGTTGCTTCCTCTGGTGAGGTGTCAAAGACTTTCATGTCATAACCAACCCCAAAGTCAGCTTGAATAAGATTATTTTCCATGGTCATGTGAGCCAATTCTTTGATATTGTTTTCTTTACTCAAATGTCCAAGGTAAATTTTCTTCGTGCGATTTCCAATGGTTCGAATCATTGTCCCAGCACCGTCTTCGTTTGACAAGTGCCCTTTATCAGATAGGATACGTTGTTTCAAACTCCACGGATAAGCACCAGAACGTAAAATCTCAACATCATGATTTGATTCAATTAAGTAACCGTCAGCATTTTCAATAATTCCTGCCATGCGGTCACTAACATAACCTGTATCTGTTAAGATAACAAACGATTTATTATCTTTCATCAAACGATAAAATTGTGGCTCAACGGCATCGTGGCTAACACCAAAACTTTCAATATCAATGTCACCAAGTGTCAATGTTTTACCACGTTCAAAAATATGTTTTTGAGCGAAATCAAGCTTTCCAATCATATTTCGCTCATCAATCATTTGCCAGGTTTTTTCATTCGCATAAACATCAAGATTATAACGACGTGCTAACACCCCAACCCCTTTGATATGGTCAGAATGTTCGTGTGTAATAAAAATAGCATCTAAGTCCTCTGGTTTGCGGTCAAATTTCAGCAAGAAGACTGGTAATTTTCTTACCAGTCAAACCCGCATCAATCAAAAAAACGTTTTTGTGGTGTTTCCACATAAAAAGAATTTCCAGTTGAACCGGAGGCTAAAATACTATATTTAAAAGCATTTTCAGACATCTACTCTTCTTCATCCTCCCATTCATCATAAATTTCAGAATCTTTTTCGTAAGGAAGTACAATTGTAAAGGTCGACCCTTTTCCGTAAGTACTTTGTGCCCAAATAAAACCTTTATGTTGTTTGACAATTTCTTTTGCGATAGCTAAGCCGAGTCCTGAACCACCTTGGGCACGACTTCGAGCCTTATCCACACGATAGAAACGGTCGAAAATCAATGGCAAATCTTTCTTAGGAATACCAAGCCCTTCATCAGAGATTGAGATAATCAACTGTGTTTCCGTCGTTTTCATGCTAACTGTGATTTTTCCACCATCTGGTGAATATTTGATAGCATTATTAAGGATATTATCCAAAACCTGCGTCATCTTATCAGGATCAATTTCAAGCCAGATTGATTTAATCGGATAATCCCTGACAATCTCATACTGTTTTCCACTGATTGTATGTTGGCTTTTAATTTGATCAAAACGGTTAAGAATTGATGTCATAAAAGCTGTGAAATTGGTCATTTCCACTTCCAGTTGAACCGTCTGATTATCAATACGCGATAAATTAAGTAAGTCTGAAATCATACGAATCATACGGTTTGTTTCATCTAAAGACACTTTGATAAAGCTTGGCGCAATGTCTTCTTTGAGTGCCCCTTCATCTAAAGCTTCCAGATAAGATTTTACAGATGTTAATGGTGTTCGCAATTCATGACTAACATTAGAAACGAAAAGGCGACGCTCACGGTCTTCTTTTTCTTGTTCGGTTGTGTCATGCAAAACAGCAATCAACCCTGAAATAAAGCCACTATCACGACGATTTAGAGCAAATCGAATACGTAAAGTAATAAATTCACCTGTTCCGTCACGACGGTTCAAGACAATTTCAGGTGTTTTTGACACCAAATCATGATAACTATAAGTACTATCAGCTCCTAAAATATCAACAATATTCATCTGCAAAGCTTCTTCTTGCTCTAAATTGAGTTGTTGTAGCGCGGTTTGATTAATCATTGTGATATTTCCAGCACGGTCAGTCGCCAAGACACCGTCTGTCATATAGGATAAGATACTTGCTAAACGATTCTTTTCTTGCGCCAAATTTTCCTGTGCTAAACGAAAGACTGTTGACAAATCATTTAATTGGTCAGCTAACTCAGCTAAGTCTCTATCTTTTTCAATAATAATATCTTCTGTATATTTTCCTGTGATAAGCTCTCGCACTTTACCACTCAAACGTCGAATATTAACAGAAGTTCGATAATCTCTTATCGCTAAATAAACAAAATAAACTGCGACAAATGCTAAAAGAAAGAGAATGGCTTGTTCAAAATAAGTTAAATTTTGTAACATTGTATCATTCATATGACTTCATGTAGTACCCAACACCCCGACGTGTCAAAATATATTCTGGACGGCTTGGTGTATCTTCAATTTTTTCGCGTAAACGACGAATCGTTACGTCAACCGTACGCACATCACCAAAATAATCATAGCCCCAAACGGTTTCCAAAAGATATTCACGAGTCATGACTTGTCCCATATGAGTTGCCAAATGATGAAGCAATTCAAACTCACGGTGTGTTAATTCGATATCTTCACCACGTTTTTGTGCTACAAAGGCATCTGGTAAAATTTTTAAGTCGCCAATTGTGATTTCTGAATTTGAAGCCGAAGCATTTTCTTCAGCAACTGCTGTTTCAATATTTTCTGTACGACGAAGGTGCGCTTTAACACGCGCCAACAATTCACGGTTTGAAAATGGTTTGGTCACATAGTCATCTGCACCAATTTCAAGACCGATAACTTTATCAAACTCGCTATCCTTAGCAGACAACATGATGATTGGAATATGACTTGTCTTGCGAACTTCCTTAGCCACTTCAAGCCCATCCAACTCTGGCAACATCAAATCCAGGATAATTAAATCTGGATTTTCTTCCTCAAACTTTGTAATAGCTTCACGACCATCAAAAGCCGTTACAGTTTCATAACCTTCTTTAGCTAAATTAAATTTAATAATATCCGAAATTGGTTTTTCATCATCCACGATAAGAATTTTTTTCATATGCCACCTCTTTATTCTTCGTAAGTTATTAAAAAATTCTCAAACAACGATTTCATGTTCAGTCACCAAAATGACTTCTGCCCTAAATTATATCAAAATTCGACTTTAATTGGAAATATTGGGCGTTTTTGACATCATAAAGTAACATTTGAAACAATAAGATTATTATTTTTAACCCTTTATTTGTTGAAATTTTCTGAATATATTTGACAATTGCTACCCCTTATGTTAATATAGACTAACTTATAATGTCAGATGTAAGATTACCTGACAAAGAAATCTTATCTTTGAAAAGGAGACAAGCGTGGCACTAATTGAATTTAAAAATGTCGAAAAATACTATGGGGAATATCATGCCCTTAGAAATATTAACTTAGAAATTGAAAAAGGTCAGGTTGTTGTACTTCTAGGTCCTTCAGGGTCTGGTAAATCAACACTTATCCGTACAATGAATGCTCTTGAATCTATTGACACAGGGAGCTTAAAAGTAAACGAGCATGAGGTTTCTTCTGCAACAGCTAAAGACCTTGTGCAACTTCGCAAAGAAGTTGGCATGGTATTCCAACATTTTAACTTGTACCCACATAAAACAGTGTTAGAAAATGTGACTTTAGCACCGATTAAAGTTCTTGGCAAATCAAAACAAGAAGCTGAAGCTATCGCTGAGCAATACTTGACTTATGTTAACATGTGGGATCGTAAAGATTCATTCCCAGGAATGCTTTCTGGTGGACAAAAACAGCGTGTGGCAATTGCTCGTGGTTTGGCAATGCAACCAGAGTTATTACTTTTTGATGAGCCTACTTCTGCTCTTGATCCTGAAACAATCGGTGATGTTCTTGCTGTCATGCAAAATCTTGCCAAAGAAGGAATGAACATGGTCGTTGTCACGCACGAAATGGGATTTGCCCGTGAAGTTGCCGACCGCATTATTTTTATGGCTGAAGGGGAAATTTTGGTAGATACTACTGATGTCCAAGGTTTCTTTGACAATCCAACTGAACCACGTGCTAAGCAATTCTTGAGTAAAGTCATTAATCACACAAGTGATACTGTCTCTCAGAAATAAGGAGATGCTTATGAAGAAAAAACTAGGTTTAGCCATTTTAGCTAGTCTGTCACTTATTTTATTGACACTTTTTACTGGCAAAACAACATTTGCAGATAGCGTATCTGAACAAGTCAAGAAAATTCAAGACGCTGGCGTTTTAAAAGTCGGTGTTAAACAAGACGTTCCAAACTTTGGTTATTATTCAGCCGAAACTGGAAAATACGAAGGTATGGAAGTTGATTTAGCTAAAAAAATCGCCAAAAAATTAGGGGTTAAAGTTTCATTTACAGCAGTTACTGCTCAAACACGTGAAGCGCTTTTAGATAATGGACAAATTGACATCTTGATCGCAACTTATACCATTACTGAAGAACGTCAGGCTTCTTATGCGATTTCTAACCCTTATTATTATGATGAGATTGGTTTCTTGGTTAATAAATCAAAAGGTTATGATAGCATTGCTGATTTGGACGGTTTGACAATCGGTGTTGCCCAAGGTTCAACAACTAAATCAGCTATTGAAGAATATGGTGAAGCACACAATCTAAGCTTTAATTTTGTTCAGCTCGGTTCATATCCAGAATTAGCCATTTCACTTTATGCTAATCGTATCAGTGCTTTCTCTGTTGATAAATCTATCTTGACTGGTTATGTCAGCAAGAAAACAGAAATCATTGACGAAGGGTTCAACACCCAAGAATACGGTATCGCAGCAACAAAATCTAATCAGTCTGTGATTGATTACATCAATGACTTACTTGCTGATTGGAAAGCTGATGGTAGTTTGCAAAAACTTTATGATAAATACGATTTGACGCCTGCAAAGGCTAACGATAATTAAGAGAGGAGAAATTGACATGTTTTTATTAACCGCAGCTGCGAGTCCATTTGCCCTCTCACGTTGGGCAGATTTCTTTGCCAATTTTGGTGAATTTGCAAAAGGCTTCTTATATACGTTGGGAATGTCTATTTGCGCCTTGATTTTAGCCTTTGTTTTAGGGGTTATCTTTGGTGCGATGTCATCATCTAAAAGTAGAGTTCTAAAAGCAATTTCCCGTGTTTATGTTGAAGTTTTCCAGAATACACCTCTTCTAGTGCAATTCGTTTTCGTTTATTACGGTCTTGCGATTATGACCAACGGTGTTATCATGATTTCAACATTCTTTACAGCTGTTCTTTGCGTTGGGATTTACCACGGTGCTTATATCGCCGAAGTTATTCGTTCGGGGATTGAAGCTGTGCCAAAAGGGCAAACAGAAGCTGCTCTTTCACAAGGATTCACTTATAGTCAAACCATGAGTTTAATTATCCTACCGCAAGCGGTACGTACAATCTTGCCACCACTCACTAATCAAGTGGTTAACTTGATAAAAAATACATCAACGGTCGCTATCATCTCAGGAGCAGACATCATGTTTACAGCAAAAGCTTGGGCATATGAAACTACTAACTATGTTCCTGCCTTTGCTGGTGCAGCACTTCTTTACTTCATTATGTGTTTCCCTCTTGCAACATGGGCACGTCGTAAAGAAGAAGAAAACAAGAAATCATATTCACTTTAGGAGGAGAATAAATGTCAGTATTAACACCTACCAACATTAGCTTTATCCTCCAAGGATTATGGCTAACGATTTATATCTCATTTATTGCAATTGTACTATCAACACTTATCGGAACAGTACTTGCTGTCATGCGTAATGGGAAAAATCCGATTCTGCGTTGGATTTCAAGTATTTATATTGAATTTGTCCGAAACGTTCCAAACTTGCTTTGGATTTTCATTATTTTCCTTATTTTTCAAATGAAATCAACACCAGCAGGAATTACTGCCTTTACTGTCTTTACTTCTGCTGCTCTTGCTGAAATCATCCGTGGAGGGCTAAATGGTGTTGATGATGGGCAAACCGAAGCTGGTCTAGCACAAGGGATGACAAATTTACAGATTTTCATTTACATTATTTTTCCACAAGCATTCCGTAAAATGCTGCCAGCTATCATTTCACAATTCGTAACAGTTATCAAAGATACGTCATTGCTATATTCAGTTATCGCTATTCAAGAATTATTTGGTAAAAGCCAAATCTTGATGGGACGTTACTTTGAAGCAAACCAAGTTTTTACACTATATGCTTTGATTGCTGCCATTTACTTTGTGATTAACTTTACCATTTCAACAATTTCACGCCGATTGGCTAAAAAATGGGAAAAAGCTGCCGAATAATAAATCAAACAAAATCCCTTACTCACATTGAGCAAGGGATTTTTTTGCTGTCATATGTCAAAAAGAAGTTATTGTTTATTCAATCAAATCATTAATGGAATAGTGTTAATAAATAGTTCAACCCTTTATACGCCACAACGGTGTAAATATAAAGCGTCACTGGTTTGGTAATGAGGAAAATCGTGATAAATTTCTTCCAAGTCATTTTTGAAAGCCCAGATACCATGCAAAGGAAATCATCTGGAAATCCTGGTAAAGCAAAGGCTGCTCCTAAAAATTTAGCGTAAAATTTACCATCATTGAGGTCTAGATAACCGACGTACTTATCATAAGTTTCTTGTGAGACAAAGGCTTTGGCAAAAGTCTCACCAATAACGTCTAGCAAGCCCAAAAGCTAATAGAGAACCTGCAAAAATACCCGTAAAGTTATAAATAAATCCCCAGATAGGTCCAAATGCAATGTAACCAATAACACTTGTCATCCCACCAGGAATAATCGGATAAACGACTTGAATCACTTGTAAGAGCACAAAGATAAGCGGTGCAAAGAACCCAAGTTGTCCAAGGGAACTTTGAAAGATTCCTCCAACTTGGAAATATGTTGGGTGTTGTTTAAAGAAAATTAACAATCCAATAGAAATAATAAAACCAATTCCTGTTAAAATTTGAATATTTTTTCTCTGAGTTCCAGCTTCTACCATAGATTCCCCTCCCTTGTCTCAAAAATGAAAGTGTCACTTCAACGTCGCCAACTAATAATCTTCAGACCAAACAATTCTAGAAGATAAACAATAAGTGCTAACGGTAAAACCAGTAAAAGTAATATATAAAGTATTGATTTCTTAGATTTTTTCATTTTAGTCTCCTTATCACTTAGCTACCATCGCTAAATGCCATGTCTCTTTCGTTTCATTAAAATAATATCTTAAATTAAAGGGTCTTAACAGTTACTTTTCGTGAAAATTGCCGCTGCATGATAGAACCCGTTGAGGCATCAATGGTGTAACTGTAGTCTGTCGTTTCAGTTTTTAAGGTAATATGATAAGTTGCCTTTAATCCCAAACGGCTTTTCTCAAAAGATTTTGAAAGAAGTTCCTTGCTTGCAACACCAGCGTTTTGGTAAGCAATTTGATAAGCTTCTTTGCTACTTAAAGTGTAACCAAGATTATTGTAAGCGTAAATAGACAAGATTATCAAAAGCACTGCTAGTACACTCATCAAATCAATTTTAAACTTTTTTGAAACTGTCATCTTTTCCTCTCTTCGATATTATATGTCTATTATAACCAAGCTTTTTTGAAAAATCTCAGCTAAAGTATTGAAAAGCTGTGGCAAAAGTGTGGCAATTTCTTCTAAGTCTAGTTTACTAGATTTCAGCACTTGCGCTCTTACAAAATTGTAAGACGATTGAAAGATTTGAGGTAGACTAAATGAGAACAAAAATACGAAGTTGAGACAAGGTGCTCAGCTTCGTATTTTTTATTATTACCTCGTTACTTTACTGGCAAATAAATAATGAAACTCGTTTCTTGGGCATTTGAGATTACAGTGATTGTTCCCTTATGGCGCTCAACAATTTCCTTAGTAATGGCAAGTCCAATGCCAAAATGACCACCTTTTCCCTTGTAGAAACGTTCAAATAAGTGCTCTTGGTCTTGCTCTGAAATAGCTTCGCCATCATTTGAAATAGTGATTTGTAATTGATTTTCTATCAGCTTTCCTGAAATACTGATTTGTGTTTTAGCGTAGCGGACAGCATTCGATAAAATATTGGTAAATGCACGTTCCAATAACTTTTCATCGGCTTCTATTTCCAAATAATCATCGTCAAAGTGATGTTCAAAGGTAATACCGCGTTCATCAGCCTTGCTTTCAAGCGCCAACTAACATCATAAAGAAGGTCTGTAATATTCAGCTTTTCCAGCTGTAATTGTGTTTGGACGGATTCCATTTTCGAAAGTGTCAAAATATCATCCACCAAATCAGTCATTTTCTGACTTTCATCAACAATGGCACTAGCTGCTTGTTTGGCATCAATAACCCCCTCTTTAATACCTTCAGCATAGCCTTGAATAGACATCAAAGGCGTCCGCAATTCATGAGAAGAATTTTGAAAGAAGAGTTGTTGACTACGTTGGTTAGCATCAATCATATCATTCATCCGCTCAACAGTTTGCCCAACTTCATTAAATTCACGGTAGGCAAAGTTTTCTGTTGGCAAGTTTTTTTCGCGATTGCCAACACGTAAAATATAAGATTTCAAACTACCAAAATTTCGGTCAAGTTTTCGAGCGGTAAGAAAAATACTGATACTAGCAACGATTCCGACAATAACCATCAAAACTAATAATATAAAATTAATATAATCTTCCAGTTCTTCAATCGGTGTGACATTGGCAAAAACGAAAATATAATACGTTGGAGAACCATCATTATTGTCTTGTTTGACATAACTGTCTGCTAATGTGCCAGGATATTCCTGCATTTTGATCATGTAAGCTGAACCATCAATTTCAACTTTTTTTAAAGTAATTTAAACTATTTTGGTAATCACTATAGTCTGCATCATCCTCATCAATATCATCAAACCATTCAATATCATCATTATCTGAAAAATAATCAATAATCTTTTCAGAAATTTTTTCTCTGATAAATCGTACATAGAAGCTGAAATGTACTTAATATCAAAAGAGTCGTCTGCAATGAACATAAGTAGTCTCCAAAAATATTTCCTTCTGCTGTCGTTTCTGGAGTATCACCGACATATAAAGTGTCCAAAGTATCATATTGATTTTGTACAGCTGTAAATGCTTGCTCAGCAATAAATAATTTCAAAAGCACATTAAATACTAAAAGAATAATAGCAAAAGAAACGATAATAATGGTTAAAGGCTGAACAAATAGTGTCGTTTTGAAACGCAAATTTCGACGCTTTTTCTGCAATATTTTTTTCGGGTGATTGAGCTGTTTTTTATTGTTTTTTCGTGAGTTTGAAACCATAGCCCCAAACCGTTTCAATAAGGACATGACTATCGACTCCTCTCAATTTTCTACGCAAGCGTTTAATGGTATCATCCGTTACCCGTGTTTCTATGCTACTTTCGTATCCCCAAATGTGATGCAAAAGTTCATCACGTGAAACAGCCTCTTCTGCATGATTCATCAGCATTTTTAATAATTCAAATTCTGTATTGGTCAGTTTTAAGACTTGATTGTCATAGGTGACCGTGCGTTCTTTCTCGGATAAATTCAGCGCTTCGTAAGTCACGACATCTGAGGTTCCTTTAACCACTTCTTGCGATTGCGGTTGGCGTGCCAAAATAGCTTTCACGCGCAAGCTTAATTTTAACGGTGAAAATGGCTTGGTGAAATAATCATCTGCCCCTACTGAAAAACCTTTAACAAAATCAGCATCACTATCACGTGCTGTTAATAGGATAATGGGCACATCAGAGCGTTTACGAAGCATGGTTGCAATTTCAACACCATTTGTCCCTGGCATCATAACATCCAAAATCACTACATCTGCTTCTTCTTCCATAAAACGCAGCAACAATTGGTCTCCTGTCTCGAAAATCTCAACATCAAGTCCTTGTTCACGTAAAAATGACGCAATCAATTCACGAATATTTTTTTCATCATCTGCCACATAAACCTTAGCCATTTAACACCTCTAAAACGTAAATTCTTACATTCATCAATACCATAAATTGCACTAAATATGGCAAGCCCAGCTGGACTTGCCGCAGAAATACCTCATATTTGTTCTGTTATTTTTTCAACTTTCTTAATTCCCTTTGGAAGGAGCGCCGCAAAGCCTTGACTTGCTGATAGGCAGATTTTCCTGCTTTGGCATAATGCCCTTTTTTATTAAAATAGCTGTGCTCCCATTGTTCGTGTTGGCGTTTTTTGATTAAAAGTGGTGCTGAAAAACGATTGCTTGATTGGCTAAGATTTGTTTCCGAAAGGCAGGATCGTGTGGTTTAATGGGAGCAATATCAAGTTCATAATGCCTTTTGTCATTCTGATTCGCATAGTTAAAACTAGCACCGTTGATAATACCATTATGATTGGTACCCTGTGGGTCAATTTCATTTGCAAAACGCCCTTGGCTATCTAGGATAAATTCCGTGTGAAATCCCATTACAATTTTCAAGTTAATGGGTAACGAAAATCCCAAAATAGGCTTTTTAGGAGCTTTATTGTGAAGGCGTGACGATTCTGTCAAATCAAAATCAAATTGCTTCCGCCAAAAACGTCGTCCCTTCTTTCCTTTTAGATAAGTCAACAAGGATAAACGGTCATTTTGAGCTGGAAAATATTCTCGTACCACTGTGCTTGGTAGGCAGAAATCACATAACGAAATTGATGAATTTGGTGAGCCAGTAAATTATCGGCTGCCATGCTTTCTGCTGGAAAGGCAAGTTGAACAACCTCCGCAAATTCTTGCCAAAAGACATGATCTGGTGCCAAGTTATCCGAAAACTGATTTATCAACTCGCGTGTCTGGCTGACGTTCCCAGTTAATTCTAAAGGCATTTGAGCAATTGCCATGACTTTCTCCAAGACTTCCTTTGCCTGATTGGCACTTGTCACAGCTCTGCTATTTTCCCAAAAACTAAAAAATGCTTTATCTCCGATTTTCATAGTGTTATTATAACTTAAAATACTTTTTCTACTTGATTATAAATTTTTTGATAAGTTCTTAAATTGTAACTTTTATTATAAGCTAAAACCATATATCATACCTCTTTATGTATCTTTTACGGTATATCATAAGATACCAATTTAGAATATGCAAATAAAAACTCTTAACAACTTTTAATTTGGACATTATCATTGGCTTTTGAAAGCGCAATTTGTCCGCTACAAGCAATGCCTGTCCCTGATACGTAAATTTTGCCACCACCAGCATTTTCTGCTTGGCTAATCGCTGAAAGCAATTCCGAATAGCTTGTTACGACTATATCGTCTGATGTGTTGGTTGCAGAAGTATCTGAAGTTGTTGTGGTAGTTGATGTACTGCTTATGCCGTTTGAATCAACTTGAATTTTAAAAATATCAATACTGCTATCTTGTGAATATACCCAAATAGCATCCCCACCACCTGTATAAGTGTAAGGTTGTGTGCTAGCTGTTGTCCCAGCAGACATTGTTGTCAATTGATTTCCTGCTGAATCAGCAACAATCAAAGTTCTTGCGTCTGTGCTTGAAGAACTTTGCAAGGTTACTTTAATCACGTCATTTCCAGACACTGGAACCTTGACAGCTCTGCCGTTTTGGTCACCTCTCCCACTAAGCGCCAAAGCATAGGTATCATCAGTTCCAGAAACCGTCGCATTTTTAGCCTTAACCTGCATGGTCAAGCTATCTGTTGCTACCAACGTCAAGCCATCAACCGTCGTTGTGCTAGAAATCGTTCCAATATTTTTAAAACTTGAGTTTTTGAAATTCCAAGATACCGTTATTGAGGCATCTACTTTCAAACTAGACATTCCCGCTAGTATCATACCAACCATTAAAATGGCACTAAACAATACCAATAACACTTGTTTTATTGTTTTCATTCTATCTCCTTTCCCACAAGCGTGGATTTATTTTAGCATGGATAATGTCTATCTTTAAGTTTTTGCATATATGGAATTTTTCTATAAATTAGAATAAGCTTATTTAATTATCCCTAAATCTTTTCATCGTGTAAACGCTTTTATCATTAGATAAAAATGTTTAGTCCAATTTGAATTTGCATATATAGGATTTTTACACTAAATCAGAAGAAATTTTCCACAAGTAAAAAAAGAAGCCCACTATTAGACTTCTTTTCTGCCGAATTTATATTATTGTGCAAATGGAAGTATTATTCAGCATCTGGACGTGATTTGCGGTTAATGTCAGCTAAGATATTGTCAACAAATTCATCGATTGCTTCTGTGTGAGTTTGTTTGCTTCCATAGCGACGAACGTTAACTGTCTTATCAGCCATTTCTTTGTCACCAACGATTAATTGGTAAGGGATTTTCTTAGTTTGGCTTTGACGGATTTTAAGTTGCATTTTTTCGTTGCGTTCATCAACGTCAACACGAACACCTTTGTCGCGAAGAACTTTAGCAACTTCCCAAGCGTAGTCAACGTGAGCTTCGTTAGAAACTGGGATAACAGTTACTTGGTGTGGTGCAAGCCATGTTGGGAAGGCACCTTTGTAGTTTTCAATCAAGATAGCTGTGAAACGTTCCATTGTTGAGATAACACCACGGTGAATCATAACTGGACGGTGTTCTTCACCATCAGCACCAATGTATGTCAAACCGAAACGTTCTGGAAGAAGGAAGTCAAGTTGGATAGTTGACAATGTTTCTTCGTTACCAAGAGCTGTTTTCACTTGAATATCAAGTTTTGGACCGTAAAAGGCTGCTTCACCTTCTGCTTCGAAGTATTCAACACCCATTTCATCCAAGGCAGCTTTCAACATTGATTGTGCATTTTCCCACATTTCGTCGTCATCATAGTATTTGTGAGTGTCTTTAGGGTCACGTAGTGAAAGACGGAAACGGTATTCAGTCAAGTTGAAATCTTCATAAACATCGATAATCAATTGAAGAGCTTTTTGGAATTCTTCTTGAATTTGTTCAGGTGTTACGAACAAATGACCGTCATTAAGTGACATTTCACGAACACGTTGAAGACCTGACAAAGCACCAGATTTTTCATAACGGTGCATCATACCGATTTCCGCAATACGGATTGGCAATTCACGGTATGAGTGTACATGGTGTTTGTAAACTTGGATGTGGTGTGGGCAGTTCATTGGACGAAGAACGAATTCTTCACCGTCACCCATATCCATTGTTGGGAACATATCTTCACGGTAGTGGTCCCAGTGACCTGATGTTTTGTACAAATCAACTGAAGCCAAAGGTGGAGTATAAACATGAAGGTAGCCTGAAGCTACTTCTTTATCAACGATGTAGCGTTCCAACGTACGACGAATTGTCGCACCGTCTGGCAACCAGAATGGAAGACTTGACCAACTTCTTGAGAAATCATGAACAAATCAAGTTCTTTACCAAGTTTACGGTGGTCACGTTCTTTAGCTTCTTGACGTTGTTTAAGGTAAGCTTTAAGATCTTTTTTGTCGAACCAAGCAGTACCGTAAACACGTTGCATCATCGCATTGTCGCTATTTCCACGCCAGTAAGCACCAGCGACGTTCAATAGATGGAAAACTTGGATACGACCAGTTGAAGGCACGTGTGGACCACGGCAAAGATCAGTGAATTCACCTTGTGAATAAACAGTAAGACCACCTTCGTCTGCACCATGTTCTTCAATCAATTCAAGTTTGTAAGGGTCGTTTTTGAACAATTCACGTGCTTCATCAATTGTGATTTCTTTACGAATACATGGAAAGTTTTCTTTAACGATTTTTTTCATTTCTTCTTCGATACGAGGAAGATCTTCATCAGAGATTTGACCAGCTTTGTTATCAGTATCGTAGTAGAAACCATCTTCAATAGCAGGACCTACACCAAGGCAAAGGTCTGGGAAAAGACGTTTTGCTGCTTGTGCAAAAAGGTGAGCAGCTGAGTGACGTAAGATACCAAGAGCATCTTCGTGGTCAGGTGTCACGATTTCAATACTACCGTCTTCAGTAATTTCACGGGTTGTATCAATCAATTGACCATTAAATTTACCAGCTAAGGCTTTTTTAGCTAGTGAATTGCTAATGCTTTGAGCAATTTCAAAAGGTGTTACACCAGATTCAAATTCGCGCACAGCGCCATCTGGAAAAGTGATTTTAACCATATTTCTCTCCTTTTTATAATTTACAATGTTGACAATTCCTTTTTGGGGAACCAAGCAAAAGGAATATTATCAGCTTATGAGACTTTTCCTCGAGATAAAAGAAAAACGACGTCCCAAAAGGACGTCGTAACGTGGTTCCACCTTCATTTATCTACGACAAAAAAGAGTCGTAAACCTCAAACTAGCTATATCGTAGCTACCGTTTTATGTTTGCATAAAAGCAAGGAAGTAGTATTGAATCAGCCAACCCTGCGCCCTTCTCACCAACCGGCACTCGCTCTAAAGGTTTACCCCTGTTCAACTCGTCTTCGTAAGTTATTATAACACGAATAATTTATTTTTCAAGAACTTAATCAATGAAATCTCGAATTGAATTAATTAATCGTTTTGGAGCCTTAACAACTTTGGCTGATGTTTTAGCTGTCGCTTTAACAGCTTTAGCTGGCATTTTTATCGCTGATTGAGCAAATTTGATAGATGTTTTTCATCTTGGCTTCGCACCGTCAATGATAATTTTGATTTTTTCTTATTTTTGGCTGAAATCAAGACGTCTAAATAAAAGGCATAGACTGATTTTCCAAAATGCTCTGCTGAAATAGCGTACATTTTTTTCTTTGTATGTCCTTTCGTCCATTGCTGGTGTATCGGCAATCGCATCTAAAATTGCATCTGCTAAATCTTCTTCATGATAAAAGAGTGTCCCGAACATCTTTTGGTCAATAATATCGTCCAAATAAGGATTGCCATGAGCAATGACAGGCGTTCCGCTGGCAAGGCTTTCTGTGTAGGTCAATCCTTGTGTCTCACTAGTAGAAGCTGAAATAAAGAAATCACTTGCCTTATAATACAAAGCTGTCTCGTCATGTGGGACCATTTCCTGTAAAAATCACAGCCTTCTTCAATACCCAACTCTGCTACCAAATCTTTCAAATCTTGGAGATAGGGTCCATCACCAACAACAACTAACTTAACACGTTTATTTTCCGACAAAACTTCTGGAAATTGTTTTAGGATAGCTTGGATATTTTTTTCGTAAGAAACACGTGACAAGCTAAGCAGCATGGTTTCATCATCAGCAATGCCTAATTTATCACGGAGAGCTTTAGCATCTTCTGCTGTAATATCCTTGCGTTCGTATTCTTCCACACGAATACCTGTCGGGATAACACGTTTAGGAATTTTAATATCGTAACCTTCTAACAGATTTAAAACAATACGTGATGGGCAAATAACGCCGTCTAAATCGTTCAAATAACCGCGAATAATGTACTTAACCATGCCAGGTTTGATGATTTTCCCTTTGGCAATGTAACCAACATAATCCTCATACTGAGTATGATAAGTGTGTATCGCAGGAATGCGGAGTGCAGCAGCAATCATTTTCCCTAAAACACCAACACTAAATTCAGTCTGAGTATGAATAATATCCAATTTATACTGCTTTGCTATTTTATAAGAGGAAATTAACCCACGATACACTACACGACGGTCAGTAAACGACACAAAAGGAACGCTAGGCAGACGAATAATCGTTGGATCCTCGTAGCGTTTAACAGCTTTATCAGTGGTAGTAAATATATAAACCTCGTGTCCCTCTTTTTCCAATTCTTCTTTTAGGGTGCAAATGCTTGTTGAAACCCCTGAAACTTGAGGGAAATAGGTATCTGTAAAAAGACCTATTCTCATTTTACAACTCCATTACTTTTTCATAGACGTCAACTAATTCATGAGCAACTTTATCAATGCTACGGCTTTCAGCCACTTTGTAGCCTGCTTCTTGTTTTTGACTTTTTCCTGCTAAGACTTTTCGAAGCGCTCCTACAAATCCATCAATGTCAGTCGCTAATTCTGCACAACTTTCATCTACACCGTGATAAACAGGAATATCACGTAGCACGACATGTTGGTGGCTAGCAAGAGCTTCCAAGACAACAATTCCTTCAGTTTCCTCACGACTTGGGAAGAAAAAGGCATCTGCTCCGCTCATTGCTCCCTCAAAAACATCACCTTTAATGTAACCAGCAAAGGTCACATTTGATGGGTGTTTGCGAGTCACAATGCTTCTGACTTTATGTGGGATAACCCATTTATTTGTTTCACCGAACCAGATAAAACGGACGTCTGGCATTTGTTCTGCGACTTTTACAAATTCGTCAATGCCCTTGCGCATGAAGTAAAGCCCAGCACAAATAACAACTTTTTCATCTGGTTTAATATCAAAATAATGACGGAAAGCTTCTTCTTTGGCAGAATTTGGAATATAGCGTGACAAATCAATACCATTTGAAACAGCGTAAATTGGATGCTTAATGCCATAACCTGCAATCAAATTTTTTGAGTATTCCGTAGGGGTGATAATGGCATCAGCCTTTTGATAAAAACGACAAAGATACCATCTAAAAATTGGTGATATTAAATTTGAACCAATGAATGAATCACGAAAGTCCTCTTCGGTTGAATGACCGTGCATAAGCACTTTTTTGCCAGCTCTTTTAGATTTCATCAAAAGATGCCAGCTTTTAAGCCCATAAGTATTAATGTGTACTAAATCATAATCGTCTTTCGAGTTGGTTGTATATTCTTGCCCCACAATTGTAAGGGCACGCTCTTGATGTTTAATCGCACGTCCTATGCCGGATTTTCTCAAATAATCCTCGGCTTCCAAATACAGTAAAACTTTCATAATTTCTATTATATCTTATTTTGTATTTTTTTTCACCAAAAGTGAAAAATCAGTCCTCGGACTGATTTTAATTTGATATAACTAATCAACTATTAACGTGTTGTGCCACGTGTTATAAGACCATGGTTAAGAAGAATTTCTTTTTCTTCAAGTTCCTCTTTGTTCATGATTTTAGTCAACATACGCATGCTGACAGCACCAAGGTCATAAACTGGTTGACTGATTGAGCTAAGGTTTGGGCGTGTGTATGATGTAATTGGTGAATCATTGCTTGTGATGATTTCAAAGTCTTCTGGAACTTTTTTGCCAGCTTCGAACAAGCCGTTCAGTAAGCCTGCTGCCAATTCGTCTTCGGCAACAAAGGCTGCTGTTGCGCCAGAATTAATCACACGTTGTGCAAGTTCAAATCCTTCTTTATAGTTGTAATTAGCTTCAAAGACAAGACCTTCTTTGAATGATAAGCCATTTTTTTCAAGACCTTCTTTGTAACCAGCTAAACGCACTTTACCGTTGATATCATCGATAAGTGGACCAGAAACAAAGGCAATTTCTTTATTGCTTTTAGCTAAAATATCAACAACATCAACAACCGCTGCTTTGTAATCAATATTAACACTTGGGAGTTGGTGTTCTAAGTCAACTGTACCCGCAAGTACAACTGGTGTGCGTGAGCGAGAGAACTCTGCACGAATTTTTTCAGTCAAATGATGTCCCATGAAGATAATACCGTCAACTTGTTTAGCAAACAAGGTGTTAACAACGTTAACCTCCTTATCATCATCTTCATCACTTGAAGCAAGTACGATATTATACTTGTACATAGCGGCAATATCATCAATTCCTTTGGCAAGAATTGAGAAATAGCTATTGGCAATATTGGGAATAACAACACCTACTGTTGTTGTCTTTTTACTTGCTAAACCGCGGGCAACGGCATTTGGACGATAATCCAAACGATCAATAACTTCAAGAACTTTTTTACGTGTGTTTTCCTTTACGTTTTTATTGCCATTTACAACACGACTAACTGTTGCCATAGAGACGCCTGCTTCTCGGGCAACATCATAAATTGTAATCGTATCATCAGTGTTCATTATTGGACTTCCTTTCTATTTGAAAATTTCGCTTTCACGGATATTTTATCATCTTTTGGAAACACTTTCAAGGGGGTGAGTGGTCTTTTTGAAAACTTTTCATATATT
>ENA-OPZM01000182-OPZM01000182.1-human-gut-metagenome-genome-assembly--contig:-NODE-182-length-27515-cov-7.695560_pt1 | contig 27515 bp, 31 predicted proteins | sample MGYA00242478_ERZ504493 | MGnify/ENA primary metagenome ERZ504493 (study PRJEB26092, sample SAMD00036227) | human gut metagenome | host: Homo sapiens | study: EMG produced TPA metagenomics assembly of... | reverse complement strand
ACCAGCTGAACGTGCGTCAGGCCGAGGCGCTGTGCAAAAAGCTGGCAAAGCCCGCAAAGGAGCCCAGAGAACCCAAGCCGCGGGGCACTCTGCCGGTGGAGGTGGAAGAAAGCCTCAAGCAGGTGCTGGGCAGCGAGGTGAACGTGGCCTACCACGACGCAAGGGCAAGCTGACCGTGCATTTCTATTCAGACGAGCAGCTGCGGGCCTTTGCCAACCTGCTGGGACAGTACCAGAACGAAGAATAAAGCGATCCAAGGCGGGCGACCGTCTTTGAACGGCACAGGGGAGGGGATCTTCTGTGCGAACCGAAATAGAGCAAGGAGAGTCAATCATGCTTGATATCAAATTTGTCCGTGAAAACCCGGACGCTGTCAAGGAAAACATCAAGAAGAAGTTTCAGGATGCAAAGCTCCCGCTGGTGGACGAGGTCATCGAGAAGGATGCCAAGTACCGCGCATGCCTGAAGGAAGTGGAAGCCCTCAAGGCTGCCCGCAACAAGCTGAGCAAGGCCAACGGCCCCCTGTTCGGCCAGCTGAAGAAGTGCACCGATGAGGCACAGAAGGCTGAGCTGCAGGCTCAGATCGATGCCAACAATGCCGCCGTCAAGGCCGATGCCGACAAGATGGCTGAGCTGGAAAAGGAAGAAGAGACCCTGTCCGCACGCATTCAGGAGATCATGTACACCATCCCGCAGATGATCGATCCCAGCGTGCCCATCGGCCCGGATGATACCTACAACGTGGAAGCACAGCGCTTTGGTGAGCCTGTGGTGCCCGATTTCCCCATTCCGTACCACACCGAGATCATGGAGAGCTTCGACGGCATCGATATGGACGCTGCAGGCCGTGTGGCCGGCAACGGTTTCTACTATCTGCTGGGCAACATCGCCCGCCTGCACGAGGCTGTGCTGGCCTATGCCCGCGACTTTATGATCAACAAGGGCTTCACCTATGTGATCCCTCCCTTCATGATGCACGGCAACGTGGTGCAGGGTGTCATGTCCTTCCCGGAAATGGATGCCATGATGTATAAGATCGAGGGTGAGGACCTGTACCTGATCGGTACCAGCGAGCACACCATGATCGGCCGCTTCATCGACCAGACTCTGGACGAGGCCACTCTGCCCCTGACCCTGACCTCCTACAGCCCCTGCTTCCGCAAGGAAAAGGCGCTCACGGCATCGAGGAGCGAGGCATTTACCGCATCCATCAGTTCGAGAAGCAGGAAATGATCGTGGTCTGCCGCCCCGACGAGAGCGCTGACTGGTACGAGAAGCTGTGGAAGAACTCTGTGGAGCTGTTCCGCAGCATGGAGATCCCGGTGCGTCAGCTGAACTGCTGCTCCGGCGACCTGGCCGACCTGAAGGTGAAGAGCTGCGATATCGAAGCATGGAGCCCCCGCCAGCAGAAGTACTTCGAGGTCTGCTCCTGCTCCAATCTGGGCGATGCACAGGCACGCCGCCTGCACATCCGCGTGAAGGGCAAGGACGGCAAGACCTATCTGGCCCACACCCTGAACAACACCTGCGTGGCACCTCCGCGTATGCTGATCGCCTTCCTGGAGAACCATCTGCAGGCCGACGGCACCGTGACCATCCCCGAAGTGCTGCAGCCGTATATGGGCGGCCTGAAGGTTATGGTTCCCACCCACAAGAAGGGCTGAAGAATTGACCGGCTTTTCCACAAGGCTCGGATAAATGGTTGAAAAATCCCGCTTTCTATTCAATGGAAAGCGGGATTTTTGCGTATCTTCGTTTGTATTTTGGACGACACGAAAAAATATGATTTTTTTAAAAATATGTGTTGACAAAAGGGGTATCTGTGGGTATAATAATAGAGCACTGTTCAAGTGCACAAACAATATGTGGCGGTATAGCTCAGTTGGCTAGAGCATTCGGTTCATACCCGAAGTGTCACCGGTTCAAATCCAGTTACCGCTACCACTTTACAGAGTTTCGCTAAGGTTAGGGGGACGGTCGTCTGCAGTAGTGGACGATGGAAGTCGGAGGTTTTAGCGAAGCTCTGTATTTCTAAGCCCGTTGGTCAAGCGGTTAAGACACGGCCCTTTCACGGCTGTAACATGGGTTCGATTCCCGTACGGGTCATAAAACGCCTTTGCGCATTGCGCAAGGGCGTTTTAATTGACCCGCACGGGAATCGAACAGCACGGCCCTGCGCAGCAGGGTAAGCAATCAGCCCAGTGGGCTCTTTTTAGTGCCCCAAGTTGCGGCTCCCAGCATCCGCGCGTGCCTTGGGCGGCACTTGCGTCTTGCTGGCCGCTGCCCCAACAACTCCTCCCTGCATCGGCCACTGGCCGCGGTCGTCGTTGTTGCAAGTCCCATCCTGTAGGAATGTCTAATGTGGTTGCGGCCGCTGCATTCGCTCGGGGGATTTTTAATTTGACCCGCACGGGAATTGCAGCTGAGCTGACCGCCGCCAGCGAGCAAAGACTTCCCCCGGTCGGGGGAAGATGTCGCATAGCGACAAAAAGGGGAGTACAGGGAAGCGAAGCTGGGGCCGTGGTCAGCGGAATGCGAACGCCGCTCCAAGGCGTGAAGCATACGCTGGGAACCACAACCCGGGACAGGGCGGCGGCGCGCCTTCATCTTGAATACCACATGCCATTTTATGGATAAAAAGCCCGGCAGGGGAACACGTTCAGGTGCTCTTCTGCCGGGTTTTTCTGCATTTTCCGTAAATTTCCGGCCTGAAATAGTAACAAAATTATGTCAATGAGACATCAATCCTCCATTTTTAACTGCGTAAATTGGCTTGCACACCAAAAACTCTGGAATATTCTAGCACTTTCCATATAAATTCATGACAAAGTTTGGTAGAAATAATATTTTGTATACAGGCTGCACTTACGTTACAATACAGATGATATTTCAATTGTACGAGCAGAAGGGAGGAAATGGAGTCCACAAGGGCGGTTTTCAATCACGAGTACAGGCCGGTGGCGGATGCAGCGTGCAGTTTTTGCATCATCTGCTCCCATCGCCTGATGCTTAGAACGGGAGGATGTCAATGGAAGTCTTTTTGCAAGCACTGGTAAACGGGATCCTGCTGGGCGGTTTCTACTCCCTGATGGGTATGGGCCAGAACATCATTTTCGGTGTTATGAACATCGTCAACTTCTGCCACGGCGAAATGTTGATGGTGGGTATGTACATCACCTATGTTCTGTATACCTACTTTGGGGTGGACCCCTATGTAGCCCTTCCCATCGTTGCAGTGCTCATGTTCGGGCTGGGCGCGCTGATCCAGTCCACTCTGATCACCCCTTCGCTCAAGACCAAGAGCTTTACGAACCTGCTGTTCCTTACCGTCGGTCTGGGCCTGCTGCTCACCAACGGCGCTCTGGTCATTTTTGGTTCCACCTATTATAAGATCATTACCCCTTATTCGCAGACCTATATCCCGCTTGGCCCGGTCACCATTGCGCTGCCGCGTCTGGTCAGCTTCCTGATCCTGATCGTGGTTGCCATTGCACTGTTTGCCTTCCTCAAGTATTCCACCACCGGCAAGCAGATCCGCGCCGTATCCCAGAACCCTATTGGTGCTGAGGTCGTTGGCATCAACGTCAAGAAAATTTACATCCTGACCTATGGTCTGGGCGTTGCTCTGGCCGGTATCGCCGGTTCTCTGCTGACCCAGTTCTACACCATCTATCCCACCGCAGGCGCAAGCTTCGGTTTCCGCGCACTGATCGTCGTGGTCGTGGGCGGTCTGGGCTCCATCCCCGGCGCATTCTTCGCCGGTATTTTCCTGGGCCTGCTGGAGCAGATGAGTGCATTGTTCATCAGCCCGTCCTACAGTGATATGATCGTGTTCGTCACCTTCATCATCATTCTGGTCGTGCGTCAGGTCATGATTCTGAGGAGGCGATAAGATGGATACCAGAAAAGCAGTTAAAACCTATCACCGCAATCTGGCGATCGTTCTGGCTATCATCGTCGCCATCTTCGCAGCGATCCCGCTGGTCGTGGATAAACCTTACATCATCAACATTTTCGTTCTCACCTTCTATATGTCCACCCTGTCCATGGCGTGGAACATTCTGGGCGGCATCACCGGCCAGAACTCGCTGGGTCTGGCCGCTTACATGGGTCTGGGTGCTTATGTGTGCTGTCTGGTGGTCACAAAGACCGGCATGAACCCCTGGGTGGCCGCTGTGCTGGATATGCTCGTTGTGGGCGTTGTGGCCGGTGTCATCTTCTTCCCCAGCCTGATCCTGCGCGGCCCCTACTTCACGCTGGTGTCCATCGCGTTTGCCGAGTCCATCCGTCAGTTCATCATCAACTCGGAGTTCTTCGGCCGTGCATCCGGCGTGGGCCTGCCCTTCGGCAAGGACTCCTTTGCGCAGTTCCGCTTTACCAGCAAAGTGCCGTACTACTACATCGGCTTCATCATGATGGTGGGCGTTTACCTCATCATGAAGAAGATCGGCCGCTCCAAGCTGGGCTTTGCGCTGCGTACCATCCGTGAGGATGAGGACGCTGCCGCCGCCATCGGCATCAACCCCACCAAGTACAAGGTGATCGCGGTCGTCATTTCGGCCATCATTGCCGGTCTGGTCGGCTTCTTCTACGTCAGCTATATCCGCTACATCGACCCCGATATTATGATCCAGTCCAAGTCCACTGAGATCGTGCTGCCGGCAGTCGTGGGCGGCGCTGCCTACATCGAAGGCCCGCTGATCGGCGGCCTCATCATGATCCCGCTGAGCGAACTGCTGCGTGCAAACTTTGCCGCCATCCTGCCCGGCATCAACATGCTGATGTATGCCATCGTGCTGATCGTGGTCATCCGCTTCCGTCCGTCCGGTATTCTGGGCTGGTACATGAACTCGAAGGTCAAGACCTTCATCGATGAAAAGATCCTCAAAAAGCCGTCTCTGGACGTGCTGGAAGAGTATGAGCTGATGGCAGACAAGGGAGGGAAGTAATCATGCAGAAAAGCCTATTATTGAAGTCCAGGGCCTGACCAAGCGGTTCAAGGGTCTGACCGCCGTGCATGATGTTTCTTTCTCGGTGGAGAAGGGCTCCATCACCGGCATGATCGGCCCCAACGGTGCTGGTAAATCCACCACCTTCAACATGATCTGCGGCTACTACCCGCCCACCGAAGGCAAGATCTTCTACAATGGTGAGGACATCACCAACAAAAAGGCGTATGAGTACACCAACATGAAGATCGCCCGCACCTTCCAGATCATGAAACCTCTGAAGAACCTGAGCGTTCTGGATAACGTCACCGCCGCCGCCTACTTCGGCCACGCCGGTGCAAAGAGCGAAAAAGAGGCCAAGGAGCGCGCCATGGAGGTGCTGCACTTCACCGGCCTGTACGAAAAGCGTCATGTGATCTCCAAGGACATGGGCACGCCGGACCAGAAGCGTCTGGAGATGGCCCGCGCTCTGGCCACCAAGCCCGAAGTGCTGTTTCTGGACGAGAACATGGCAGGCTTGAACCCGGCTGAGACCGAAGAGGCCATCCAGCTGATCCGCAAGATCAACGAGTCCGGTGTCACCATCCTGCTCATCGAGCACATCATGAAGGCGGTCGTGAGCCTGTGCGAGAAGGTCATCGTCCTTCACCACGGCGAAAAGATCGCTGAGGGCACGCCCGAGCAGGTCATGAACGATCCTTACGTCATGGAGGTGTACCTGGGCACCAAAAAGGAGGGCGCAAGTGCTTAAAGTTGAAGGTCTGAACGCCGGTTACGGCTCTGTGAACATCCTGTGGGACATCGGCTTTGAGGTGAAGGATGGCGAGATCGTTGCCATCCTTGGCTCCAACGGTGCCGGTAAGACCACCATGTGCGCACCATCACAGGCATGGTCAAGGCCAGCTCCGGCAAGGTGGAGTTCAACGGGGAGGACCTCTCCGGCAAAAGCTCCCGCGTTATTCTGGACAGCGGCATCGTGCAGGTGCCGGAAGGCCGTCAGCTCTTTACCGAGATGACCGTGCTGGAAAATCTGGAACTGGGTGCATTCAATAAGGAGACCAAGGCGCATTTTGCAGAAAATCTGGAAAAGTGCTATAACTGGTTCCCCAAACTGCGCGAGCGCGCAAAGCAGGCTGCCGGCACCCTGTCCGGCGGCGAGCAGCAGATGGTGGCCGTGGCCCGTGCGCTGATCGGCATGCCCAAGCTGCTGATTTTGGACGAGCCCAGTCTGGGCCTTGCCCCCAACATCGTGGACGACATTCTGGAAGTGGCCAAGACCATGGTGAAGAATGACGGCATCTCGGTGCTGCTGGTGGAGCAGGACATTACCAAGGCCCTTGCAGCGGCTGACCGCGGCTATGTTATTGAGAATGGCCGCGTGGCACTGGAAGGAACCGCCGCCGAGCTTTCGGCAAACGAGCACGTCAAGAAGGCGTACCTCGGCATCTGATTTTGGAAACTGGATGTCCGGCGGGCACTACTTCACACGGTGCGGCGGGGCATCTCGGATTAACAAGCTGTTTTTTACAAACAGAATTGGAGGACAATTATGAAAAAGATCTCTCGTAGAAGCTTCCTGAAGGCATCCGCTGTTCTGGGCAGCGCAGCTGCTCTGACCGCCTGCGGCGGCTCTTCCGCTTCCACCAGCACTGCAGCATCTACCAGCACCGCAGCATCCGGCAGCACTGCAGCATCCAGCGGTGATACCATCAAGATCGGCACCATCTACGCAATGTCCGGCGGTAACGCAGCCATCGGCGAGAACATCCTGCGCGGCATCGACTTCGCAGTGGACGAGATCAACAAGGCAGGCGGCGTGAACGGCCAGATGCTGGAAGTCGTCCGCGGCGACCACGCAGGCGACGCAGCCACCGGTAAGTCCGAGGCAGAGCGTCTGATCACCCAGGAAGGCGTCAACGTCATTATGGGCTGCCATATGTCCGTTGTTACCGAGGTCGTGGCTCAGGTCTGCCAGCAGTACGGCATCCCCATGATCACCGCTATCTCCACGCTGGACCGTCTGACCGACGAGGACCACAAGGACTACGATTACTTCTTCCGTCTGTGCCCGCTGAACTCCGTCTACGTGGAAGATATGCTGAAGTATCTGCAGGACTCCAAGGAGCAGACCGGCAACGAGATCAAGAAGGTCGCCATCTTCACCGATAAGGCTGCCATCGGTCAGGAGCTGATCCGCTGCGTCAACCTGTTCGCACCCGATTACGGTCTGGATGTTGTGGCCGAAGTGGACTACAGCTCCAACGCTACCGACCTGTCCTCTCAGGTCCTGGCCCTGAAGCAGGCTGATCCCGATGCCATTCTGTGCGACTCTTACATCGGCGACGCTACTCTGTTCGTCCAGACCCTGAAGGAGCAGAACTACAAGCCCAAGATGATCGTTGCCAAGGCAAACGGCTTCACCGATCCTTCCTTCATCCCCAATCTGGGCGCATCCGCAAACGGCGTGGCTTCTGTTGTCGAGTTCAACCCCGACCTGACCAACGGCGTGGAGATCAACGAGGACTTCAAGAAGGTCTACAATGTCAACATGAACGGCCACTCTGCTGAGTCCTACACCGTTGTGTGGCTGTTCAAGACCGCCATCGAGAAGGCTGGTTCCACCGACGGTGCTGCCGTCCGCGACGCTCTGGCAGAGCTGTCCATCGACGGTGCATTCGAGGGCGGCCGCAAGATCGTTCTGCCCTACTCCAAGATCGAGTTCGCTCCCGAGTACGAGATCGGCGGCGCAAAGCACTACCGTGACAACACCTACGCTTCTGTTGCTATCGCACAGGTGCAGGATCAGGAGTGGAAGACTGTCTGCCTTTCGAGTTTGCTTCCTCCAAGATCCAGGAAGTTACTCTGGGCTGATAAAGTTACCCCGAAGAACACAAAAGGCGAGCCGTCCAATGGGCGGCTCGCCTTTTTGCGTGTTGCTTCCCGTGCAGAGCGTATTCGAGTAGGGGATAGGCTGTGTGGCTTTTATGAAGTCGTTCTCCGCCGGGTATGTTCTCTTTTGCGTGCCAAAAGAGAACCAGAAAAGCACCCGCTACTTTCGAAGCGCGGGAGGCACGAATTAAGGGCTACTCGCCCTTAATAATCCCAAAGCAGTAGGCTCCACCCCAAAAAGCTGGAGATTCCCGCCTGTTCGGCGTGAAGATCTCTTAACCGCTTTTTGGGGTTCCGCCAATCAGAAGTCGCTGCGCGACGGCCGCAGGCCGACAGCAGCAGATGCCGCTTCCCGCCACGACCCTACCCCGTGAAAAAGCAGCTCAGAAAAATCCGCAGATTTTTCTGAGCTGCAAATAAAAATAAATTTTCCGCTAAACATGCCCAGAGTAAAACGGAGGGCATTCTAAATCGTCAACCCTTCTGGATATAAGTAAAAATATCCTCCGGCACTGCCGCCAGTGCATCCGCACCGGCAGCGGTCAGTTCTGCGCGGCCCCGGAAGCCCCACAGCGCGCCCATGGCGGGCAGCCCGGCATTGTGTCCGGTGAGGATATCCACATCACTGTCGCCCACGAACAGGGTGGCAGAGCGGTCTGCACCGATCTCGTCCATCAGCGCATACAGCCCGGCGGGGTCCGGTTTGGTGGGCACGCCGGGCCTGCTGCCGCGCACAGCGGCAAAGCGGCCTGTGCCGAAATAGTGGGCGATGATCTTGCCGCAGAGCGGGTCGGCCTTGTTGGAGAACACTGCGCACTGAACACCCTGTGCCCGCAGCTCGTCCAGCAGCTCCGGGATGCCGGGATAGGGGGCCGTCTTGTCCTCCTTGTGGGCGTCGTACCGGGCAGTGAATTCAGCCAGCGTGGCCGCCAGCTGCTCCGGCGTGCGGGCATTTTCCGGCGAAAAGCGCTCCACCAGCTTCGGGATGCCGTTGCCCACCATGTGCTTGAACTGTTCCACCGTAAAGGTGGGCCAGCCGTGCTGTGCACACACCCAGTTGCCTGCATCGGCAAGGTCGTCGATGGTGTTCAGAAGGGTGCCGTCCAGATCGAATAATACAGTTTTTATCACAGAAAAAGACTCCTTACAGTTTCAGAAAAGTAAAAAAGGCAATTCGCTGCACTTTACGCTGCGCACCCTGCACTTCACCCCGCCCGGAAAGGTGAGGGTGAGGTTCGTGCGGTGCACCGCCGCGGCCCATGGCGACTGCATGGCCGTCAGGGCCGGAACGGGGCAGAGCACGCAGATGTCGTGCAGATGGAAGCCGTGCTGCCAGCGCAGGGTCAGGCGGCCGTTTTGCAGCCAAATGCCCTCTTTGCGCCAGCCGTTGTACGCACCCACCAGCAGGGCGGCAAACATAGCAGTGACCACCAGAAGCGGCACCGTGAGGGCGGGCAGGGTGTAGCGGGATACCGCTGTCAGCAGCAGGCACAGCCCGCAGGGGATGCCGGCAGGCAGAAAAAAACGCCGGGATGCTGCGGCCTGCGGTGTCCACCGGGGCTTTTGGCGGCAGGGCAAAGCCGGGCAGCAGCTCCTGTAGAAAAGGGCCGTCCTCCCGCCAGACCAGAAACGGGATCTCCGGCTGGCAGCTGCCTGCTGTAACGAACACCGGGCAGCAGCCCAGCGCCCATGTGGCAGGCGAGCGGCGCAGGTCCGCATAGTTCAGATGTTCCAGCGCAAGGCGCATCTCATACCGGCGCACAAAGCCGCCCCTGCTGCCAAGGTGACTCTCGGTGCGCCACACGGTGTAATGGGCCGCATGGGCCGCACTGCGCACAAGGCTTGCGCAGAACAGCACGCCGCCCAGCACCAGCAGCCATGCTGTGCCCATGGGCAGCCAGCGCGCCGCCCACGCCGCAATGCGGTTCAGGTGGGCAAAGGCTGCCGTCTGGGCATCCGGCGCATAGGGCCTGCTCTGTTTGACGGCCAGCGCCAGCAAAGCAAGGGTGGAAAGGCCGTTGGCACCCAGCACCGCAAAGGCCAGCTTTTCGCCGCCGCGCGGGGTGTGGGCCACAGCATCCCGGCGCGGCATCATGCGGTCAGCTAAAAACTGCGCGTTCTGCGCGCTCAAAAGCAGGGTCAGGGTGCGCTTCTGCCCGGCAGGGTACAGCACCACCCGGCTGGCACCGGCCAGCCGGTAGAGCAGGGGCCGCTCGATGGTGAGCGCTGCCAGCTGGCTGGCTTTCAGGCAGCGGTCCAGCCGCACGCCCAGCCGCCAGCGCACCCGCAGGGTTCCCTGTGCATCCACCCGCCAGCTGGCCTGCGTGCCAGCACGGCGGCGCTCACAGCGGCAAGCACTGTCAGCAGCGCCGCGCCCTGCACCAGAGCCGTGCGCAGCGCCGCCCAGTTGCGGGCAAACAGCACCTGCAAAAGCGGCAGCAGATAGAGCAGGATGGTCTTGCGCAAAAAATGCAGCACCGCAAACGGGTGGAAGCCGCGTTCGGTCATGGCGTTTCCTCCATCAGCACAGCGGCAAGGGCCTGCGCCTGCAGGGCATCCACGCCCGGCAGGAACAGCTGTACGCCCGGGCCGTGCACCACCAGCACGCTGCACCCGGCCAGCCACAGAAGCGGCGTGCGCAGGGTCCACACGCCAGTCACGGCCCGGCGGGGAAGCTGCCGTGTGATGGGAACGGCGATACCGGCCCGCACGGCAGTGTTCCGGGCGGTGAGCACTGCGGTAAAGCTGCAGGCTCTTGCCCACGCGGCGAACACAAGGCACACCCACAGGGCACAGAAAATACACCCGGCAAACAGCTCTGCCAGAACACAAAAGGCGCGCAGAACACGCCGGGAACAGCGGCCCAGACGCACAGCACGGCCCGGCCTTGGGCGGGATGATCAGCGCCGTGCGCAGCAGGTCACGTTCGGTCATTTGTCGGAAAGGCCCCAGCATCCATCAGCAGGTGCAGGGTGTCATCCTGCGTCAGGCAGAGGATGCGGTCCCATGGCAGCAGGGTGGTGTTGCCGTGGGGGATGATGAACTCCGCATCGCGGGTGATGCACACCAGAATGACGTCGCCCGGCATGGGGATGTCCTTGACCGCCTGCCCTGCAAACTTGAAGTTCTCCGGCAGCAAAATTTCGTTCAGGCTGGCAGTGCCGCCGCCCAACGAGAGCAGCTGGCGGATGGTATCCGTCTCGATCTCGCGCTCAAGGATGTGGCTCAGGTTGTCGGTGCCGCACACTACGGTGTCCACACCTAAGGTGTGCAGCAGCTCGCGATTCTTGGGGTTGGAGGCCCGGGCCACGGTGCGGTTCACGCCAAATTCCCGCTTTGCGATCTGGCAGGCAACAAGGTTGTTCTCGTCCGCACCGGTCACGGCCACAAAGGCATCGCAGCTGGCAACGTCGGCCGTGCGCATGGTGTCAAAGCTGATGGCATCGCCGCAGATCACCGGGATATCCAGCGAATCGGCCAGCGAACGGCACAGCATTTCCTGCGGTTCAATGATGGTCACTTTGTGGCGGTGGGCCAGCAGGCTCTGGGCCAGATACATGCCCACCTTGCCGCCGCCTGCGATACAAACTTTCATATGCTTCCCTCACTTTTTACTTTGCCAGTGCGCGGAACACCGATTGCTCGGTGAGTACCGTGGGCAGATGGTGTCGATCTCGTAAGCCTTGTGGTACAGCACCTGCAGGTGCGGGTCGGACACGCGGCAGATCACCTTCTCACGGCGGAAGATGCTTTTTGCGATCTGTGCCGCCATCAGGTTTACCGAGTCGTCCTCGCTCACAGCGGCCACGGCATCGCAGCTGTCAATGCCGCCCTGCCGCAGGTATCCGGTCGGTGGGGTCGCCCACCAGAGCCGTGCCGCCAAAGCTGTAGTCGTCAAAGGCATCCAGACGCTTGAGCTGTTCGGGATCCTTTTCGATCAGCGAGATATCATGGCCGATGCGTTCCAGATCGCGGATGAGGGAAGCCCCCACCTGGTCGCAGCCGATCACCAGAATATTCATATGGATTCACCTCGTTGTAGAATGGTTCAACAAAAATACCAAGGGTGTTTAAACTCTGTTTTGATTTGCGGATAAAATAGAAGGAAAAGGGTCTTTGCATCAGTATAACACATTTCCCAGCGCAGTAACAGCCTGCAGGGCAAAAGTGGCGGCGGGCGTAAAAATTTTCGCATTCTGCGTGCGTGCAGAGACATAGTATGGTATACTGGAAGAAAATAAGCTGCTGTGCCTTTGTGCACAAGGAGGGTACTTACGTTTTTTGAGATCATCAAAGCCATCCTGATGGGCATTGTGGAGGGCATTACCGAGTGGCTTCCCATTTCGTCCACCGGTCATATGATCCTGCTGGAACAGATCATCAAATTCAACGCAAGCGAAGAGTTCATGTCCATGTTCCGTGTGGTCATCCAGCTGGGTGCCATCATGGCCGTGGTGGTGCTGTTCTGGGGCAAGCTGTGGCCCTTTGGCATGAAGCAGGGCAGAGTCATTTCCAAGCCCAGCGTGTGGAACCTGTGGTTCAAGGTGGTAGCGGCCACGATCCGGTGCTCATCATCAGCCGCTGGACGACTGGATGGAAGCTCACTTCTACAATTACATCACGGTTGCCGCGATGCTCATTCTGTACGGCGCGCTGTTCTTTGTTGTGGAGAACCGCCGCGCCGCGCCGCACGTGAGCCGGCTGGAGCAGATCACCTACCGCGATGCCATCATCATTGGCCTGTGGCAGTGTCTGGCCATCATTCCGGGCACCTCCCGCTCCGGTGCCACCATCGTGGGCGGCCTGCTGCTGGGCCTGTCCCGCGCCTGTGTGGCAGAGTTCACCTTCTATCTGCCATCCCGGTCATGGCGGGCGCATCCCTGCTCAAGGTGGTCAAGTTCGTTGTCGGCGGTTCTGTGATGACCGGCACCGAGGTGGCTGTGCTGGCAGTGGGCTGTGTGGTGGCCTTTGGCATGAGCCTTGCCGCCATCCGCTTCCTGATGGATTACGTCAAGCGCCACGATTTCAAGTTCTTTGGTGCCTACCGCATCGTGCTGGGCATCATCGTGCTGGCAGTGGCGGCTGCGACGGCAATCTTCTGATTTGGAATGCTTCCCGCACAGAGCGCATTCGTGTGGGGCGGCTTCATGCCTTTTGCAAGATGCATCGCCGCCGGGGATGTTCTCTTTTGCGTGCCAAAAGAGAACCAGAAAGGACGGAGGTGCCCGCAGGGCATGAAAGCCCCAGTGGGGCTTTTAAGCCGCAGACCGGTTTGCAAAGCAAATGCCGCGTGTTCAGCGCGGCAAGGTCTCCGCTACTTTCAACGCGCTGGATCCATGAAAAAGGGGCTGCTCGCCCCTTTTAGACCCCAAAGCAGAAAGGCTCCATACAAAAAATCCAAGCCGCTCCGCTAAAGGATTTTTTGTGTTCCGCCGATTTTGAGTCGCTTGCGCGACGCGCCGTGCGGGCAAGTTTGTGCTCCGTCTGCTGCGTGAACGCTTCCGCAGGGAGCCGACGCTGCAAGATGCCGCTGCCCGCCACGATTCTTTCCCGTGAAAATTGAAAGCCGGAAATCCGCAGATTTCCGGCTTTCTTTCGTTAGGAAATGATAGTTCCGCTAAATATGGCCAGAGCGATCAGCGGAGGCCATTTTGATCGTGGGACGCAGAGGTGTGCCCGCCGCCCTTTACGACAGCACTTTTTCTTTGCAAAAAGATGTGCTATACTACAAAATAAGAGAGTATGCGGCAGCGTGCCGCGCAAACAAAATGGAGGAAACTGCTATGGAAGCATCCAAGGTCTATTATACAGATTTCCGCTGTCCCGTGGGCACCAGTCTGCTGGACAAGCTGCGCCGCGTGTGCATCGCCGCCGGGATCAAGGATATTGATATGGATGGCAAATTCGTTGCCATCAAGATGCATTTCGGTGAGCTGGGCAATCTGGCATTCCTGCGCCCCAACTACGCCAAGGTGGTGGCCGACCTGTGCAAGGAGCAGGGCGGTCTGCCGTTTCTGACCGACTGCAACACCCTGTATCCGGGCAGCCGCAAGAACGCACTGGAGCACCTCACCTGTGCCCAGCTGAACGGTTTCTGGCCCATGACCACCGGCTGTCAGGTCATCATTGCGGACGGTCTGCGCGGCACCGATGAGGCAGAGGTGCCGGTGCCGAACGGCGAATACTGCAAGACGGCAAAGATCGGCCGCGCCATCATGGACGCAGATATCTTTATCAGCCTGACCCATTTCAAGGGCCACGAATCCACCGGCTTCGGCGGTACTCTCAAGAACATCGGCATGGGCTGCGGCTCCCGCGCAGGCAAGATGATACAGCACGCCGCCGGACACCCGGAGGTGCAGCAGAGCCTGTGCCGCGGCTGCCACCGCTGCGCCAAGGAGTGCGGCTCCGATGCCATCACCTACGATGCAAACAACAAGGCCGTCATTGACCAGACCAAGTGCAAGGGCTGCGGCGCTGCATCGGTGCCTGTAACTTTGACGCTATCTATTCCCAGTGCGACAGCGCCAATGAGATGCTGGACCGCAAGATGGCCGAGTATGCGGCTGCCGTGTGCGCCGGCCGTCCCTGCTTCCATATTTCTCTGGTGCAGGACATCAGCCCCAACTGCGACTGCCACTGCGAGAACGATGCTCCCATCCTGCCGGATATCGGCATCTTTGCGTCCTTTGACCCGGTGGCGCTGGATCAGGCCTGCGCGGACGCCTGCCTGAATGCACAGCCGCTGCCGAACAGCCAGCTGGGCCAGAACCTTGCAAAGCCCGGCTGGAACTGCCACCACGACAACTTCAAGGATTCCAACCCCAATATCGAGTGGAAGGCCACGCTGGAGCAGGCCGAAAAGATCGGCATGGGCACCCGCCAGTATGTGCTGAAGAAGGTCTGATGCCGCAGGCGGCCCCGGCCTTTTCCGCAAAAACAAAAAGAAGCTGACCAGCCCGGCCAGCTTCTTTTATGTTGGGTTCACTGGCCCACTGCGGGCACGCAGTCGTCCAGCACGGTCTGCAGGGCCTGCCAGTTCTTCAGGGTGCAGCCGGGCAGGGTGTCCGGGTCAAGGCCGGCATCCTCAATGCGGCCAGCCATGCTGTCCTTGTCGCTCAAAAGGCTCAGCGCGTCCGGCTCGATCATCGTCCAGGCCTCGGCAAAGCTTTCCTGCTCATCAGCGTCCAGCGTGTCGTACCAGCTGTAGAAAGCTTCCTGCACAGCTTCCGGGGTGCGGGAGGCAAGGCGGGCATTTTCTGCCCACTGCAGCAGGGATGCCGCTGCGATCACCGATTTGAGCGAGCAGCCGGAAACACCCGGCCCCCAGCCCAGACAAGGCTCAAAGGCGGCAGCGGTGCCGGTGATGGAGAAGATGGAGTTCTCGTCAAAATCGCCGGGGTTCAGGCCGGAGGTGTCGGCTCGGGTGGTGGAATCAGGCAGGTCTTCGCCGGAAGCAGCGGAGCTTGCAGAACTGCTGGCAGAGCTTGGCGCTTCGGAACTGCTGGCGTTTGAGCCGCCGCAGCCTGCCAGAATGCTGCAGGCCAGCGCTGCGCAGAGCAGCAGCGAGAGGATGCGGGCATATCTCAATTTCATAGTAGTGTCCTCCTTGAGCGGTGCCGCAGCCGGGCCGCAGCACTTCAAAACGATACACCTAAGTATACGTTCTGCCGCGGCGGTTGTCAATCGGACAGCGCAGAACGAATTTCAAGCGGGAAATATGCACCCTGCACAAAGAAAAACGCATTTTTGGGAACTTTGCATTCTTGACATTTTGCAAAATCGGTTGACTACAAGTATAGTGTCTGCCCACGTCAGCCGGAAAGGAAGGAAACGCCCATGAAGCACCGCATCACAGCCGCATTGGAGCGGTTCTCCCGCGCAATGCTGGCACCGCTGAGCTATCTTTCGGCGGCGGGCCTGCTGCTGGTGGTGGGCGCACTGCTTACCAGTGCGCCGCTGGCCGGGGTGCTGCCCTTTCTGCGGTGGGAGCCGGTGCAGCTGGCGGGCAGGATCCTTTACAAATGCCTCACGGCGGTCATTTCAAATCTGAGCGTGCTGTTCTGCACCGGTCTTGCGGCGGCGCTGGCAAAGCGGGAAAAGCATCAGGCGGCGTTCATCGCCCTGATGAGCTATCTTGTCTACCTGACAGCGGGCAATGTAACGCTGACCGAGTTGGGCCTGCTGGCGCAGCCGGATGCGCTTACCGGCCTGTACAGCGCAGGCCAGACCATGGTGCTGGGCATCCAGACTGTGGACACCGGCGTGTTCGGCGGCATTCTGCTGGGCCTGCTCACCGCCTTTGTATATGACCGCACCTGCGAAAAAGCCCACCGCGGCATTCTGGGCGGTGTGTTCTCCGGTGTGCGGTGGTCCTTTGCCTGCGTGGCGGCACTGGCGGCGGTGCTGGGCTTTGGGGCCTGCTTTGTCTGGCCGCCTATCCAGAAGGCCATTGCGGCCGTCACCGGCTTCATTGCCGCTTCCGGCAATATCGGGTTGTTTTTGTACGGCTTTCTGGAACGGCTGCTCATCCCTACAGGGCTGCATCATCTGGTGTATATGCCGTTCCAGTTCTCGCAGCTGGGCGGTCAGCTTATGGTGGGCAGCGTCACCTATACCGGTGCCTATGTGGTCATGATGACCGAATATAACCTCGGCCTGCCGTTTTCGGATGGCATCGTGTGGATGTACACCGGCTTTACCAAGACCTTCGGCTACTTTGGCATTGCGGCGGCATTCATCTTCTGTGCCCGGCGGGGCAGCCGCAAAAAGACTGCCCTTCAGCTGCTGCCGCTGCCTTTACGGCATCGCTGGCTTCCATTACGGAGCCGCTGGATTTTCTGTTCTGCTTCTCGGCACCGGTTTTGTGGCTGGCGCACGCAGCCATCTCCGGCAGCTTCATCGTGTTGCTGCACCTGTGCGGAGTCACGGCGTTTACCTCGAACCTTCTGGGGTCGCTTGTGATGAACCTTTCCGCTGGTGCGGCCCGCACGAACTACCCGGTGCTGTATCTGCTGGGCCTTGCCCAGATCGCGGTGTATTTTGTGGTGTTCACTGTGCTCATCAAGGCGCTGGACCTGCCCACGCCGGGCCGCCGCCCGGAAGAGCCGTCCCGGCCGGAAAAGGCCCTGCCGCTGGACGAGCAGGGAATAGAAAAGCTCATTGCGGCCTTTGGCGGGCGGGAGAACATCCGCACGGTGGACAACTGCTTTACCCGCCTGCGTGTCACGGTGAACGACCCGGCCTTCGTCAAGGAGCAGGCCCTAAAAGCCCTGCCCTGCAGCGGTGTGGTGCAAAGCGGCTGCGATGTGCAGATCGTGTACGGCATCCGCGCGCCGGAGGTGCGGCAGGCGGTGGAGCGGCGGCTGGACAGGGTGGTCTGTTGACCTTTGGCGGACGGGCAACTATAATAGGGAAAAAGCGGCTTCCCGCGCAGAGCGAAAGGATTTTTTGTGTTCCACCGATTTATAGTCGCTGCGCGACGGCGATAAGCCGACAGCAGCAACATGCCGTTTCCCGTTACGACTTTTCCCGTGAAAAAGTAACTCCGAAACGACCGCAGTCGTTTCGGAGTTACAAATTTAAAAATAATATTTCCGCTGATATTGCCAAAGCGAACGCGTCGGCAATTTTAAATCGTCCGGCGGCTGAAAGGATACACATGCAAGAACAAGCAGTTTTTACGCAAAAAACAGAGCCTGTACCGCCAACCGGCCGCTTTGCCCCCAGCCCCAGCGGGCGGCTGCATCTTGGCAATCTGGCCTGCAGCCTGCTGGCGTGGCTCAGCGCAAAAAGTCAGGGCGGGCGCATCGTGCTGCGCATTGAGGATCTGGATGCCGAGCGCTGCCCGCGCATCTATGCTGACCTGCTGGAACAGGATCTGGACTGGCTGGGCCTTGCGTGGGACGAGGGCGGCAGCACCGGCGGGCCGAACGGCCCTATTACCAGAGTGAGTGCGCGGAGATCTACACCGCAAGCTACAAAAAGCTGGAAGAGCGCGGCCTTGTGTACCCGTGTTTTTGCTCCCGCGCCCAGCTGCACGCGGCCAGCGCGCCCCATACCTCGGACGCAACGTGGTCTATCCGGGCACCTGCCGCGGCCTGACCGCTGCCGAAATTGAGGAAAAACGCAAAAAGAAGGCCCCTGCCTACCGTCTGATGGTGCCGGACGAGGACATCACATTTGTGGATGGCTGCATGGGCCCGCACACCGAAAATCTTTTGCACGACTGCGGTGACTTCTACCTGCGCCGGGCAGATGGCGTGTTCGCCTATCAGTTGGCCGTGGTGGTGGACGATGCCCGCATGGGCGTTACCGAAGTGGTGCGCGGTTCAGACCTGCTTTCGTCCACGGCACGGCAGCTGTATTTGTACCGCCTGCTGGGCCTGCAGGCACCGGGGTTTGCCCACTGCCCGCTGCTGCTGGCCCCGGATGGGCGGCGGCTCTCCAAGCGCGACGGCGACCAGAGTCTGGAAAACCTGCGGGAAAAGTATATCGCGCAGGAGATCGTGGGCAAGCTTGCCTACGCCTACGGCCTGCAGCCGGAGCCTGCGCCCCGCACACCGGAAAGCCTGATTAAGGACTTTTCCTGGGCAAAGGTGCCAAAGCAGGATGTCTGCCTGCCGGAGGATCTGTTCTGAACAAAAAAGAAATGCGCTGCCCCTGATGACAGCGCATTTCTTTTTTATAGAGATTCAGATGCGGCGCATCTGCGGCAGATCGTTGGTGTCCATCATACGGCTGAACGCGGTATCCAGTGCCAGCGCCAGCAAAGCGCCCAGCGCTGCATCGATGCAGCTGTGCTGCTTGAGCAGCATGGTGGAGCATACAATGGAGATGCACAGCACATCAGCGGCCGGGCGCATCCAGCGGAACCGGGGCTGCTCAAAGATGCGGCAGCGGTGATAGGCCAGCATCAGCGTGACCGAGTTGAACACATGGATGGACGGGCAGACATTGATGGGTGTGTCGGTGCTGTACAGGAACCGCACCGCACGGGCGAAGATGTCTGTGCCCGGCACATAGCAGGGGCGCAGATTCAGCCCGGTGGGCAGGATCACGTAGCAGGCCAGCGCAATGGTCATACCGCTGAACAGCGGCATACACAGCCGCCAGAAGTCCTCCCGGGGTGCCTTCCACAGAAGGAAGAACAGGGTGAACGGGATCCATAGAAACCATGCAAAATAGGGGATGACCGCATATTTGCAGAAGGGAATCAGATCGTCCAGCCGGCAGTGCACGAGGATGTGCGGCATATGGATCTGGGTGTTCAGGAAATTGAATGCGGAAAGATAAAGTATGAGATACAGCGCCATGAAGCAAAGCGGATGGCGCGAAAACCAACTGCGTTTCATTGAAAAAGCCTCCTTTTTGCAGAAGTGAAAGCTCTTAGCACTGTGAAATTATACGCCGGGAATGTGACAAAAACAAGAATGAAAGCAGACAACATTGCTGAAAAACAGATAAATTATTTGTGCGTATTGCGTAAAAAAGAGCCTGCCTTCGCGGCAGGCTCTTATAAAATGCAGAGGAAAGATTCAGATGACCTGCTGTTCCAGCCACTTGCCGCGCACGAAGCGTACAAAGAAGCACAGGGAGCGGAACGCCCAGTCCAGATACATGCCCATCCAGATGGCCAGCAGGCCGCCGTGGAAGGCCAGCACACACAGGTAGCAGAAGCCCACCCGGAAGGCCCACATGGACACGATGCTCACGGTCATGGTAAAGCGGGCATCGCCTGCCGCACGCAGGATGTTGGGCATGGTAAAGCTGGAAGGCCAGATGAACAGCGAAACGATGTTGAACCACACCATCACTTCCAGCGCCATGGCGTAGGCTTCCGGCGAGAGGTTGAACAGGCCCAGTGCAAATTTGTTGGCAAACAGGAAGGCCGAAAGGTTCATGAACCATGCGCCGCAGTAGGCAAACAGCATCAGGCGGCGGGAGTAATACACGGCCTGATCTTTTTCGCCTGCGCCAAGGCACTGGCCCACCACGGTCAGCGCAGCCATGCCCACGGCGTTGGCCGGGATGTTCAAAAAGGTGGTGGTGGTGTTTGCCACGGCGTTGGCCGCAATGGCGGCGGTGCCAGAGTGGAGGTCAGGCTGGAAACGGACAGCTTGCCGATCTGGAACATGCCGTTTTCAATACCGGCAGGGATGCCCACCCGCAGGATCTGCTGGATGAGCCGTGCCTTCGGGGCAAGGGCCTGCAGGCCGTCCACCCGCAGCGGGCAGGCGGGCCGCTGCAGCAGGTACAGCACAGCCACGCAGGCAATGGCGCGGGACACAAGGCTGGCCAGTGCGGCACCCATCACGCCCATTTTGAAGCCGTAGATCAGCACGGCGTTGCCGCCAATGTTCACCACATTCATTACAAGGCTGGACATCATGCTGATCTTGCTGTTGCCCTGCGCCCGGAACAGGGCCGCACCGGCGTTGTACAGGCCGATGAACGGGTAGCTCAGGGCCGAGAGCAGGAAGTAGGTCTCGGCATAGCGCATCACGTCCACGTCGATGGAGCCGAAGATGCCGCGCAGGATGGCATGGCGGCCCGCCACCACAACGGCGGCCACCAGCAGGCTGAAGCTGGACAGGATGAACAGGATCTGCGCCGCTGCATTCTTGGCATCCTTTGGCTCCTGCCGGCCGATGTACTGGCTGGTGACCACCGCGCCGCCGGTGGCAAGGCGCTCATGATCTGGATCATCAGGGTGTTGAAGCTGTCCACAAGGCTCACGCCGGAAACAGCGGCTTCCCCCACCGAGGAGACCATCAGCGTGTCGGCCAGACCGATGGTCACGCTGAGCGCCTGCTCTGCGATCAGCGGCAGCAGCAAGGCAATGAGCTGCTGCCGGGTGAACAGCGGCGGCTTATGGAACGCGGGCGTTTTGGTTGCTGTCATAGGTTCCTCCGTAACGGTGACAAGATACACTTGGATACATGACCTATATCATACAGCAGAACGCGCAGAATTACAAGAGAAAATCTTCTGTCAGGAAAATTCCTGACTGGGGGTCAGGCTGGTGCCGTAATATACGATATAATCATACGGGACGGTCGGCCCGAACACCGTCTTGTCTGGGTACTTCCTCAGCATGTCCGCTTTCAGGTCGGCCGGGGTCTCGGGCACACCGGCGCAGAGCGTATCGGAGCACACGGCATTCCAGAGGCCCGCAGAGAACGAGGTGCAGTTGTAAATGGCCGACCAGTGGTCTGCGTTGGCCAATGCCTGATTTACAGCGTCTAGCTGGCTCTGGTCCAGTGAGACCTGAATGCCGTAAAGATTCTGATAGTAAGAAGCGTTCAGGTAATATTTGTAGTAGCCCTCCAGATTGTACCAGATGCCGGAATGCTCGCAGCGGTTGCCGCGGGTGCTTACGGTGATGGACGTATCCGGCGCAATGAGCAGTCCGCCCACATTGATATCCTGCTCCGAGACATTGGTGATGGTGAGGAAGCTGTGTCCGCTGGTGTTGAGGGGAACATCGCCGTGGTCATCAGCGCGGGCAAAAAGCCGCAGCACCGCAACGGCTCCCTCGGCAGGGGCATCACCGTAGGCCTGCGCAGGGGACTTGTGGTCTGCCTGCGCAAAGTGGTACGGCCCGCCAAAGTTGGTGGTAAAGCCAACGACATTGCGCATCAGGTCGCAGAACCGGTGATATCTGTTACCACCTTATCCTCTTTTGCGGCGGGCTGTGCGGCCTTGGGTTCCTGTGCGTAGGCGGGCAGGGCGCACAGGCAGGCCAGCAGCACGCAGCAGGAGAGGATGCGGAAAAACTGTTTTTCATAGATGCTCCATTTGTGTTTTTTTTCAGGTAAAGCTTACCGTTTTTTGCAGGGTCTGTCAAGGAATGCGGCAGGCGGAAAAGCCGCGCCGCAGCGTGTTTGTTCCACTTTACCCGTGCAGGCAATTGTGATAAAATAAACCTGAGGTGCACTGTGCTTTGCAGGAGCGGGGAGTGCACTGTGGTAAATGAGATAAGAAATAAAAGGTAAATCAGAACCCAAAGGGGGAACAATATGCCAAAAGCAGCCCATAAGGTGGTCGTGATCGGCCACCGCAACCCGGATACCGACTCCATCTGCTCGGCCATTGCCTATGCAGAGTTGAAAAACAAGACCAGTGATCTGGTCTGTGAGCCCCGCCGTGCAGGCAAAATGAATCAGGAGACCGAGTTCGTGCTCAAAAAGTTCGGGGTAAAGCCCCCGCGCATGTGCACGGACGTGAACCCCAAGATCCGCGATGTGGACTACCGCGAGATGCCCGGCATCCCCGGCTCCACCAGCCTGCGCAAGGCGTGGGAGATCATGCGTGACAAGCAGATCGACACCCTGCCGGTCACCAGCCCGGACAACGAGCTGGAGGGCGTGATCACCGTGAAGGATATCGCCACAGCCAACATGGACGTGTTCGACACCGGCATCCTGGCCAAGAGCCAGACCACCTACCGCAATATTTTGGAAACGCTGGGCGGCACCATGGTGGTGGGCCGCGAGGACGACGTGTGCACCACCGGCCACATCCGCATCGGCACCGCCACGCCCGAAATGCTGGAAAATACCGTGGAAAAAGGCGACATCGTTATCCTGACCAACCGCTACGAAAGCCAGCTGTGCGCCATTGAAAAAGAAGCGTCGCTGCTCATCATCTGCAACGGCTCCAAGGTGGGCCACACCATCCAGCGCATTGCCGAGGAAATGGGTGTGGCCATCATGTCGGCCCCGGTGGACACCTACGCCGCCGGTAAGCTGATCAGCCAGTGCGCTCCCATCTCCTACTATATGACCCGCAGCGACATCATGAAGTTCACCCTCGTCACGCCGGTGGCCGATGTTACCCGTGTGATGGCCAAGGTGCGCCACCGCTATTTCCCCATCCTCGACGAGGACGGCAAATACTGCGGCATGGTCAGCCGCCGCAACATCATCAATCTGCAAAAACGCCGCATCATCCTGGTGGACCACAACGAGGCCACGCAGGCCGTGGAGGGCTTCGATCAGGCCGAAATTCTGGAAATCATCGATCACCACCGCATCGGCAGCCTGGAGACCAGCGGCCCGGTGTACTTCCGCAACCAGCCGGTGGGCTGCACGGCCACCATCATCACCCAGATGTACGACGAGAACGGTATGGAGATCCCGCCGCAGATCGCAGGCCTTCTGCTGGCGGCCATCCTTTCGGATACGCTGGTGTTCCGCAGCCCCACCTGCACCCCGCTGGATGAGGCCCTTGCAAAGCGTCTGGCAAAAATTGCCGGTGTGGACATTGACGAGTTTGCCAGCGAGATGTTTGAAGCAGGCGAAAAGCTGGACGGCAAGACCGCCGAGGAGGTGTTCCTGCAGGACTTCAAGGTGTTCATGTGCGGCGATATCCGCTTTGGCGTGGCGCAGGGCAGCTACATGACCCGCAAGAACCTGCTTGCCGCCGAAGCGCTGCTGCAGCCCTATCTGGAAGAAGCCCGCAACAAGCAGAACGTGGAGGATATCTACATGCTGCTCACCGACGTGCCCAAGGAGGAGAGCGTGGTCATCAGCGATGGCCGCTATGCTTCCGAGGTGCTCTCGGACGGCTTTGAGACCCAGCCTGCCGAGGACGGCAGCTTTACCCTGCCCGGTGTGGTGAGCCGCAAAAAGCAGTTCATCCCGGCGCTGATGACCGCCTATCAGGAGCTGTAAGATGTTTGATTTTCTGCATAAAAAAGCACAGGATGCCACGCCGCCCGCCCTGCCGGAAGGCACTGTGCGCCGCCGCTATTCCATTGAGGGGCAGGTGCAGGGGGTGGGCTTCCGCTACCGCGCCCGCTATGCGGCCCAGACGCTGGAACTGACCGGCTGGGTGGAGAACGAGGACGACGGCAGCGTGACGCTGGAAGTGCAGGGCGACCCGGAAAAGTTCCTGCGGCTGTTCGCCATGATCCAGAAAAGCGATTACATCCAGATCACCGGCATCCGCCAGAAGGATCTGCCGCCCGACCCATGGGAGCGGGGCTTCTCGGTAAAAGGGTATTGATGCGAGACCCTCTCAGTCAAAGCCTGTCGGCTTTGCCAGCTCCCCCGAGGGGGGAGCTTTTTGACATTTTTTGGCAAGCACTGCCTCTCGGGAAGAGGATCTTGAATGATCCCCGCTTATAAAGCTCGCCCTTCGGGAGAGCTGTCGAGCAAAGCGAGACTGAGAGGTTCGTACAAACAAAAAAGCTGACGCGAAAGCGTCAGCTTTTTTGCTCTTTCTAAATTTATCAACCTGCTGTTTTTAGCGGGGAATTGTCTGTCCAGATGGTGCCGTCCAGCAGCCGGGTCACAGCCAGAGTGCCGTTTGCGGAAACACGGGCCGGGTCCAGCGCGTAGAAATCGCTCTCCTTCAGGTTCGCGGGGTCTGCATCCGGGCGGATGCCCACCACACAGACCCAATGGCCATAGGCGGCGCTGGTGGCGATATGCGGGTAATTGACCTTGTTCCAGCCGGAACTGGTCAGGTGGTATTCATAGCTGGAGGTGCGGTTCGTGTGCCGTTTTACGCCGCTCACCGCAGTGTTTTTCAGATGCACGATCACCGGCTTCCCGGCGGAAAGCTCGGTGTAAAGCTTCTGCAGGCACTCGGACAGGCTGCCGGAATAACCGTAGTAGCCGCCCGCAGACCAGACCGCACCGTTTGACCACATGCCGCTGCCGGAGGAAACTTTTCCATCCAGAATGGTGCGTGCATAGCGTAAGGCGTACCAGCTGCATTTGCCGGAGGTCTGGTTGCCGATGGAAAGGATCTGGCTGGTGCTGAAGTCCAGCATCCGGATGCCGTGCGTTTCCTGCAGGGCAGCTGCGTGTGCGTGGGGAACGGCCAGAGCCAGCACAAGGCACAGCGCCAGAACTGCCGCCGCCAGCCGCTGTGCCGCGCGGGCGGGACAGTGTTGCATATTGAGCCACATCCTTTGTTTTTTCTACGACCTTATTTTACCATGCAAAAATGGTAGAATTGTGTAAAATCGTAATTTTTTGAAAGGATTCTGAAAGATGGATAAGATGGATCAAGATGGATCGGAACACAACATCTGTTCAAACCGGGAAGGACTGTGCCCCGGAAAAGAACAGCATGGAGCTTCCGGCTGGAAGAAGATTTTCCAGCACGGTAAAGAACCTTTGCGAAATAAGGACAGTATATCTCAATACTGCAACAAAAAAGCCGCTGTTTCATTGATTTTGAACGAAAATGTTTCGGAAACTTTATGCATCTTCTCGATTGACAAAACCAACTGCTGTCGGATATAATCAGGCCAGAACGACACCCGTTCTGTAGTGCGAAAACACAGCACTGAAATGAGACAAATCAACAAAATCTTGAAATGACAGGAGGCGCTTTACAATGAAAAAGCTGAAGAAATTTGCTGCCCTGCTTCTGGTGGGTGTGATGGCTCTGGCCCTGCTGACGGCCTGCGGCGGTGGCGGCGGCTCCACAGATGAACAGAAAGAGGCGGCAATGCTGACGGCGCTCACGAGCAGTTCTCAGTGCAGCGAAACCGCTAAAACCAATGATCCGGAGCTTCGCAGTGCGCTGCTGACGGATCTGAATGCGCAACTTAAAACTGGCAGATTCAAGGGCGACGTTAAGGTGACGGGTATTACACCCCCAGAAGAGAACATTACAATCACGGTAATGACGGATTACCGGAACGGTGAGCGCTTGCAAGAATTGATTAAGATGATTACCGACCACATTGGTAGAGTATATCCCGGTACGAATGTCAATGTAAATGCGAATGGCTGCTGGACCAAGGTTGCCGTTGTTGTTCAGAGCAATGAGAAGGGCACCTATTTGGCCGTGGCACTCCAGCTCAAGAACCTTGCATACCCCAAAAACTAAAATTTCTCACCCTTCTCCCCGGAGCGTGGCTGCAAGGCCGCTTCGGGGCTTTTTTGCGTTTGAACTCTCAGTCACGCCTTACGGCGTGCCAGCTCCCCCAAAGGGGGGAGCTTTTAGGCATCTGACGGTTTGCAGCAAATAAGCTCCCCCTCTCGGGGGAGCTGGCATCGCGCAGCGATGACTGAGAGGGTTGCCTCCCTCACTGAGGGAGGTGCAAACCCGCAGGGTTTGACGGAAGGAGTCTGCCCCGCCCTCGGGCTTTTTTGTGTTTGGGGACAATTGCCAAAAAGAAGGGCGGAATTTGGGCGATATGCTGTTGACATGCGGGGGGGTATAGATAAAATAAATTCAGACGGGTAAAGCGATTTGGGGTCGCCCAAACCGTCAGAATTTGAAAACAGGAGGAACATTACAATGAAAATGTTCAAGCGTTTCGCAGCCGCCCTTCTGGCCGGCGTGATGGTTCTGGCAATGCTCACCGCCTGCGGCGGTGGCGCTGGTTCTGGTGCATCCACGATTGGCGAGAAATTTGAAACAAATACATCGCAGCGATTAACACTCTCCGTGGCGAGAATGCAGAAAACTGGAAAATGATACCGACCTGCGTAACAAGGCTCTGGCTCAGTTGCAGAAAATCAAGGATGATGGCACGATTGCGGCTATTGATGCAAACACTTCTATTGTAACGCCCAATGCTGATGGAAAATCTGTAACAGCTGTAGTGATTAGCGTAGGAACGAAGGGCGAACCCGATAAGGGTGTGTGTCAGGCAAAAGAAATCACCGCCGAATCCTTGGATGAAATTACCACAGATAGTGCTGGTGCTGATGTTGTAGAAGCTCTGCGGGCACTTAAGAAAATCGGTATTGCCACTAAAGTAATCAATGGCAAAACCTACGCAGCAATAGCAATGGAAATTGTCCAGTCTGTGTCGTAAAGCTTAATTCGCAAAATTGAAGAATTGACTTGCCCCGAGGAGCATCCCGCTCCCCGGGGCTTTTTTGCGTTTAGGGCAAACTCCCCCAGTCGCCTGCGGCGACAGCCCCCTCAAAGAGGGAGCCTTTCGCATCGGCAAAGCTTCCGGCTCAGGTGCAAAGCTTCCGGTTTCGCCAGAGCCTCCCTCACTGAGGGAGGTGGCAAACCTGCAGGGTTTGACGGAAGGAGTCTGCCCCGCCCCTCCCGGCGGCAATTCTGAATGGTTTCTCTGTCAAACCGTGTCGTTTTGTGGTACAATAAAAACGTATTCTGATGTGAACAGGAAAGGACGTTTCCATGCAGCTGTTTGAACTGGTGTCCCCGCGGCTGTTCCGCCCGCTGGCGGGGCCGAACCGGGCTTTTTATGCGGAATTGCTGCTTCTGCTCTGGGAGGAGTGCCGCCACACGGCGGATTACAGCATTTCCCGTGCGGAGGCCGTCTGGCGTGCCGAGGATTACTTTGCCGCACTGGCAAAGCCCCTTGCGCTGGATGCCGACGGTGCGGGCGATGAAGAAGAGCAGCCCACCCGCGACCCTCACACGCTGGCCGTGGGCTTTCTGCTGCGGCTGCGCCGCACCGGCTGGCTGGAAGAGCAGCCCGGCAGCTACGAGGGGGAAGCGTCCCTTGCCTTTGTGCCGGAGGTAACGCCGCTGCTGGAAGCGCTGGAAGAAATATTGAACCCCTGCGTAGTTACCTACACCGGCAAGCTGTACAAGGCATGGCAGCTGCTGGGCAGCATCGGGCAGGAAAAAAGCCCCTATGAGAACGTTCTGCGGGAGGTGGACGCAGACCTTGACGCGCTGAACCGCTCTCTCCGGGCATCAATGCCTCCATCGGCCACTATATCG
>ENA-OPZM01000180-OPZM01000180.1-human-gut-metagenome-genome-assembly--contig:-NODE-180-length-27648-cov-1.605283_pt1 | contig 27648 bp, 40 predicted proteins | sample MGYA00242478_ERZ504493 | MGnify/ENA primary metagenome ERZ504493 (study PRJEB26092, sample SAMD00036227) | human gut metagenome | host: Homo sapiens | study: EMG produced TPA metagenomics assembly of... | reverse complement strand
AAGCTATCTTCCAAGGCATATTAATGTTAACTTTCTAGCAAAATTGTTAATATCATCCTAATTTTGAGATAATATGTATTCGCGAAGGAAAGCAAAAAATTATTGGGGATGAAATGGTTTGGTAAATTAGCCTAAATTTGGTGACCTGACAAAATTTAGGCAGGCTTACCCTTACCCCCGTTAACCCCTTGATACGAAAGGAATTTATTTTACATGGCTACTATTCAATGGTTTCCTGGGCATATGTCGAAAGCACGCCGACAAGTTCAGGAAAATCTGAAACACGTTGATTTTGTGACAATTTTAGTTGACGCTCGTTTGCCACTATCAAGCCAAAATCCAATGTTAACCAAAATCGTTGGAGATAAACCGAAATTAATGATTTTGAACAAAGCCGACCTTGCTGATAGTAATCGTACAAAAGAATGGCGTAACTATTTTGAAAAACAAGGCATCAAAACCCTAGCCGTTAATTCAAAAGAACAAGCTACTGTAAAATTGGTAACCGATGCCGCCAAATCATTAATGGCTGATAAATTAGCTAAATTACGTGAACGTGGCATTCAAAAAGAAACTTTGCGTACAATGATTATTGGTATTCCAAACGCTGGTAAATCAACATTAATGAACCGTTTGGCAGGTAAAAAAATTGCAGTCGTTGGCAATAAACCTGGGGTTACTAAAGGACAACAATGGCTTAAGTCTAATAAAGACTTGGAAATCCTAGATACTCCAGGGATTCTTTGGCCAAAATTCGAGGACGAAATAGTGGGGCTCAAACTCGCTTTAACAGGTGCTATTAAGGACCAGCTTTTGCCAATGGATGAAGTAACGATTTTTGGGCTTAATTTCTTTAAAGAATACTATCCAGAACGTCTTGTTGAACGCTTCAAAGGTATCAGCTTAGAAGAAGAAGCGCCTGAGATTATTATGGCTATGACACAAAAATTGGGCTTTCGTGATGATTATGACCGTTTTTATAGCCTTTTTGTTAAAGATGTCCGCGAAGGCAAACTTGGTCGTTACACTTTGGATGTCGTAGGAGAAGTTGAAAATGGCGACCGTTAAAGAAATCAAAGAAGCGCTAGCAGCGATTGAGAGCCTTGATGACGCATGCTGGCAAGCTTATGACTCAGATAGTCGTGCAGGGGTCCAAAAGGCGATTCAGCAGCGAAAAAAAGCTATTCAAGCGGATATTGATGAAGACTTACGCTTGGAAAATATGCTGCGCTACGAAAAAGAACTTTATCAACAAGGTTACCAAGCCATTGCTGGGATTGATGAAGTTGGTAGAGGACCATTAGCAGGACCTGTTGTCACAGCGTGCGTTATTCTTCCAAAAAATTGTAAAATTAAACACCTCAATGATTCTAAAAAAATTCCTAAGAAGCACCACGAGGAAATCTATCAAGAAATCCTTGCGCGTGCTTTAGGAATTGGAATCGGAATTGTTGACAATAATGTCATTGACCAGATTAATATCTACGAAGCTACAAAAGTCGGTATGTTGCAAGCCATTAATCAACTGAAAGGTGAGGTGACAAAACCTGATTATCTTTTAATTGATGCCATGCATTTGGAAACTTCGATTCCACAACAATCACTCCTCAAAGGTGATGCCAACTCCTTATCAATTGCAGCGGCTTCTATCGTTGCTAAAGTAACACGTGACCGCATGATGCTGACTATGCCAATGATTATCCTGGGTATGCCTTTGAAAAAACGTGGCTATGGAACCAAAGAGCACTTAGAAGGTCTAAAAAAATATGGCATCACACCAATTCACCGTAAAACATTCGAACCAATAAAATCCATGCTAAAGGAGCCTTAATATGACAAGCGAAAAAGAAAAAATGTTAGCTGGGCAACTATACGATGCTGGAGATGCAGAGCTAACTGCCATGCGTCTGGAAGCACGCCGAAAAATGAAGTTGTTTAATAACGAGGACGACCGTGATAAGCAAAGAGAAATTATAAAAACTCTGTTTGGGTCAACAGGTGAAAAATTGGCAATGAATCCACGTTTTGTTTGTGATTATGGTTCAAATATTTATGTGGGTGAGAATTTCTATGCCAATTATAACTGTACCATGCTTGATATCTGCGAGATTCACATTGGCGACAACGCAATGTTTGGAACAAATTGTCAATTGTTAACACCGTTACACCCACTTGATGCCAAAGAACGTATTTCAGGTCTTGAATACGGTGCACCAATCACTATTGGAGATAATGCTTGGTTTGGCGGCGGCGTGACCATTCTACCTGGGGTTACCTTAGGAGACAACGTTGTCGTTGGTGCTGGCGCAGTCGTCACAAAATCTTTTGGCGATAACGTGGTTCTCGCTGGAAATCCTGCAAAAATCATAAAAACGCTTGATTAATACGTAAAATAGATTCACTAAGCCCTGTTTTTTCAGGGCTTTTTTTCGAATAATAAATTAGTGAGGTAGAAAACATGAATAATTTTGAATTGTTTAAATTAAAAAAAGCAGGATTAACAAATCTTAATATTTTAGCTATTTTGGATTATCAAGAAAAGCAAGAGAAATCACTATCTTTGCGTAATATGGCAGTCGTCTCAAAATGTAAAAATCCTATCCTTTTTATGGAAAAATACAAAGCACTGGACATCAAAGAATTGCGCAAAGAATTTAATTGTTTTCCTAGTGTTTCCATACTAGATGACGAATACCCATTAGAACTCAAACATTGTTATAATCCACCTGTTTTGCTGTTTTATCAAGGAAATTTAGAATTACTCAATCGCCCCAAAATGGCAGTAGTAGGAGCAAGAACAGCATCAGCAACAGGGACAAAATCCGTACAGAAAATTGTCCAAGAACTCGGGAATCATTTTGTTATCGTTAGTGGGTTGGCGCGTGGCATTGATACCAGTGCGCATTTATCATCTCTAAAAAACGGTGGTGCATCGATTGCCGTTATCGGTTGTGGACTGGACGTTTATTATCCCAAAGAAAATAAGCAGTTGCAGGAGTACATGGTTAAAAATCACCTCGTATTAAGTGAGTACGTAGCAGGAGAAGCACCGCTGAAATTCCATTTTCCAGAGCGAAATCGTATTATTGCAGGTTTATCACAAGGCGTTATCGTAGTAGAAGCTAAGCTGCGCTCAGGCAGTTTGATTACGTGCGAAAGAGCATTGGAAGAAGGACGAGACGTTTTTGCCATTCCAGGAAATATTTTAGATGGAAAATCTGATGGCTGTCATCATTTGATAAAAGAGGGCGCAAAATGCGTCACATCAGGCTTAGATATCCTTTCGGAATATCAAATATAAGCAAGTTTTTTCTATAAAGAAACAGAGATGATACAGATGTTCCCCTTGAGGATGTCCCATCTAATAAGGATAAACCTAAATAAGCGATCAATGCCTCTCTTGTCAAAAGCAAAGGAGGCATTTTTGATTAAAAGACCTGTAGTCAACTTGCCTACAGGCTTAGTCAATGAGAAGAGGACAGTCATAAGACCACCCTAGCTACTGTAACATCTCTTCAAAAAATCTCCCTCATCAATACTTAGTGTTTATTCCCTACTTTTTTAGGCTTAATGAGCTTTCTAAAAAAATTTTACCACATCCAATATAACTTTTTTATTGACAGTTTAAGAAAAGCGGGTTATCATGTTATAAGTTTATTACTGATAGGAAGTGAGCTTATGGCAACGACTACTACTACGAATGCCCCAACAGCTGTTAAAAAATCAAGCAAAAAAACAATAAAGAAAAAAACATCTGCCAAGAAAAATTTGGTTATTGTGGAATCTCCAGCTAAGGCAAAAACAATTGAAAAATATCTCGGACGTAATTATAAAGTTGTAGCCTCAGTAGGACATATCCGCGATTTGAAAAAATCAAGCATGTCTATTGATTTTGAAAATAATTATGAACCACAATATATTAATATTCGTGGTAAAGGTCCATTGATTAACGACCTTAAAAAAAGAAGCGAAAAAGTCTAAAAAAGTTTATCTCGCAAGTGACCCGGACCGTGAAGGAGAAGCGATTTCTTGGCACTTAGCATATTTTAGATCTTGATGAGAATGACAAAAACCGTGTTGTTTTCAATGAAATCACCAAAGACGCTGTCAAAAATGCTTTTGTTGAACCACGCCAAATCGATATGGATTTAGTAGATGCCCAACAAGCGCGTCGTGTTCTCGACCGTATCGTGGGATATTCTATCTCACCATTGCTTTGGAAAAAAGTTAAAAAAGGTCTTTCAGCAGGACGTGTTCAATCCGTTGCATTAAAACTAATCATTGACCGCGAAAATGAAATCAAAGCCTTTAAACCAGAAGAATACTGGACAATTGACGGTTTCTTTAAAAAAGGAACGAAGAAATTCCAAGCTTCATTTTATGGCATTGATGGCAAAAAATTAAAACTCGAAACGAATGAAGATGTTCAAAAAGTTCTTGCTTTATTGACTAGTGATGAATTTACCGTAGCTAAGGTTGAAAAGAAAGAACGTCGTCGCAATGCACCACTTCCTTATACGACATCATCTCTCCAACAAGATGCTGCTAATAAAATCAACTTCCGTACACGTAAAACCATGATGGTTGCACAGCAATTGTACGAAGGTATCAGTCTTGGTAAGAGCGGAACGCAAGGTTTGATTACCTATATGCGTACTGACTCAACACGTATCAGTCCAATTGCGCAAAATGATGCCGCAAACTTATCACAGAACGTTTCGGTGAAAAATACTCTAAACACGGTAGCCGTGTTAAAAATGCTTCAGGAGCTCAAGATGCTCACGAAGCCATTCGCCCTTCAAATGTCAATCTAACACCAGAATCAATCGCTAAGCACTTAGATAAAGACCAATTAAAACTTTACACATTGATTTGGAATCGTTTTGTTGCCAGTCAAATGACAGCAGCAGTCTTTGACACAATGAAAGTTAACTTGGAGCAAAATAGCGTACGCTTTACTGCCAATGGTAGTCAAGTAAAATTTGACGGTTACTTAGCCGTATATAACGATTCTGACAAGAATAAGATGTTGCCTGACATGGTTGAAGGTGATATTGTTAAGAAAGTGTCAACAAATCCTGAACAACACTTTACGCAACCACCAGCTCGTTATTCTGAAGCAACACTTATTAAAACATTGGAAGAAAATGGAGTTGGGCGTCCGTCAACTTATGCACCAACACTTGACGTTATCCAAAGACGTTACTATGTTCGCTTAGCTGCGAAACGTTTTGAACCTACGGAACTTGGTGAAATCGTTAATAATTTGATTGTTGAATTCTTCCCTGATATTGTTGATGTCAAATTTACCGCTGATATGGAAGGTAAACTTGATGAAGTCGAAGAAGGCAAACAGCAATGGCAAAAAGTTATCGATGAATTTTACAAACCATTTGAAAAAGAACTTGCCAAAGCCGAAACAGAAATCGAAAAAATTCAAATCAAAGATGAGCCAGCTGGCTTTGATTGTGATGTTTGTGGACACCCAATGGTTATCAAGTTAGGTCGTTATGGTAAATTCTACGCTTGTAGCAATTTCCCAGAGTGTCACAATACAAAAGCAATCACTAAAGAAATCGGCGTGACTTGTCCAGTCTGTGGCAAAGGTCAAGTAATTGAGCGTAAAACCAAACGCAATCGTATTTTCTATGGTTGTGACCGTTATCCTGAATGTGAATTTACATCATGGGATAAACCTGTCGGACGTTCTTGTCCAAAATCTGGAGACTTCTTGGTTGAGAAGAAAATCCGCGGTGGTGGTAAACAAGTCGTCTGCAGCAATGAAGAATGCGACTACGAAGAAGCAAAAATTAAATAAAACGATAGAAGCTGAAGCAGAGATGCTCAGTTTCTTTTTGATTGTATGGAAAATATGTTTTCCGTTATAATGGACTTTTAAAATAATTGCCGTTATAACGGACTTTTTTTGATAAGTCTGTTATAATAGACTTATGAGAGGTACGCTATGAATTATTTTGCATTAATTGGAGATATTATTGATTCCAAAAAAATCGATAATCGTTACCAAGCCCAAAAAACATTGGAGGCTTGCCTAAACGAGTTAAATATTGAATTTAAAGATGTCTTGGTTTCAAAATTATCTATCACTTTAGGTGATGAATTTCAAGGATTGTTAACCTTGGACGCCCCTTTATTTCAGGTAATTGACCGTATTAACTTCGCAATGCAGCCTTATCAAGTACGTTTTGGTCTTGGCTTAGGAGAAATTCTGACAGATATTAACCCAGAGCAAAGCATTGGCGCTGACGGTCCCGCTTACTGGCACGCTAGAAAAGCAATCAATTACATCCACCAAAAAAATGATTACGGCAATACGCAAATCGCTGTTTCCTTTGAAGATGACACCAAGGTAAACATTATTAATACACTGATTGCCAGTAGCGAAGCAATTAAGTCCAATTGGCGCGCTAGCCAAGAAATTATCTTGCAGGAACTTTTAAAACTTAGTATTTATGATGAGCATTTTGACCAACAAATTTTGGGAAAACAGCTCGAATTAAGCACAAGTGCGCTGTCAAAACGATTGAAAAGCAGCAATATCAAGGTTTACCTACGAACACGAAATTGTGCGTTAAATCTGTTTAAAAACGCTGGAGAGGAGTTAAACTAATGTCAATCACAGGTCTTTCTCACTATCTTAGCCAAAATCCTATATTAACCCTATTACTGATTTGTCACTTTTTGTCAGACTTTCAGTTGCAAAGCCAAACAGTTGCCGACCGTAAAAATACCGATAAAACTTACCTTTTGATTCATCTCATTTGGGTAGCTATTCCGTTAATTTTGGTAACTATTTTTGTCCCAAACATCTGGGGCATTAGCTTGCTTATTTTGCTGAGTCATTCTATTATTGACTTTGGAAAACCTCATGTGGCTAATAGTTTCAAGCTAAATCCGTTGGTAACTTTCCTTTTGGACCAAATGTTACATCTAGGATTATACTTTTACTTGCCCCGCTTGCCAAAGGTGTAGTTTTGCCAAATATCTTAACAAGAGAAGTGCTTAATATTATTCTATTTATCGTCTTGATTACAAAACCGACTAATGTCTTTTTCAAGATTTTCTTTCAAAAATACCAGCCAGAGAGCAGTCAAAAAATGGATACCATTCCAGGTGCTGGAGCAACGATTGGACTTTTGGAACGTATTGTGATGAGTATTTGTATCATTTTCAATCAATTCGCTTCAATCGGACTTGTTTTTACTGCTAAATCAATCGCTCGTTATAATAAAATTTCCGAAAGCCCCACATTTGCAGAATACTATCTCATTGGGTCACTTTTCAGTATTTTAAGTGTTTTACTATCTGCTTGGATTTGTTTGTTTTAAATGAGGATGACTGACTATGCATTTTGGCTTTTCTTATGTTGGATTCATCTTTTTAATGCTACTAATGATACCAAATCTTATTTGGACACGAAATAAACCTAAAGATTATGAACATTATCAGTATCAAGAAAATAAATACTTATCCATACTTGAACGTATCGGAGAAGTACTTGTGACTTGTCTGATTCTCATCTTTTCTGATTTTAACTGGCAGCCCTGGACTAATTGGAATTGGTGGCTGATGGCTGCTAGTTTTTGCATGATTCTTTATGAAATGTTTTGGATTCGTTATTTTATGGGACCAAAAAGAATGCCAGATTTGTGCACCACATTTTTAAAAATTCCAGTAGCCGGAGCAAGTTTGCCAGTTTTGGCAGTTCTATGCATATCCATCTATGGTAAAAATCCATTTCTGACCTTGGCATCAATTATTTTGGGAATTGGTCACATTGGTATTCACTTACAATATCAGAATATGATTAAAAAGGATAATCAATAGTTTATTTTACATATTTTTATTTATGTAAATAAACTATATAATATTATTTGAGTTTCACAAAATTTATGTTATGATAATCAAGTATCAAAATTAGAAAGATTTGGATAAGGCTTTCTCCCTTATCTGGAAAATGAGTTTTAGGGCTTCCTAAGCTTGTTTTTGGAGGTATTAGTATATTGTCTCAATCATCATATATTAACGTTATAGGAGCTGGTTTAGCGGGCTCTGAAGCTGCATATCAGATTGCTAAACGTGGCATTCCAGTAAAACTTTATGAAATGCGTGGTAAGAAAGCAACACCACAACACAAAACAGATAAATTTGCGGAATTGGTCTGCTCAAATTGCTGCGCGGTGATAGCTTAACAAACGCTGTCGGTCTGCTTAAAGAAGAAATGCGTCGTCTAGACTCTGTTATCATGAAGCAGCAGAAAGCACGCGCGTCCCCGCTGGTGGTGCTTTAGCGGTTGATCGTGACGGTTTCTCACAAATGGTGACAGATGAAGTGACAAATCACCCACTTATCGAAGTCATTCGTGAAGAAATCACAGAAATTCCAACTGATGCCATTACTGTTATCGCTAGTGGTCCTTTAACATCAGATGCACTTGCTGAAAAATTCATGAATTGAACGGTGGCGACGGTTTTTATTTCTATGATGCCGCAGCGCCAATCGTTGATAAAAATTCTATCGATATGGACAAGGTTTATTTGAAATCACGTTACGATAAAGGAGAAGCTGCCTATCTTAACTGTCCAATGACCAAAGAGGAATTTATGGCGTTCCATGAAGCGCTTGTCAATGCCGAAGAAGCTCCGCTTAATAGCTTTGAAAAAGAAAAATATTTTGAAGGTTGTATGCCGATTGAAGTTATGGCAAAACGCGGCATTAAAACAATGCTCTATGGTCCAATGAAGCCTGTTGGCTTAGAATACCCAGATGACTACAAAGGACCTCGTGACGGTGAATTCAAGACACCATATGCCGTTGTTCAATTACGTCAAGATAATGCTGCTGGTAGTCTCTTTAACATCGTTGGTTTCCAAACACACCTTAAATGGGGTGAGCAAAAACGTGTTTTCCGCATGATTCCAGGTCTTGAAAATGCCGAATTTGTCCGTTATGGCGTAATGCACCGTAACTCTTACATGGATTCTCCAAATCTTTTGACTGAAACATTTGCCACACGCCAAAATTCAGACCTTTTCTTTGCTGGTCAAATGACAGGGGTTGAGGGATATGTGGAATCAGCCGCTTCAGGGCTAGTTGCTGGTATCAACGCTGTACGTCGTTTTAAAGGAGAAGAAGTGGTTATCTTCCCGCAAACGACTGCTATCGGCTCTCTTCCACATTACATTACACATGCCGAAAGCAAACATTTCCAACCAATGAATGTTAACTTCGGTATTGTTAAAGAGCTTGACGGACCACGTATCCGTGATAAAAAAGAACGTTATGAAAAAGTTGCTGAACGTGCTTTAAACGATTTGCAAGATTATCTTAACGTTTAGTATTCCAATACTATATTAAAAGAGGTGACAAAATGTTTCCAATTCAATTAGGACTAAAAGCTAGTTGCGACTTGGAGCAAATGGAAAGTCGCCTAAAATATCACCCAGATGTCTTTGAATTTTCATATCTTTGAAAATGGTATTTCAAAACTACTTTCATTTGGCAAGTCTGAATTCGACCAGTTGTTAGCTCAAAAAGGCTATCCACTTACTTATGATGTTTCTCATGCTTTCATTTATCTGCATGGGGATAATAAAGCTTTACAACGCTCACTAGAAACTTTGAAAAGAGACTATTATTCACTATCATTTAGTTGACTCTTTAGGTAAAAGACATGATAGTTTGACACTAGGTCAAGGAAAAATCTATTGGGCAGAATCTCTGCCGTTATTCAACGAACATGCCACAAGTATTTTAAAAGATTTAAACAAACCCATTAAACAACTTGAAAGCCACGCATACCTTACAAAAATAGCACAAGCAATCAATGGGTAAGTAAGTAGTAACTGTTAAGCCTAAAACGTTTGTTTTGGGCTTTTTTGTTGCCAGAAAGCAACCTTACATTTTTGTAAGATTTGACGTTCAAATTGTAAGGAAGTAACTACCTAATTTTCGATAAAATAAACTTGTCAATAAGAGAGGAGCAGTCATATGAGTCAAGAAATCAAAAAACATATCAATTTATGGAGTAATCTTCTAATTTGGTTAGTCATGGTTATTTTAGGTTCCATTACTTATATGGTCTGGTACACCCTCCGTATCACAAAATAATAGGAGGAGGTTTTTAAATGATAGTTTTTTATAGTCTTATTACAATTCTTCTTATCGTAGTAGTGGGAGTAATAAGTCTCGCTCTTTGGTATTGGAGTGGAAGAAAGCCTTTAAAACACCCTTAGTACTAAAATACTAAATTTAAATTAATTGCTTTTTAGCAAAAACATTCCAATTAGAGTTTTTATTTAATCGAAAAAAAGGTATAATGAAACAAAGGAGAAATTATGTTACTGGAGATTAATCACTTAGAAAAAGTTTTTCGCACACGTTTTTCAAAAGAGGTAACACGTGCTTTACAAGATGTTGATTTCAAAGTAGATGAAAATGAATTTATCGCTATCATGGGAGAATCTGGTTCTGGGAAAACAACCCTGCTTAATATCTTAGCAACTCTGGAAAAGCCAACAAAAGGTTCTGTTATTCTAAATGGGAAAGAAATCACAAAAATCAAAGAAAGCCAATTAGCAGAATTTCGTTTAAACAATCTCGGATTTGTCTTTCAAGATTTCAATTTATTAGATACGCTTTCTGTCAAGGATAACATTTTCTTACCATTGGTACTTGGTCGTGTTAACTACCAAGAAATGGAAAATAGACTAGCAACACTCGCTCCAAAACTTCATATTGAAAATTTGTTAGCAAAAACGCCCATTTGAATTGTCTGGCGGTCAAAAACAACGTGTTGCTATCGCTCGTAGCCTTATCACAAATCCGCAGTTACTTTTAGCTGATGAACCAACAGCAGCACTAGATTATCGCAATTCTGAAGATATTCTAAACCTTTTTGAGGATATTAATAATGACGGTCAAACATTGCTTATGGTAACACACTCAGCAAACGCCGCTAGTCATGCTAAACGTGTCCTTTTCATCAAAGATGGTCGCATTTTCCACCAAATTTATCGTGGTAACAAAACCAATCAAGAATTCAACAAGGATATTTCACTTGCAATGAGCGCACTTCTTGGAGGTGAGTAATATGTTCTATGCTAAATTAGCTTGGTCAAACCTCAAAAAATCTGTCAATATTTTTGGACCATTTTTACTCACAAGCACCATTTTATTTCTTCTAAATTGTTCAACTTTGCTGATTTTATTTAGCCCTGTTGGAAAAAGTATGTCATATGGTGCCGTAACACTCGGCTTATCCATTGTTGTCCTTTTTATCTTCTCGATTATCATGGAGATTTATAGTTATAATTTCCTTTTAAAACAAAGAAGTAGGGAATTCGGGCTTTATAACATCCTTGGGATGAACAGGTTTCAAATCAGTCTTGTATCGACTATTGAACTGATTGTTATTTTTGTGGGTGTGATTATCCTAGGAAGCCTTTTATCAGCTGTCTTTTCACAATTGTTTTATTTGATTTTTATTAATCTTTTACACTATAATCAGTTGGTAATGACTTTATCACCAGCAGCGTTTATTAGCACAGCGTTTGCATTCGCTGCAATCTTCTTTTTCCTAGAACTTATCAGCCTCTTTAATATCCGTCGTTCATCGCCACTAGCTTTATTTAGGAGGCAAGAACAGGGTGAAAAAGAGCCACGTGGCAATATTCTCTTTGCATTGTTAAGCATCATTTTGCTTAAGCTCAGGTTATTATCTTTCAATTTCTTCAACGAGAATAGCTGCGCTTGTCGTCCTATATCGTTTTCTTTATCGCGGTTGTTCTTGTTATCATTGGAACCTACCTTTTTTACATCAGTTTTATGACTTGGTACCTAAAACGCCGTCGTAAAAACAAAAATATTTTTACCAACCTGAACATTTCGTAACCACAGCACAAATGATTTTCCGAATGAAACAAAATGCTGTCGGACTTGCTAATATTACGCTACTAGCCGTTATGGCTTTTGTAACGATTGCCACAACAACGTCTTTGTATGTCAATACTCAAAAACAAGCTGACGATATGTTCCCAAAAGACACTCAAATTACAATCTATTCAACGCCTGATACAGATGCGGAAGCTTTTTTCAAAACAGCAGTTATCGATAAATTAGATAAACCAGAAAGTGACTACATCACCTACTATACTGGCTTCTCAGATATTCCAGTATCAACCGATAAAGAAATCACAATAACAGACCAAGATGTAGAAACTCCTGATTTGGCAAAAATGGGGTATATATATATCATAACCCAAGATGATTTTAAAGATTTGGGTAATAGCCTACCAACTTTAAAGAAAAATCAAACTGCTTTCTATGTTCAAAAAGGAAATAGCCAACTGGAAAAATTAACTCTTTTTGGAAAAGAATTTGACAATGTCGAAAATCTAAGAAGTGTTATATTCCCTGATATTGCTAATACTTATAATCCAGCGTTGTTAATCGTTAGTGATAAAAATGTTTTAAATGAACTTCAAGAGCTCTTTACTCAACATAATCTCCAATTCCGAAGTAATTTCACTGGTTATGCTGACCTTTCTAAAGCCGAAATCGCTAAAATTACAAATAATGACGGTTACATTTCAGACGAAACAGGTCGATATCTTGATTCAGATGGCAACGCAGCAACAGGAATTGTCGATACCAAATCATCTTCCTTGAGGGCATGTATGGCTTTACAGGTGGCTTTCTCTTTACAGGATTCTTACTTGGTAATTAGTTTCTTGCTTGGTGCAGCCTTTAATCATTTACTATAAACAACGTTCTGAAGGGATTGAAGATAAAAAATCGTATAAAATTTTGCAAGAGGTGGGAATGGGCAAAAAAGAGGTGAAACGAGCAATTAATTCTCAATTCTACTCGTATTCTTTATGCCACTCGGTTTTGCAGTTTTATCACTTCGCCGTAGCGCTTGTCATGCTAAAACAAATGTTGCTCTTGTTTGGAGTAACAAGCTCAAGTATGATTTATACCGTCAGTGGTATTACAATACTAAGCATCACCATAATCTATTTCTTCATCTATAAATTCACAAGTAGAACTTACTATAAAATTATTGAACGTTAACTCCTATCTTCGAACAGTCATTTGAAAGAGTCTGAAAATTTTTTACTAAAAATGGTCGTGATGACCATTTTTTGTTACAATAAGACTATGAAACAAGGAAAGATTTATATTGTCGAGGACGATGAAACTATCGTTAAACTTTTAAAACAACATCTTAGTCAAACTTATGATGTCTTTAGTGTCACTAATTTTCGAGCTATCAAGCAGGAAGTCGAAGAAATCAAACCTGACCTTATCTTGATTGATATCACGTTGCCATATTTTAATGGTTTTTATTGGACAACAGAAATTCGTAAAAGCATGACATTGCCGATTATTTTTATCTCATCTAGTGATGATGAAATGGATACTGTCATGGCACTTAATATGGGAGGAGATGATTTTGTGTCAAAGCCATTTTCTCTAACGATTTTAGATGCCAAAATTTCAGCTTTTTTAAGGCGTGCTTACCAGTTTACCTCGGATAATTACCAATTAGAACATTTTTCTCTATCACGTGACGGGATTTTGTCAAACGGTGACGACCATATCACCCTATCTCCAACAGAAAATAAGATTTTAGCAATTCTCTTTGAACATCAAAATCAAGTCGTTCCCAAAGAGGAATTACTCGAGAAGCTTTGGGAAAATGAAAGTTTCATTGACCAAAACACCCTTAGTGTTAACATAACACGACTCCGCAAGAAAACACAACCATTAGGTTTCGATCGTATTCACACCGTGAGAGGAGTTGGCTACCTTCTAAAATGATTCGACAATTTTTTAAAGAATATTCCGTCTGGTATTTAACTTATATCCTTTTAAGTATATTATTCATTGTTATTTTTTGCCTTATATCGCCTGCCATTAGCTTACTTAAAGTTAGTATTTTAATTAATTTCACGATTTTAATCTTTTATCAGCATTTGGCAATACCTTAAATTTAAGCAGAAATTATCTATTTACATCATTTTATTTATGTAAAAGAATTGGATGAATTAGAATTGCCATCAGAACTTGCTTATAAAGATATTATCATCAAACTAAAAGAAACTAGCGCTAATGAATTACTAGCTGAAAAGACGCAAACTGAAAATTTGCAAAATCTTGTCAAAATGTGGTCACATCAAATGAAAGTTCCCATATCAGCCCTTTCATTAATGGCACAGACTGACCAACTCGACTCAAACGAAGTACAGCAACAATTGACACGACTTCAAAACTATCTTGATACGTTGTTGACTTATTTAAAATTCAGTCAAAACAAAGACGATTTTCGCTTTGAAAAACTATCTGTCAAGGATGTTACAACAAAGATTATCAAAAAATATCGTATTCCGTGTTTGCTAAAAAATCTTTCTGTTGAGGTTATTGGTGATTGGGAGCTGAGTTCTGACCGAAAATGGCTAAGCTTTGCTATTTCACAAATTATTGATAACGCCGTTAAGTATTCCAAAACAGACGGAACAATTATCATTAGTATAAGCGATGGAAATATCGTTATATCTGATGATGGTATTGGAATACTAGAAGAAGATTTACCACGTCTTTTTGACGAAGGTTTTACTGGATTTAACGGTCATGAACACCAAAAAGCAACTGGTCTAGGGCTGTACATGACCAAACAAGTTTTAGACACCCTTAACCTAAACATCACTATCGATAGTCAAATCGATAAAGGAACACAAGTCGAAATTTCATCACATAAAAATTAACAGAAGTAGGGGCTAAGCCCTTGCTTTTTTAGGTTTATTTTTTTATAATATTGTTAGTTTATAAACTAACAAGGAGGGAGCTTATGTTTTCTGGAGAAAAGTTAAAAAATATTAGAGAAGAAAAAGGTTACTCACAGGCAGAAGTAGCTAAATTACTTAATATTTCTAGAGTTTCCTACTTTAATTGGGAAAATGGCAAAACAAAGCCAAATCAAAAAAATCTTAACCTCTTGAGTCGGTTGCTCGATGTCGAGGAAACTTATTTTGTATCTGAATATCACATTGTTGATACCTATTTCAAACTCAATCAAGACAATCGTCACAAACTCGAAAATTATGCTGACGATTTACTCAAAGAGCAAGAAAAAATAGTTCAGTTGCCTAAATATTATGCTTACAAGGTTTTTGAAAAATTATCTGCAGGTACTGGATATTCTTATTTTGGTGACGGTAATTATGATACTGTTTTTTATGATGAACAACTTGACCATGACTTTGCTTCATGGGTCTTTGGGGATTCAATGGAACCAACTTATTTAAATGGTGAGGTTGTCTTGATTAAGCAAACAGGTTTTGATTATGACGGTGCTATCTATGCTGTTGATTGGGATGGGCAAACTTATATTAAGAAAGTTTATCGAGAAGAGGACGGACTTCGTTTAGTCTCACTCAACAAACACTACGCCGATAAATTCGCGCCTTATGATGAAAATCCTCAAATCATTGGTAAGATTGTCGCAATTTCATGCCACTTGAAGTTTAGTTTTACATAAATAATATTATGTAAAACACATTTAGAACATTCATTATTTATTTGTCAGCAAGGAGATGATAAAAAACCTGAACTTATTAATAGTTCAGGTTAATTTTTAAAGCTTATCTAAAGCGTTTTTTTGTTCGTCGTTGACGATATGGGTGTATAAGTCGGTAACTTGTGTGCTGGCATGTCCTAATTGGTGGCTAACTAGGACTTGTGATTTAGTAGCATCGTAAAGACGTGTTGCAAGTGTGTGGCGCAGTTTATGGGGTGTTACACGAACTTTGAAATCTTGAGAATATTTAGCAACTAACTTTTCAACGCTTGAAGCATCAATACGGTTAGGAACACCGCGATATTCTGTTAAAAAGAGAGCTTGGTCTTGTTTTTCCGCCTTATAGCGAGGCGCTCTGATTTGTAAATAAGCTTCTAAATAAGGCTTAGCAAAGTTAGCAACATTGACAGAATCACGTTTTCCACCTTTACGAGTGACTTCGATAACCATCATATTAAGGTTTTAATCTTCAAATCAAGATTAACAAGCTTCTGAAAGACGGACACCAAGAGGGCAAGCCAGAAAGAGCAAATAAGCGCTAAAATCAACGCTCCCTTATTTCTTTTTGGAAAGGAGGAGAGGGCGCGGTGAGAGAGCTTATTTTGATACTCTGTATCGATATAGTCGATAAATGCCATGGTCTCGTCACCTAGGAAAAGTTTGCCTTTTATATTTTCAGCTCGAGCTGCCAGCGTTTCTTTTTTCTTCTTAGTAGCGATTTTTTTCATGACATTTCGATAGAAGTAGGGCTCACCATTTTCATCTTCGACCTCTTCTGTTAGGTATTTAAACAGGCTTGAAAGTGCTGATAACGTCCGATTAATCGTTGTTTGTGAGACACCTTGTTTTGTTGAATAAGTGTTCAAAGAAGGACGTTCACGCAGATAAAGGATGAATGATTCCATGTCTTTTTTAGAAAGATGTTCCAGGGTTGTTAACTCAACATCAGCAATTTTTAGTAACATCTGAAATTCCAGAATCCAAAAGCCATTCGAAAAATCGGCGATATTCTTTTAAGTATTCATATAAAGTTGTGAAGCTATAAGGAACTGAAAGTTTTGATTGGTAATAGTCCAAGACGTACCAAGGCATTATTTCTTTAAGTTCATCAATTTTTTCAAGTAATTTTTCACGTTTCATCTAAAATTCTCCTGAGATGTCTTTACAATAGGAGTATATCACAGACTGATTAATTTTCAAGAAAATTACAGTTTTTCGGAAAAATGTTATGAGAAATTTACTGAATCAATCAAAGGATGTCTTGAAAACTTTATTTTTAGTAAATTAACAAAAACAAACTAAAAACGAAGCTAGATTGTTATTTCAGCTTCGTTTGTTTTATCTAACATTATTTACGGCGTTTTTTCTTCGCTTTTTTCATTTTATTTGCCATGCGTTTCATTGATTGTTTCATCGCAAATTCGCCGACTTTCCCTTTTAGACCGCCGCCCATCATTTGGCTAAGATCCATATCTCCGCCACCAAGTGCTGAAAGGTCTGGCATACCATTACCGCCCATCATACCTTCAAGTGACGACATATCCATACCGTTTGGCATATTTTTAGGGAGATTATTTGGGTTGATTCCCATTTTCTTCATTGCTTTTTCCATGTCACCAGACATGACACCTTGCATCATTTGTTTTGCTTGGTTGAAATCTTTAATGAATTTATTGACTTCAACGAAGCTATTTCCTGAACCTGCAGCAATACGGCGACGGCGGCTTGGGTTGAGCAAATCAGGATTTTCACGTTCTTCTGGTGTCATTGATGACACGATAGCACGTTTACGAGCGACAGCTTTTTCATCAACTTTAAAGTTTTTTAGCGCTGGGTTGTTTGCCATACCAGGAATCATTTTAAGCAAATCTTCCATAGGTCCCATGTTTTGAACTTGGTCTAATTGGTCGATGAAATCGTTGAAATCAAAGGTATTTTCACGCATTTTTTCTGCGAGTTCCAATGATTTTTTCTCGTCATATTCTTGGCTGGCTTTTTCAATCAATGTCAGCAAATCACCCATGCCAAGAATACGGCTAGACATGCGGTCTGGTGGAATGTTTCGATGTCCGTAATTTTTTTCACCAGTACCAGTGAATTTGATTGGTTTACTAGTGATTTCGCGGATTGAAAGCGCAGCACCACCACGTGTATCACCATCAATCTTAGTTAAAACAACCCCTGTGATGTCCAATTGCTTGTTGAATTCGTCAGCGACGTTGGCAGCTTCTTGACCAATCATACTATCAACAACCAAAAGAATTTCATTTGGATTTGCTAAAGCTTTAACATCACGGAGTTCTTCCATGAGTTTTTCGTCAATTTGCAAACGACCAGCCGTATCAATGATAACGTAATCGTTGTGATTTTCTTTGGCTTGTGCCAAACCATTTGTCACGATTTCAACAGCTGAGTGGTCAGTTCCCATGTCAAAAACTGGCACATTGATTTGACTACCAAGTGTTTTTAATTGGTCGATAGCCGCTGGGCGGTAAATATCGGCAGCAATCATCAACGGACGTGCATTTTCATCTTTAATCAGCTTGTTAGCTAATTTCCCTGCAAATGTTGTTTTACCAGCACCTTGGAGACCAACCATCATAATGATTGTTGGAATTTTAGGTGATTTTTCAAGTTCAGCTGTTTCAGAACCAAGAATTTCAGTCAATTCTTCGTTAACAATCTTAACGATTTGTTGTGTTGGGTCAAGTGTATCAATGATTTCATGACCAACTGCACGTTCACGCACGCGCTTGATGAAAGTCTTAACAACTGGCAAAGCAACGTCAGCTTCAAGCAATGCCAGACGAATTTCTTTTGTGACTTCTTGGACATCTTTTTCAGACAACTTCTTCTTTCCGCGAATATTTTTAAACACCCCTTGCAGGCGTTCTGTCAAACTTTCAAAAGCCATAATATCTTTTCTCCTACCTAAGTATCTCTATAATTTTACAAATGTTCTTCTGTTTAGTGAGTAATACGGATTAATCACGATTATCAATACTACTCAAAACGGAAATTCTCTCTTTCAAAAATTCATCATCAGGATATTTTTCTAAAATATCGTCAAAAATTTGGCTCCGAACAATATAGTCCGAATACATGTGCAACTTCATCTCGTAAGCTTCTAAAATTTTTTCTGTTCGTTTAATGTTATCATAGACTGCTTGACGGCTCACACCGAATTCTTCAGCAATTTCTGCCAAACTATAATCATCCGCATAATATAGTTCAATATAATTCATCTGCTTATCGGTTAACAAAGCAGCATAGAACTCAAAAAGAGCATTCATACGATTGGTTTTTTCAATTTCCATAGCCCTTATTTTACCATAATTTAGCTGAATTTAATAGTCAGAAATGGTTAATATATGTGGTAAATCTTTTAGAAAATCTAGATTATAGTAAAAAAATGAATCATGCTGACAAAAAACAACAACCTGGTAGAGGCTGTTGTTTAATAAAGGTAATAATAAAAATCATAGTCACTCAAGTCTTCAATGTTATCTTTTCACTAAAATTGAATGATTGTCTTTCCACGTGAGTGACCATTAGCGACTTTATCGAGTGCACTATTGATAGCATCTAAAGAATATACTGTATCAATTGAAGGTCTAAGTTTGCGTTCTGCTAAAATATTTGATATCTCTTGAAGTTGTCTACCATTCGCTTCAACAAAAATAAAATGATAAATAACACCATATTTAGTTGCAAGTTTATCAAATGAATGACCTGCTAATCCAAACAATAATTGTTTCCATTTTGAAAATTCCATGCGCTTCGCAAAAGCTATATTAGGCATTCCTTTCAACGAAACTATCTGTCCGCCTTTTTTTTAAGATGGTCATTTGTTTTTCTGTCTCTTTTCCACCTAAAGTATCTAAAACATAGTCAACATTCGAAAGCAATTTACTATAATCGTCTGTTTGATAATTAATAAAACGATCAGCCCCAAGATCTAGCACACGCTGCTCATTAGCTGCATTACCACTCGTAATAACAGTTAACCCCTTGGCTTTAGCTAAGGGAATCGCCATGGCACCAAGCCCTCCAGTACCACCTGAAATAAAAATTGTTTTACCTCTTTTAACCTGCATTAATTCAAATGCTTGAAAAACTGTCAATGCTGTGAGAGGAACAGCTGCCGCTTCAATATCGCTTAAATAATCTGGAACTTTAGCTAAGGCTGAGTAGTCAACAGCTACATATTCAGCAAAAGCCCCAATACTATCCAATGGCAATCTAGCATAAACACGTTCACCTTCTTCAAAACCCGATACTTGTTCACCAATTGCTTCTACTATCCCAACAACTTCATTACCAGGAATCAAAGGAATTTTATAGGGAACGATTAGTTTTACTTCACCACGAGAAATCATATTATCTAGTGGATTAACACCAGCTGCGGTAACTTTAAGTAACACTTGTCTGGCATTAATTTCAGGTTTTTCAACCTGAACAAGATCAAGTGTAATATTATTTTTGTCATATGTTGTTAATTGCATTGCTTTCATAAATTTTTTCCTTTTTGAATTATTATTTTTAATTTGCTTCGCGGTATAGATTATCAATGACATTACTTAGCGTTTGGCTAGACAAATCATTTTCTAATTGAGAATTAATTGAGAAAAAAAAATAGGCTTTACTGCTTTCTCAATATGCTTACCTACTGGACATTCTAAATTAGCATTTTGATGCATTTGAAACAAATGAATATGAGCTATTTCTTGTGTCGCCTGATAAATCTCTAACAATGTCAAATCCTTAGGAGCTTTTACCAACTGGTAACCTGATTTACCTTGATGTGAAGTAATAATATCAGCGCTCTTCAGAAGAGCAATTACTTTCCTGATATAACTCGAGTTAGTTCCAACACTTTTAGCTAACTCTTGTGATGTCAAATTTTTGCCACTTTCACTAATCATCACTAAAAGATGAAGCGCAACCGAAAATTTTGTATCCATTTCCTGCCCTCTTTCTTGTATTTGTATCTGATACAAGTATATATTACCTTTTTACTTTTCTCAAATAATCTGCTTTTTATCTTAAAATAGTCGTCCTAGAATTAATAAGAAATATTGAAAAAATAAAACAGACACCCAATAAGGTTCTGTTTTATGACTTGTCATTTCAAATCTTTCGTGGCTTCCTCTAGGATATACATTTGGAGAATGGTTTGTTCCTTAATTATTCTCCAAATAAAATTCAAAACGGTCGCCGACATATTGGCTGTGAACGTATTCAAATGGTCGTCCGTCTGTGAAATAGGATACCTGTGTCAATGCCAGCACCGCATGATTTTTAGGCACTTTGAGATAATTCGCCACGCGCTCGCTTGCATTTTTAGCATAAATCGTTTGCTCGCTCTTGCCGATTTCATAACCATTATCCGTTAGTGTTTGGAAGAAATGCTCTGTGATGTCCTCTTGATTGAAAGACTGAATGAGTTTTTCTGGAATTGATGCCACTTCAAAAACCAAAGGCACGTTATCTGCAAAACGCACGCGCTCCATACGCACCACGGTATCTGTCGCTTTTAGTTGTAACTGCTGGATTTCCGTTTCATTAGCAGTTTTTCGCTGATAAGAAATCAATTGTGACGACGGCGTTTTACCCTGCGAACGCACAATTTCGGTGAAACTGGTTGTCCCACGCATTTTTTCTTGCACACGGTGGCTAGCCACATAAGTCCCGCTACCCACACGGCGCTCCAAAATGCCCTCTTCGACCAAAAGCGTAATCGCCTGACGAAGCGTCATCCGACTCACCTCATAATCATCCGCCAAATCACGCTCACTCGGCAAACGCTGACCAATCTCCCAAACGCCCTCATCAATCTCTTTCTTAATCGCATCATGAATTCTAATATACGCTGGAACCATAACCTACTCCCGTTCTGTTCTAAATAACCTTGCTTTTATTTTAACATATTTTTGCCGAAGTTTTTAGTGGAGTGAGAGATTATTTCTTTTGGAAAATGGCAGAGCTGTGAAGTTGGGGAGAATGCTAAATAATTATTTTGAAAGATTTTCAAATAAATATTCTAAAGTATCCCTATCAAATCTATAATTTTCATCAGTCTGATCATGTGCAATAAATCCAAATGATGTCTTTATCCCATTTTTAACTTTCTTGATATATGATGGATAATTGAGAGTCACTTTACCATTATTATAATTTTTGATAGAAAAGTATTGACTAATCAATATTTTTAATTGAGGAGAGGTAAAATTTAAAAAATGTAGTTTGCATTTTTCTATAATTTCATCTAAAGTTTCACACCATCTGTAGAAATAATCTGTTAGTGGAATTACATCGTTCTTTAGAGAATTAAGAAAAATATCATTACGCTGATTTTTATTTTTATTGCGACTCAACTCCTTTTTAGAAGTATAAATCTCTAGCCTACAAGTATCTTCAGTAAAACTAACTTCCTGTTTTAAATTATCAAATGGTGATGAAAAATGCTGGCTATAATCTCTCAATAATTTCATCATCTTTAATTCATCTCGCTTTTCATAACTCTTTATATCTGTGTTTAACCCCTTCAAGTTCAATTGTCTAACAAAAGATTTAACATTGTCAATAAAAATTCTTCCTAATAAAATGTTTGCTGAAAACAGATATCTCATTTCATAAAAAAGATTATCTAGAGAATTTTCAAATTTTTGATTTTCTAAAAAAGTCTTTCAACTTTTGCTCTGATACCTTAAAGTTCTTATAACATCCATATATATTTGAAAACTTCAAAAAAGCTGAATGATAACACTTTAGATTATCAAATTCATTTTTATTTAATTCTTTCAAAAGATAGTCAGGATTATTTTTATCAGCGATAAAATACTGCATAATACCCCTTTTCTAGTAAGTTCAAAAAATAATTTTCTGCAAAAATAAATCATTAATAGCTTTTTTGATATTAACACTTTCTATGCTACAGTAAGATAATTGCATTATATAGATAATAAATTCCATTAATATTATGTCAATTATCGTTGCAAGATTAAACTCTTTATCCAAATTTCCATGTGCAAAATCATTCCTTTGCTCAGCAAGTCTAGAGGAAATACTATTGATATTAAACTCTTCATTATTTCTTAAGTATAACTTTTTACCAAATAACTCTATTTCGTCTTGAAAATCTTCAAAAATAATCTTTATTTTTTGGTTTAAAGGAGTGAAACTCCGTATTGATTTTTTTAACTTTTTATAAATCGTTTTCTCTTTTCCTGTTGAACTCTCTACTAATTTAACGATTTCCTCCTCAACAATATTTTCTGCGAGAATGGTTTTCTGACTCTTTTGGTCATCTAAATTTGGATATTTTTTCTTAAATTCCCATTCAAATGCAGTCATAACAGAAAGGAAACTAGCTATATCAACTACTGTTGACTCCTCATAATTTTTGGGGATATGTCGTAAAAAAAGGTTACCTTCGGCTATACAATTTAATAAATCTACAACATGCTCTTCGATTAAATCAGCGGAAATACATCCCCTCTTTTCAGGATTGCTATCACAAATTATTTCTGACGATTCATACATGATACCTATTTTCACTTTATTTGAAATTAGATTAACTCCATTAAACACAATATTTCTTCTATAGCAAAGGAATTGAATAAATTCTCTAGCAATTTCATATAAGTGTAAAATAAAAATATAATCATTAGTTGGCTCAAATTCAAATCTCATCGTTGAATTAAATACGATAGGAGAATTATTCTGTTTTCGGATATTTTCGTTGTTATTCCAAAATGTAATCCTATATCTCTTCCTTCTAAATTAAAAACTCTATTTTTTATTTTTCTAGGATTATTTCTTTCCGCCTTCAAAATTATTTCTTTATCATTAGATTCGTATGAAATAGTATACACTCTGTGTATAGGATAAATATAATCTAACTCTTGGCAAGAGAATTCCATACATGATATACTCTCACCACCTTCTCTACATAAAATAAAAGCATTGATTTCTATCTCAAACTTATTTTGATTTTCAGAAAAAACACTACCTTTTCTCGGCAAAAATATAATAGTTTGATAATTACTTTCATTACACTTTCCTATTAGAATATCATCTTGAACAAATAATGGGGCACTTTTTTGAACGACAAAGCCCTGTCGAACTATCTTTTTCTGTAAAAAAATCCAAAAATAGTTCCATAAATTTATCTTTCTGAGGTACTAATTGCAAAATTTTCCATCAAATAAAAAAACAAATTCAATGTCTTTATATGTAATATTTCCTGTATACATTTGGCTTTCCAAATCAGTTTCCTTTCCTCAATGCCTCTTTCAACGCTTTCTGCAATTCTTTGTCAACAGCAAATAAATATAATCCATTTACTCCTCGTGTTAACAAGACATTTAATTCGTTTTTTAACAATGTTTCACCGAATTTCATTCTAGTTCCATCGGCTAATGTTCTGTTGCGGATTGCTTTTTCGTTGCAGCTAGCGCCTGGATCAAAAATAATTTTCCCATCACGATATTTTACAGATGGTCCAATAATAACTGCGGCATAATTCAAGTCAAACCCTTGAATAGTATAAGTTGACCCAATTTCATCGATAGTTTGCTTCTGTTCTGCCCATGAAAGATTTTTAGTTGCTTTATCTTTAGGAAGTTGTAAATTCCAAGGCATTGAAAAATCACCAATTGTCACATTCCAATATTGGTTATCTTCTGGTTTACCCTTTTGTTTAAATTTCCAATCATAAGTTGCCAACATTCGTGAGATACCATTCTCTTGATGTTGGTCTTTCTCTTTGATGGCATCGTACATTTCTTGCGGAGAATCAAATACTCTAAAATCATATTTATCATCCTTTCTGAATGGATAAATAACTTGTTCATCTACTAAGCTTCGAATCCAATCAATTGTAGACTGTTGAGCGTTAATTCGCATTTGATCACGTAACGATATCACACATTGAGCATCTAATTTCATTTCTGCTAAATCAGCACTTTCCCAAATTTGTTCAGTTGTAAGAATTTGATTTTCATCAAAAACAGCTACAACAACTTTAGCATTGGCTAATAAATCTTTTAAATGATTTTTTCCTCGATAAGACTGTTTTCCTTGAGTTAGCAACAAATGTGCTTCATCAACAATAACGACATCAGCTTTTAAATTATTTTTCGATTGATAATTAATAAAACTTGTCGGTTTCATAACAACATCAATGCCGTTTTTGTTTTTTAACCCTAATTTCTTCGCCATTTGTTGATAGACCGTCAATTGTTGTTCATGATTTACTAAAAGATGAATAGACATTTTATCTTTAGATACAGGGAATTCATTAGAATTAAATAAATCATATAACAAACTACTCATCAAAACAGTTTTCCCAGAACCAGCTTCTCCTTCAACTAAAATTAATTGTCCATCAAGGTTTTGAGTTAAACTAGATAATATTTGAAGTATAATTTTACTTTTAGCTTCTTTTGTTCTTTCGTCAATTTATGAAATGGAGATGCTTTAAATAAAGCAGAATCTCGGATAACAGACTCAATTGGGAAAAGTACATTGTTTAATGAATGTAACTTACGCCAGATTTTGGAAAAGACTGAATCCATAATTTCAGAGGTGTAATAATCATTTTGAGGATTTCCACGCCTATTATTGACATTCTTTACTGATTCCGAACTTAGGAGATAATGCAACAACCTATTTTCAATATCTAGTGTAAGTGATTTATTGAAATATTTGTGACCTATGATATACATCTCAGTAGTGGAAGAGTCACTCAATTTTTTAAAATCTTCACGACCATTACGAATATCATCGTTTAAATGCTGTTTAGTCCGACGATTAATGTCAGTTGTCTCACCAAACATAAACATTATAATTATGTTTCTTGTCGGAAATTTATCATCAATGATATAAACTGTTGGATAATCTAAAATTAATTGTTCATCCTTCTCAGAAAAATCCAGCTCTTTGATAGCTTTAACCGAGAAAGAATTATAATTTACTTTTCCAATAATTGGTGAATATTTGTCTTGAAGTGGCATAAATCTCAATCCTTTTCTGAAAACGTTTCGTTATTTCTATTATATCATTTAAATTCAAAAAAAATAATATCTTGGCGTAGTAAAAAAAGCACCCTATCCAGCGGTTTATTTAGCTAGATAAGGTGAATTATCATTTTATTTTTTATTAGTCTTCCAACCCAACCAACTGATGCTGGCGTTTGTTGGCTTGATTGACGATGATGTGTTTTTACAAAAAATGATTCAGTAGCATTTGATAGATTAATGCCCCTGCTGTTCCTCCAACAATTGGTCCAAGCACTGGAATCCATGCATATCCCCAATCTGAATCCCCTTTATTTGGGATAGGTAATAGTGCATGAACAATGCGAGGTCCAAAATCACGTGCTGGGTTAATAGCATATCCCGTGGTTGGTCCTAAAGAAAAACCTACTGCAAAGATTACAAGCCCCACAATAATTGGTCCAAATCCTGCTGCAACATTATTAGGACCAATAGCCATGATAGTAATTACTAAAACTGCTGTTCCAAGTGCTTCTCCAAAAAAGTTTGAAGGGGTATGGCGTATCGCAGGTGCCGTAGAAAACATCCCTAAAATTGCACCAGAGTCTTTGGTTTCTTTAAAATGTGGGTAATAATGTAACCAAAGTATAACAGCAGCAAACATAGCACCTAATAATTGTGCAACAATATAAAGCAGTACTTTACTCCATGCTAAAGATTCTGTGGCAGCCATTGCAATTGTCACTGCGGGATTCAAATGAGCTGGACTGAACAATCCTGCCACATAAACAGCAACTGTACAAGCAATTCCCCAGCCAAAAACAATTGAACTCCAACCAGTTCCTTCTTCCTTAGTATTTTTTAAAACATTACCAGCTACAACACCATCTCCTAGTAAGACAAGGATAAAGGTTCCCAAAAATTCACCAATAAATTCTTTCATAACTATTTCTCCTACTTACTTATTTCCAGTTCTTGTAGTTGTTTTGAAATTTCCTCAAGTTCTACCCCAGCTTGCAGCAAAGCCGCCGCAGTATAAGCCCCTTCAACTATTGGAACATTATTAATAACAATTTCTTTTTCTGAAAAATCTCTTGCTATTTCTAAATTCATTTTTGCAGAACCTAAATCATAAAAAGCCAGAAGTACATTTGCTTTATTTAGCCTCCACTGCTTCTTGGACACGTTTCAAAACTTGTCCCTATTTCTCCTTTTCAGTTCCACCAACATATGTTATTGAAATCTCAAAAGCAACTTCTGATATTAAGTCAACAATTCCTTGTGCAATATTTTTAGAATGGGAAACAATGACGATACCAGTACTAGACATCTTTATTCCTCCGCTTCTATTAGTGCTTTAAATAATAATCCTGATGAAAATGCTCCAGGATCAATATGACCAATCGAACGTTCACCAACATATGAAGCACGTCCTTTTGTAGCTTTTAAAGGAGAAGTAGCTTGAACATACTCATTAATTCGGTCGATTGTTAATGAATTAGTTTCCAAGTCTTTTAATACAGGTTCCCAAACATCAACCATTGTTTTTTCGCCAATTTCTGCCTTACCTCTCTTTTTTATTCATTTCCAAACCTGCTTTAACATCATCAGAAAGGCTTCCTCTGTCTTGTTCAGATTTTGAAATTCCCATAAAAGCAGAACCATATAAAGGACCTGACGCCCCACCTACTTTACTCAATAACTGCATTGCTACCGCTTTAAATAACTCAGAGGTAGATTCATACTCTTTTTCTCCGATTTCATCTACAACTGCAGCCATTCCACGCGACATATTTCCACCATGGTCACCATCTCCAATAGGGGTATCCAATTCTGAAAGATAATCTTTATTATCTTGAATCTTCTGGTTGAATAATACCATCCATTTTTTTGCTGTTTCTACTTGCATAATTCTACCTCTCTTACCAAGCAATTGTATTTACTGGTGCTTCCAGCGCATTTAGCCATTCATCATCTTCTAACTTAATCAATGTTAATGATATGCCAGCCATATCAATAGACGTCATTAAATTACCAAGTTTTTTG
>ENA-OPZM01000179-OPZM01000179.1-human-gut-metagenome-genome-assembly--contig:-NODE-179-length-27685-cov-3.566986_pt1 | contig 27685 bp, 38 predicted proteins | sample MGYA00242478_ERZ504493 | MGnify/ENA primary metagenome ERZ504493 (study PRJEB26092, sample SAMD00036227) | human gut metagenome | host: Homo sapiens | study: EMG produced TPA metagenomics assembly of... | reverse complement strand
CGCAGGTGTCGTGATAGGGACACTTCATCATATCCACACGCCAGACGCCGTTACCGGTCTGCAGTTCTTTTGGGGCAAAGCCCGCCGCCGGGCCGAAAATGCTCCGGGTGGATTTGACGAAAACGCCGGGAACAAGGCGGTAAAGCCCCGGTATGTGCAGCAGGGCGGCAAGCTGTTTGTGGCTCGTTCTCGCCAAGCGCTCCACATAGCCGTGCACGGTTTGCAGCGCCTCCTCTTTCGGTATGACCCTTTGCAGTGTCTCGTAGGCCGCAATGCCCGGCAATATCTGCCGCTTGAGGTGGTATTGCTTTTCCTTGCTTGCACCCGCATTTTCAGCCAGCAGTGCATTCAGGCGCATATCGAAAGCGGTGTTCAGTTCCTTTGCCTGCGCGGGAAAGCGCAGTGCCACAGTCTCCCGGAAATCACGGGAAAGATAGGTTTCCTTCCTCTTCATCGTCCGTTACCTTTTCTTTTTGTACCCGCAGTCGCAGTAGGGTCCGCCGGAGGCAAGGGTATACTGCCGCACAAAATTTGTCACACCGCCTGCTTCGCTCATGGTGTAGTCCAGATGGCACAGGGCAGGGGTCAGGTCGTACAGCCCCAGTTCTTTCATCAGCACGCAGATGCCGCACTTGGTAAAGCGTCCCTCATAGCCGCTGCCGTCGGGATATTCGTAAAGCTCCATGTTCCACGAGTAGGGGTTGCGGTCGGCGGCTTTCAGAGCGGCAGTGGCTTTCATAGCGGCAATATCCTTTGCGGTGAATTTGCTTTTTCCGCTCTTGCGGCAGAACCACTGCATGGGCTTTGTCATCATGGCCTTTGCGTAATACTCCGTCAGCCTGTCCACCTCCGGGCGCTCCGGCATGGAGAGGATGAACGCGCCGATCATCGCGCAGTTGACCAAATTCATTTTGAAACGGTCAGTTTTTTCGAACTCCGGCAGCCTGCGGATGATCTGCCGGTATTGCGGCTTTGCCTTTTTCGTGATGGCTCTTGCGGTGGCTGCATCATAGCCCAGCACAGCGGTCAGCTGCTTTTGAAAGGAGCCAGCAAACAGCACCCACATTCCAAAGGGCATTCCTGCGTACTTCATTGCAGATACCTCCGAGCTTCCGTTTCCAGTGCCTGCCATACCGGGTAGGCTGCGCCGTTCTCATCGAAAAAATTCTTGAGATCCCGGTTCAGTGTGCTCATTTCGTCGATGGCGTTCATGGCATGGTCGGAGGCGCAGAGCTTGCCCAGTGAGGTGGCACACATCAGCTTGAAAAAGCGCAGACAGGTCTTGCGGTATTTTTCCCCTTCAAAGTCCGCATCCTCTTTGGGCAGAATGGTGTGCCCGGCATTTCTGATGGCGCGGTATCCCTCAATGTTGGCATCCAGCAGACGATTCAGGTACGCAGTATCGCCCCTGAGCTTTTTCAGGTCGCCGTCTGTCTTATAGCAGGCGAAGGCCGCAGGCATCACAAACGCGGCATGACAAAGCAGGTAATCCTCCATGTTCGGCTCGTAAACGACCTTATATTTTGTGGCGTTGAAAATTCGCTCAATCAGCTGTTTGTTGGAGCTGCGCCCGGCAGCTGCCCGATGGTGATTTTTTTCAGGTCGATGGAAACGACTCGGTCTGCCTCCCGATGCCCTGCCGAAAGCGCAAAGGCAAACAGAACATTCTTCCCCGGCAGCGCCGCCGCCAATGCTTTTGTCTGTACGTTGTTGCCAACAAATACGATGTTTTTCGTCCGGTTCGCCCGCAGCGTGTCCAGAACGGAATCCAGCTGCGTATAGCGCAGGACCACAAAAATCACATCGTATACTGCATCCGATGCGAGCTCAGTCACCACCGGAATACAGCTGACTGATACGCAGGGCGAAAACTTATCCTTGATCCGCAGGCCGTTCCGCCTGATCTCTGCTGCCCAGTTTCCCCGTGCAAGCAGAGTGACATCCTTTCCGGCGCGCAACAGATTTCTTGCTAAATTGCACCCCAGAACGCCTGCACCATATACCAGAATTTTCATAGCTTGCCCCCAATCCAATCTTCACGATCTGCATTTTCATCCCGCCGTCCCCGACCCTTGCAAGAAACCGGAAAAAGCCGCTGACGGAAGGGTCTTTCAGGTCGCTGTAACCCAGCATATAGCCCCGGCTGGATACCTGCAAACGGCTGTCCCATGAGGAAAGCTCGCTTTTCGCATCTGAAACCGCGAAATATGCTCCCACATCCTTGATTTTCGCCGTCCTGAGCAACGTTTTGGCGATCATCTTCACCGCCGTACGGTTGGCAGCATCAAAGACCAGCATGCTGCCGGGGAAGGCATCTGCCATTGCCTGTACCAGCGCCTTGACCTGCTCGGTCAAAAAATAATAGAACACGCCGGAGGCAAAGAACACCGCGCCGCCGGAGGCATCGATCTTGTCAAACCATGCGGGGTCTTTCAGGTCGCAGGGGATGTTTTGTTCCCGCTCCCCGGCGGGCAGCAGCTGCTGCCGCAGGGCAATAACATTGGGAAAGTCCAGATTATAAATTTTGCAGCTGCCGTTGTCGCAGGCTCTGCCGGTGTTGTCTAGCCCGCAGCCCAGATTGACCACCGCCGCGCATGGGTGCGTTTTCAGATACTCCTGCACCTCAAAGGCAAGGTCATTCTGCCGCATGGCGACCTCCAGCGCACCGAAACGCTGCATCAGGCTGCGGGAATTTTTCTCTGCCTCCGAAAAGTCGTAGTCGATCTGGTCGATCAGACGCACCGCTGTTTCATCACGGTAGAGATTGGGATACAATTCCGTACACAGCTTTCGGGAATACAGCGGGAGGATCAACGTCTCCTGCACGGTGTTTTTCTCGATCCTGTATTTCATATCGGGTCCTCACACTTTCTGATAAACGGGAGCTTCGGCATACCGTCATGCTCAGCGATATATGCCAGCATTTCAGCAAAGCCCTTCGGATCACGAATCTGATATTGCATATGATCGTATCCCTCAAACACGGGATAATGGCCGCAGTGGTAGGCTTGGTAAAATGCAGAAATACCTATCCTGTAAGTATTTCGCAACCGGTTCGCTGCTCTCCCCCGTCACACCCATAGCATGAAAAAACAAAACAGCGGGATCCTTCCGATTTCCCAATGTCTTAAATTTCATTGTAAGTCCTTTCCGTAGTGAACACACTATCTCAACAGCCGCCTGCGGTCAAGGCAGCACTTGCAGGCTTTCATTGATTTCCTTTCCGACAGACGAACCATACCATACTCTTCACGGTTCCCAGTGTTACGGTTGCGTACCGTTTTTCCAACCGTTTTTTCAAACTGGCGGTCGTTTCATAGGGTGGTGTGAAGAACCCCGCCTTTTCATATATATGCCGGACGAACCGGTCCGTTCGCTTCTGCTCGCCCGCCACATAAAAGCAGCCGCAGAAGGTCCCTCTGGGTTTCAGGACCCGGAACACCTCCCGGTAAGCAGCCTCCTTATCCGGGAATGCGTGAAAGCCGTTCAGTGACAAAACCAAGTCAAACGCGCTGTCCGCAAAGGGCAGCGCCCCTACATCTCCCTGCTGAAAGGTCACATTTTGCAGATGCAGACGTTCCGTCTTCTCCTGCGCCTGCCCCATCATATCCGCTGAATAATCCAGACAGGTAATGTCCGCCTTGGGCAGCGTCTTGTAAAGCGGCATGGTCAGAATACCGGTTCCCACCGGCACCTCCAGCAGCCTGCCGGAGAAATTCTCCGGAATGCCGGACAGCGCCTTTTCCAGATAGGCATCGCTTTCCGCCTTGTTCATATCCCACACCAAGCGGCATACCGCTTTTCCGCTAAAGGTCGAGCAGGTGATCATACCGTCATAAAAATTGTTGCCGCCTGTCAGCCGATAGGCGCTGCGAATCGCTTCTTTTCGTTCCATGTTCCGTCCTCCTTACGCTATTTCACCGCTTTTGCGCCGTAACGCGCAGCCAGCCATTTTTGTTTTTGTGGCGCTGCATCTTACAAAATTCTGCTTGTTCCAGATATGCTTTCAGCGCAGTATCCGTGTAGATGGTCATACCGTTGATAATTTGCGTCCAGTCATATACGAGCGGGCCTCGCCGAACATTTTCAGAAAGGCCTTGACACAATCCCCCAACTCTCTGGCATGTTTATCCAGACGCTTTTGAAGAAAATTCACCTTGAGCTTTCCATCCCGCACCACGGGGACAATCAACGGCAGCAGAAAATCAGCCTGCAGTTTTGCCGCCAGCGGCGATGCCTGATCCAAATCAGAGCTGCCCAGAATGCCGTAGCTATGTGGATATTCTGCCGTGCCACCAACAACCCAACAAACGATCCGCCCAGCGAGCAGCCGTAGGCTGCCCGGATGTGAACACCGCAGCGGGTCTTGAGGTAGGCTTCGATCTTTTTGTTTTCTGCCTGTAAGCAAGGACACATTTCTAGGCGGAGGGCAGAACTGAAAGTTAGATAAAGCTAACTTTCAACCTTATAAAAAGCCGCTTCTCAGCGGTCCTTCTAGCCCAATAATACGCCCTGATGTTATCTCTGTCAAGAAGCTTAGGCGCTTTCAGAGATTCCGAAGAAGGCTCCCGCATCATAAAGCACCCGAGCGGTTATACACGGCTAACTACGGAAAAGTATACTGCACATCGGCAAAAAGGTCAAGGGCTTTGCTGCAGAAGAAATTTATCTCAGGCAAGCCACTGCAAACGAATTGAAAAATGAACGACTGGCAAGAGCGCAATGCACCGATCAATCGGAATTTTAAACTGTTCCTTACGGGCGGTAAGGTCAAAGTCCTGGCGGAGCTTCTGTTTTGGGGGCTTTCCCAAACATTGCTCACCTGCTGGCAAAGTGCAACAGCGGACTGCAAAATCTGCATTTGATTTAGCCTAAAGCATACCGGAATTTCTGATTTTTGAAAAATTGGAAAACAGGCTCCTCTGGAAAACAATCGTTATTCAGAAGGGCCTGTTTGCGTTATCTGCTTTTTGAAAATTAGGGGCCTATGGCGAGTGTTTTGGTGCTTTTGGAAATATTTATCCGTGAAGGGGCTGCTACACTTGTCTTTTCCTTGTGCAACAGCCCCTTTGCAGCAGAAGGCGGGCAATTAGCCCATGACGACCTTGACCTGTACGGTCGAGCCGGCGGGAACAGGGGAGAGAATGTTGCTGCTTACCGGCTTGCCGTCCACGGTCATAGCTTTGACGCCTTTTTCCAGATGGTCAGGGTTCTCCACAACGATTTCATAGGTTGCCCCGCGCCAGACACGGCGCAGGGTAAAGCCGTCCATCTCGTGCGGGATGCAGGGGTCGATCTTCAGCCGGCCAGCGTGGGTTGGATGCCCAGGATGTACTGGCTCACATCCACAAACGTCCAGGCGGCGGTGCCGGTCAGCCAGCTGTTCTTCGCCTCGCCGAAGGTCGCGGCATCACAGCCTGCCACCATCTGGCTGTAGACATACGGCTCGGTGCGGTGGATCTCGCTGATATCCTCGATGTACGCCGGGCAGGTCTTTTTGTAAATTTCAAACGCACGGTCGCCGTGGCCGACAACAGTCTCGGCGCAGCTGACCCAGGGGTTATTGTGGCAGAAGATGCCCGCATTCTCCTTGTAGCCCGGGGGATAGCTGGAAATCTCGCCCAGTTCCAGATGGTACTTCGTGTAGGCGGGCTGCAGCAGCACGATGCCGTACTTCGTGTCCAGCTTTTCTTTTACACTCTGCAAAGCCGTCACGCTTCGCCGGTTTTTACGCCGATGCCCGCCATCACGCACATGCCCTGCGGCTCAATGAAGATTTTGCCTTCGCCGCACACCTCGCCGCCAACCACATGGCCGTAAGCATCGTAGGCGCGGCGGAACCACCTTCCATCCCAACCGGCAGTCAGCACGGTGTGTTCCATCTCTGCAACCTCGGCACGCACGGCGGCGGCCTCGTCCGCGTGACCGGTGGCATCCAGAATTTCGGCAAAGGCGTTGCCGTATTTGACATACATGCCGGCAATGAACACGCTTTCGGCCACAGGGCCGTCACTCGGGCCGGTGGTCTGGAAGCTCTCGCCAGGCTCCTTGCTGAAGCAGTTCAGGTTCAGACAGTCGTTCCAGTCGGCACGGCCAATCAGCGGCAGACCATGCGGACCCTTGTGGGTGCGCAGATAGCCGAAGCTGCGGCGCAGATGCTCAAGCAGCGGCTGTGCAAGGCTGTGGTCGTTGTCAAAGTCCACCGATTCGTCCAGAATCGAGTAGTCGCCCGTCTCGCCCAGGTAGGCGTACACGGCGGCAATCAGCCACAGCGGGTCATCGTTGAAGCCGGAGCCGATGTCCATGTTGCCTTTTTCGTCAGCGGCTGGTACTGGTGGTAGCGCTGCCGTCGGGGAACTGGGTGGCGGCAATGTCCAGAATGCGCTCCCGCGCGCGGGCGGGGATCAGATGCACAAAGCCGAGCAGATCCTGACAGGAATCGCGGAAGCCCATGCCGCGGCCGGTGCCGCTCTCATAATAGCTGGCAGAGCGGCTCATGTTGAAGGTGACCATGCACTGGTACTGGTTCCAGATATTGACCATGCGGTCGAGCTTTTCATCGCTGCTCTTGACCGAGTAGGTGGACAGCAGGTTGTTCCAGTGGTCGTGCAGCCTGGCAAGCGCCGCATCGACCTGCGCATCCGTGGCATAGCGGGCAGCCATCGCCTGGGCGCGGGTCTTATTGATGACGCCAGGCGCGGCCCACTTCTCGTCCTCTGGGTTTTCTATATAGCCCAAAACAAAAATCAGGCTGCGGCTTTCGCCGGGCTGCAGGGTGACATTGACTTGATGCACGCCAACGGGTGCCCAGCCGTGGGCAACAGAGTTGGTGCAGCGGCCGTTTTCCACGACCTCGGGGTTCGCATTGCTGCGCCATGCGCCTAAAAAGGCGTCCCGGCTCGTGTCAAAGCCGTCAATGGGCGTGTTGACGGTGAACAATGCGTAATGGTTGCGGCGCTCGCGGTACTCGGTCTTGTGGTAGATGGTGCTGCCCTCGACCTCGACTTCGCCGGTAGAGAAATTGCGCTGGAAGTTGGTGGAATCGTCCACAGCATTCCAGAGACAGAACTCCAGATAGCTGAATACAGTAAACGATTTCGGTACATCACTCTCGTTGGTCAGCACCAGACGGTCGATCTCGCAGTTGTCGCCTACCGGCACAAACAGCTCCAGCTTCGCGGTCAGACTGTTCTTTTTGCCGGTAATGATGCTGTACCGAGGCCGTGGCGGCACTCATAGCTGTCCAGCTCGGTCTGGGTGGGCTGCCAGCCGGGATTCCAGACGGTATCGCCGTCCTTAATATAGTAATACCGGCCGTTAGAGTCCGCAGGTACGTTATTGTAGCGGTAGCGAGTGATACGCCGCAGCTTGGCATCCTTGTAAAAGCTGTACCCACCGGCCGTGTGGGAAACAAGGCTGAAGAATGCCTCGCTGCCCAGATAGTTGATCCACGGCAGTGGCGTGCGCGGCGTGGTGATGACATATTCGCGTGCGGTATCGGAAAAATGACCGAACTTCATAGAGACCCTCTCCTTACTTATGGAAAGCAGATAAAATCGTCAGTTCAAATCGAAAACGATTAAGTTGTTACCCTTACAATACCGCGCTTTTCGGATAATTGCAAGGGCCGCAGCTGAATTTAACGATGATTTGGCAAGTTTCACAATTTTGCAAACCGAAAATTGGCACGAAAATCGAATGCCACCTATTTTATATAAGAGTGTTTTCCGGCTGTGGCACCATAAAAAGCAAATTTTGGTCTGCATCACCGGGCCGAAAAGCGTAAAAACGGCAAGCCGGGGCGCAAATTGTGTCCCTTTTTCAGCGAAACTCCAAACGAAATAGCCAAAACAGGTGTTTTCGCTTTTTGCAAATCGCCAAATCGAATCGAAATGCACAAAAAATGTTAAAAAGTCATTGATTTTATGGTTGACATATTGTATAGTGAAGATGCGAAAACGATTAAGGAAAATGCAAGGAGGCGATATCATGGCATCCATCAAAGACATCGCAAAGGCATGCGGGGTCTCGGTGGCTACCGTGAGCAAGGCTCTGAACGGTCACAACGATATCAGTCAGGCCACCAAAGAAAAAGTGCACGAGGCTGCAAGGCAGATCGGCTACATGCCAAACTCCGCAGCGCGGGCCTTAAAAACGAACCGTACCTATAATCTGGGCGTCCTTTTTGTGGACGAGGCACAAAGCGGTCTGACGCATGAATTCTTCGCGGCTGTTCTGGACAGCTTCAAACGCCACGCCGAGGGCAGAGGCTACGATATCACCTTTATCAACCACAACATTGGCCACGGCCACTCCAGCTATTTAGAGCACTGCCGCTACCGCGGCGTTGACGGTGTGATTGCTGCCTGCATCAAGTTCGATGACCCGGAGGTCATTGAGCTGGCCTACAGCAACCTGCCGATCGTCACAGTCGACCATGTCTTTAACAACCGGGCTGCCGTACTTTCCGATAATACCGACGGCATTCACAAGCTGGTGGATCAGCTTGCCGCCTTAGGGCATGAGCGGATCGCCTATATCCACGGTGAGAATCACAGCGCAGTCACCCAGAAGCGTTTGGTCGGTTTCTACCGCGCCTGCGCCGCCCATGGGATCACGGTGCCGGATGCCTACATCGTGCCGAGCGCCTACCGCGATGCAAAAAGCTGCGCCGCAGTGACCCGTCAGCTGCTGGCACTGCCGCAGCGCCCCACCGCGATCCTCTTCCCGGATGACTTCTCCGCCATCGGCGGCATCCAGACCATCCGTGAGGAAGGACTTCTGATTCCGCGGGATATTTCGGTGGTCGGCTATGACGGCAACCTGATTTCGCAGATCATGTCCCCGCAGCTGACCACCTACCGGCAGGACACCGAAGCACTGGGCCGCGCCGCGGCAGAGCTGCTTATCGAGCAGATCGAATCCCCGCGCACAGCATTGCCGGAGCAGAAGCTGATCTCCGGCAGTTTGCTGAAAGGGCAGTCCGTCGATGTCCCCAATCCATAGGTTCAAACCCGCAAGGATGCGGGTCACAATATCTGATTCATACATGAGTTCTTTTTATTAAAAAGGAGGAAAACACATTATGAAAAAGGCAATGAGTTTATTGACTGCCACTGCAATGGCAGCCACCTTGCTGGCAGGCTGCGGCGGAGGCACCGCAAGCTCGTCCGCAGCCCCCGCCGCTGATTCGACCGCTACCGAAGCCAGCAGCACAGCCGCAGAGCCTGCTGCCGATGCAGCCGCAGAGGAGGGTAAGGTCCTGAACATCTGGTGCTGGAACGATGAATTCCAGTCCCGCTTCAACGACTATTACCCCGCGTCAAGGAGATCGCCGACGACAAGTCCACCACAACGCTGGATAACGGCGTCACCGTAAAGTGGACCATCAACCCCAACGATAACAACAACTACCAGAATAAGTTGGACGAGGCCCTGCTCAAGCAGGACAGCGCCGCCGCCGATGACAAGATCGACATCTTCCTGATCGAGGCGGACTACGCGCTGAAATATGTGGATTCCGAATATACGCTGGATGTCAAGAAGGATGTCGGCCTGACCGATGATGATCTCAAGGATCAGTACCAGTACACCAAGGACATCGTTACCGTGGATGGCGTGCAGAAGGGCACCACATGGCAGGCAACCCCGGGTCTGTTTGCCTACCGCCGCTCCATCGCCAAGGATGTGCTGGGCACCGATGATCCGACCGAGGTCCAGGCCGCACTGAGCGATTGGGATAAGTTCAACGATGTGGCTGAGAAGGCCGCTGCCAAGGGCTACAAGATGCTCTCCGGCTACGATGATTCCTACCGCACCTTCTCCAACAATGTTTCCGCCGGTTGGGTGGACGGCACGACCGTCAAGGTCGACCCCAACATTATGAACTGGGTCGATCAGACCAAGACCTACACCGATAACGGCTACAACAACAAGACCAGCCTGTGGAGCGACCAGTGGGCCGCCGATCAGGGCCCTGCCGGCAAGGTTTTCGGCTTCTTCTACTCCACTTGGGGCATCAACTTCACCCTGCTGGGCAACTCTCTGGCCACGCCTGAGTCTGAGGGAGGCAAGCAGGAAGTCGGCAACGGTATCTTCGGCGATTACGCAGTCTGCCAGGGCCCTCAGCCTTATTACTGGGGCGGCACCTGGATCTGCGCAGCAGCCGGCACTGACAACATCCCCACGATCAAGGATGTCATGTACTCTCTGACCTGCGATGCCGACATCATGACCAAGATCACCGAGGATACGCAGGACTACACCAACTGCAAGAGCGCTATGGATCCATCGCAGCTGACCCGAACTTCGGCTCCGCATTCCTCGGCGGCCAGAACCACATTGCCCTCTTTGCAGAGGTTGCACCTACCATTGATATGTCCAACGCCGGTCCGTATGATCAGGGCTGCAACGAGACCTTCCAGAGCTGCTTCAAGGATTACTTTGACGGCACGGTCGATCTTGAGACCGCGAAGAAGAACTTCGAGGATCAGATCAAGGTCAAGTATCCTGAGCTGAGCAGCGTCGAATGGCCTGCATAAATATCTGTGTGACCTTAAGGCAACACCGCACAATTCCCGCCTGACGGCTTAAGCACCGCTCCGGCGGCTGCGGCACGGCATCTGCGCTGCCAAAATGCTCGATAAAACATCAAGTATTATCTGCGATTTTAGCTTAGCAGCTGCCGCACCTCGCTCGCCGTATCGGCACTTAGAATTATGCGGTATTACCTTGAACAAAACGAACTGAACCGCAAACGCCATGCCAGGGGCGGGGAGAGACGCCCGTCCCTGGTTTTGCTTTTATCAGATTTTGAAAGGCTCTGCCCCCAGCAGGGCAATGCCCACGCAGCTAAGGAGGGCGAGACCTATGAAAACAAAGAGCAAAGGCATGAGCTACGCCAAATGGGGCTACATATTTCTGGCGCCGTTCTTTATCACCTTTTTCATCTTCCAGTTCTGGCCGCTGGCAACGACCATCTACTATTCCTTCTTTGAGTACTTCCGCAGCGGCTTAAAAATCATCGGCCCCAACTTTGTAGCTGAAAAACTATGCCGCTATGATCCGGGAGGTACCGAAATACTTCAGCAATACCATGATCATGTGGCTGATGGGCTTTATCCCGCAGATTATTGTATCACTGGTGCTGGCAGCATGGTTTACCGATCTGCGGTTGAAGCTGCGGTTTCAGGGCTTCTTCAAGACGGTCATCTATATGCCCAACCTTATCATGGCATCGGCGTTCGCTATGCTGTTCTTTACCCTGTTTTCAAACTCGGAAACAGGGCCGATCAACTCGATCCTGCTCAAGCTCGGCATCGTGGCCGAGCCGGTGCGCTGGCTTTCCAATGTCTGGACAGCGCGCGGTCTGGTTGGGCTGATGAACTTCCTGATGTGGTTCGGCAATACGACCATCATTCTGATGGCTGCATCATGGGTGTGGATCCCGGCCTGTATGAGGCCGCCCAGCTGGACGGTGCATCCTCGACCACAATGTTCTGGCGCATCACGATCCCGCTGATCCGCCCGCTGCTCGTCTACACGCTGATCACCAGTCTCATCGGCGGCCTGCAGATGTTTGATGTGCCGCAGGTTCTGACCAACGGCAAGGGCGACCCGAACGGCTCGACCAACACCATTATCATGTACCTGAACCAGCATCTGTACAGCAAAAACTACGGCACAGCCGGTGCTATTTCGGTGCTGATGTTCCTGCTCTGCGCGGTGCTTTGCGTCGTCATCTACTTTACCCTCACGCAGGAGGATGACGGCCTGACTCGTGAGCAGCGCAAGGCTGAGAAAGCCCGCATCAAGCAGCCAAAGCAGCCGCTAAGCATCACTAAGGAAGGAGCGTGAACAGTATGCCGAACGAGACCAAAACCGTAGCCACCACTACCGCAAAGGCAAGCAAAATTCACGACCCTATGCTGACCCTGCAGCGTGCAGTGGCCTATATCGTGCTGTTTGTCCTCTGCTTTATCTGCCTGTTCTTCTTCTATGTGCTGATCGTCAACGCCACGCACAACAACTTTACCATCCAGCAGGGGTTTGACCCGCTGCCCCGCGGCAGCTTTGGCGTCAACTTCTTCAACACCACCCATGATGCCAATGTACCGATCCTGACCGGTCTGCGCAACAGCCTGATCGTGTCGGCTGCCTGTGCGGCGCTGTCGGTCTATTTCAGCGCACTGACGGCCTACGCCATCTATGCGTATGACTTCAAGCTGCGCAAGCTGGCATTCACCGTCATTCTGCTCATCATGACGATGCCCACACAGGTCTCGGCACTCGGCTTTTTGAACCTGATGGACAAGATGAAGCTGACCAATACCCTCTGGCCGCTGATTTTGCCGAGCATCGCCGCACCGACAGTGTTCTTCTTCATGAAGCAGTATATGGATTCGAGCCTGCCGCGCGACATTATTGACGCAGCGCGCATTGACGGCTCAGGAGAGTTCCACACCTTCAACACGGTCATTCTGCCGATCCTAAAGCCCGCTATGGCGGTACAGGCGATATTCAGCTTTGTGGGCGCGTGGAACAACTACTTTATCCCGGCGCTGATCATCAACGATGCCAAGTGGAAGACGGTGCCTATTCTGGTTGCACAGCTGCGCAGCGCGGACTTTTTGAAGTTCGATATGGGCAAGGTATATATGATGATCACCATTGCGATCCTGCCCGTGATGATCGTCTATCTGCTCCTCTCAAAATATATTGTGCGGGGCGTTGCATTGGGCAGTGTGAAAGGGTAAAATAACACTTACGGTGCAGTGCGCTTGCGCTGCACCTCTTTTGGTGTTTATACGCCCAAGCAGCATCAGAAGTTCCAGCGTCTTGAGCTGCAAAAAGCCGGGATCTTCATAGAACGCACTTTCGTAAAGCTCCCGGAATACATGCTCACAGCGCGGCCCCGCAGCGCCGACCATATACCATTTACAGCCCAGAAGATTTTGCTTCCATGCGGCAAAATCCACTGAAAACGCAGGTGCGTTCTGCTTTATCCAATTTCCCGCGGCGGCCGGTTTGATCTCCAGACAGATTCCCTCGTAGTAGCCCAGCGGAAAGTAGGACGCCGAACTGCTTCCGTGAAAGCCATCGTAGCAACTGACCGCCATGTCGCCCGGCTTCAGAAGAACACGATCCCGCATGGAAAAGCTGGTTTCAAACCGTCCGTTCACGCAGAAATTGACTTCCAGCCTCCCGATCTGTGTCCGAATTTCTGTGTACGCCTCCATTTCCAGCCGCAGCAGCATGATTCCCACGCCGTCAAACAGCCGGTAGTAGTGGATTTCTCCGTTACCATCCGCATATTCAAAGCCATCTATTTGTCCGGGGAAGCCGGAAACCACGCCCGTTTTGTCATGAAAAAAGATGTCAATCATATTGTTTATACCAAAATTCTCATGATCATTTTCTCCTTAACGGTTTCTGCGGTATCTAGCCTCGTCCCGGTATTCGGATGGTCGTTTAAGTATGGGTCTTTATCGCCGCAGATGGTATAGTCACACTTGCAGCCGTCCACGCAGGTGCCCTTCCGCACCAAGCGGGCGTGAAGCAGTTCCATGGAGCAAAGTCCACATTGCACAAGGCAGGCATAATGTCCGTCAAACCGTGCTTTACGGCAAACTCCGCCGCCGGGCAGGCGGTAAATTCGTAATAGATGGGTTTGTCCTTGTCGTAGGGCGCAACGTGCATCTCGTAATCGTGCCACCTGCTGCACTGCTTTTCGGCGTTCTGAAATGCCCAATACATCAGTCTCTTAAAAAACGGCTTGTTGCAGTCCACGAATCTGGAGAGCTTGCGGAAAGCAGGCAGGATCAGATTTTCCTCGATTTCCTCGATCTCCCGAAATGAAACAACATCCCGGCACACGGCATAACAGCTCATAATGGCGATGCAGTCGTAGGTGCCGCCCGCGCCGTTGTGGAAGTTTTTGCTGCCGCCGAGGTCGGTGCGCCAGTCCGAGAGAAATTCTACATACTGCAGCTGCACCCGTTCCCAAACGGCCTCCCGCTCCGTTTCCGGGTAATGCAGGGCGATTTTCGCCTGTATCTCCTTTTTACACGCCCCGGAATACAGCACATGGCAGCTGCGGTCAAATTGTAGTTTGCTGTCTTTCATACCTTTTCCTTTTGCAGGCTGCACCGATGTGCCGCCTGTCCGAATTCAAAGTATTTCAATGCTACTCCGCCTCATACTCGTTTCTTTTGGTACCCGCAGTCGCAGTAAGGGCCGCCGGAGGCAAGGGTATACTGCCGCACAAAGTTCGTCACGCCGCCCGCTTCGCTCATGGCGTAGTCCAAATGGCACATGGCGGGCGTCAGGTCATAAAGCCCCAGTTCCTGCATCAGCGTGCAGATGCCGCATTTCGTGAAGCGCCCCTCATAACCGCTGCCGTCGGGATACTCGTAAAAGTCCATATTCCACGAGTAGGGGTTGCGGTCAGCCGCCTTCCGGGCGGCAGTGGCTTTCATTCCGGCAATATCCTTGGGCGTGAACTTCGACTTTCCGCTTTGGCGGCAAAACCACTTCATCAGCGGCGTCATCTGCGCGTTCTCATAGTATACCGTTAGTGACTCCGTATCCGGCCGCCTCGGCATACAGAGAACGAACGCCCCCAGCATGGCGCAGCCAATGATGTTCATGCTGAACCGATCACCTTTTTCAAATTCAGGCAGCTTTGCGATGATCTCTTTGTACTTCAGTTTTGCGGTCTTTCGGATTGCTTTTGCGGTTTTAGCATCATAACCAAACACCTCTGTCAGTTGCTTTTCAAATGACTTTGCAAACACTGCCCACATTGCCATGGGCATTCCATTCCGGCGCATCTCACTTCTCTCCTTTCCATTCCGCAAGAGTCCGGCACATCCGTTTCTCGATGTCTATCCGGGTCTGGCGGCATTCCTTGGGATATTTCTTCGCCGCCTGAAACGCCAACTTCACAAACAGACCGGAGCCAACCGGCAGCATGGTTTTCAGCATCCCCTCCGGAAAGACAAAGTGGGTGCCGTGAGCATAAACCATTGTTTCAATCTCGCATTCATGCGGCTTTTCCGCAAGGCGCTTTTCCATACGGCGGATATACTTTGCGGTATCCCACAGCGCATCGTCCTCCGCGCCGATCAGCAGCAGCTTTCCCCGGATGTTTTCAACAGGAATATATTCTTCCGGCTCGATCGGATGCGCCGCCTCGGAATCGTCAAACAGCTTGCGGGAGTTGACCATATCGCCGGTGCGCTTGCTCTCTGCGGCGATGCAGTGCCAATAGTCGGGATGCTGATAGCAAAACGGCATATAGGGCAGCGGCTTGCCCCGGTAGGAAAACAGCGACTCGCCCTCGACCGGCCATTCCTTGCAGCCGTCCCTTTTGCCCTGCATGAAACCCTGCCACACAAAATCGCTGGGCGTCATGGCAATGGTCAGGGTAAGATCCGGGAACATGGCAGCCGCTGTCAGCGCGAGCGTTCCCGTAGTCGATGCACCGGCAATGCCAATTTTATGGTTGCCGTTTGCTTTCAGCCACGAAATGGCCGTCTCCACGCGCTCCAGCGGATAATTGTGATGGCCGTAATCCTTTTTCGCAGGCGACATGGTGAGCACATTTACGCCCCGCCCGCAGAGCCATTTCACGGCTGAACGCGCAAGCCAATCCTCCGGATCGTCACCAATCATCGCAATGACCGCGCAGTCCGATCCGCCGGCACACGCCCAGTACGCGCCGTAAAAGCCGGCGGTCTCCACATCAAAGTGCTGATGTTTCATTGCTTTTCCCTCTAAATTTGATTTTTACGATCTGCATTCTCATCATCCCATCGCCGACCCGGGCAAGGAAGCGGAAAAAGCCGCTGACTGACGGGCCTTTCAGATCGTTGTAGCCCAGCATATAGCCCCGGCTGGCGATATGCAGGCGACTGTCCCATGCACCGATCTCGCGCTTGGCGTCCGAAACGGCAAAGTACACGCCGACATCCTTGATTTCCGCATCCTTCAGCCATGTTTTCAGCATCAGCTTTACTGCCTTTTCGTTGGCGGCGTCAAACACAAGTACGCCGCCTTGAAAGGCGTCTGCCATAGCACGTACCAGTGTTTTTACCTGCTCCTTTAGGAAATAGTAGAACACTCCCGCCGCAAAAAAGACCGCGCCGCCGGAGGCGTCGATTCTCTCAAACCACGCTGTGTCGTTCAGGTCGCAGGGGATGTTCGTTTCCCGATTTCCGGCGGGAAGCAGCTGATTCCGCACCGCGATGACATCCGGAAAGTCCAGATTGTAGATTTTGCAGTGTCCGTTGTCGCAGGCGCGGCCGGTGCAGTCCAGCCCACAGCCGAGGTTTACCACTGCTGCCGTGGGGTGCGTTTTCAGATAATCCCGCACCTCGTAGGCAAGGTCGTTCTGCCGCATGGCAACCTCAAGGAAGCCGAAGCGCTGCATCAAATTGCGGGATTTTTCTCCAAGGCGGAAAAATCATAGTCGACCGCGTTTACCAGCCGCCGCGCCGCCTCATCCCGGTACAAATTGGGGTACAGCTCGGAGCACATTTTCCGTGCGTACAGCGGAATGATCAGCGTCTCCTGCACCGTGTTCTTTTCAATTTTATAGCGCACAGTCATCCTCCTTTATCGCCCCACAGCCTGAAGATACCCGGCCCTCGCCACTTCCTCCGTGTCGTCTGATTCATCGTAGGCGTCGTAGGGCGCGGTGGGGTCGGGAACTCGCTTTTTGAACGGTGAGCAAAGCTTATCCTTATGGGCAAAGGCGAACTCGAAGTTGTCCGTCCAGCCGGTGTGACCGGTGAGAAACAGCGGGCGTAATCCGCGGCTTTGCAGCTTCTGCTCCAGCGCCGCCAGCGACTTTACCGCCAGTTTGTTGCTTTCTGCCAGAGAGGAAATGAAACTGTAGCCGCCGTCCGCGCCGAACCAGATAGTGTCGCCGGTGAAGAGATATTTGTCGTCAATGAGATAGACCATATGCCCCATGTATGGCCGGGAACAAGGAAACACTCGATTTTGATGCCGTCAATCTCGAAAGTTTCGCCGTCATGCAGCAGCACCTTTTCGTTGTTAATTGTGACCTGCGGCAATTTATAGAGATGATATATGACTTTTCGCCGCACCTCGCCGGTGAGATACCGATTTTCAATCTCGCCGATATAGAGCTTTGCGCTCCGGAACAAACCGGGGCTGTCTGCCTCCACCGCGCCCACGTGGTCGGTGTCCTGATGAGTGATGAGGATGTGCCGGATGGACTGCGGTCGATGCCCAGCCAGCCCATTTTTTCTGCCAGCCGGTCGTAGTTGTACCCGGCATCGATCATGATGGTGGTGTCGCCCTTGCGGTAGAAGAAGATGTTCGCCACCCATTCCCGCACGCAGGCCACGCGCTCATCCAACCAGCCGGTGTTCAGCGGCTTGAAGATTTCCTTGCCGCGGTACATCTTGCTCATTTCTCTTTTCTGAAATTCGGTCGCTTTCTTTGACATCGGTATTTCCCCCTTACAGCAGCAGTCCGATTCCCGCAAGGAGCAGGGAAATCACGGCCATTCCCAGTGTTCCGAACAGCCATTTCTTCTGCTTGTCTGCTTTCGAGATGTACGGCATCAGATCCTCTGTCCCCGGTATTACCCACGCCTTGGTGTGTCCGACCCAATAGCCGTCGATGCCAAGCCGGTCGATGAGATTCATCACAGACAGGATTACAAAGCACTGCCAGAAACCGCCCCAAAATGTCTGCACACCGTTGATGGCATACACGCAAATCAGCACATAAGCAAGATATCCCGGAACGCAGATCAGCTTAAAGCGCAGCGAGTTTTGCTTGATCTTTTCCTTTGTGGTCAGACCCAGCGCGACGCACCGTTCCTGTACCTTCGAGTCATACAAATGCGCCATGCCGACAGCGCCCTTGTGGATGCCGATGGCGCACACCAAGACCAGCAGCGCCCCCAGCCCCAGTCCTTCCAGAATCGCTTGCAGCAGCATTCCTTATTCCTCCCGCTTCTGTCCTGTCACGCAGAGCCAGCCCATTTTGTTTTTATGGATCTGAACATTGCAGAATCCGGCGTTTTCCAGAAATGTTTTCAGCTCATCGCCGCTGTATATGGTCATACCGTCGATGATCTCCGTCCACTTCTCATCCTTGTCCGTGTCGCCACTGCTCTCGTTGCAGATGAGAAAGGTTCCGCCGGGCTTCAGGACCCGATAAACCTCCCGAAAACACTGCGGCAGATTCGGCCAGAAGTAGACCGTTTCAAAAGCGGTCACGGCGTCAAACCAGTCCGAGGCAAAAATAATCCGCTCTACGCTGCCCTGCCATATGGCGCAGCGTCCACTACCGATTGCCGCTGCGTTGTGCCTGCGTGCCTTTTCCACGCTGACGGGCGAATAATCGACGCCCTTCACCACACCCTGCGGGCATTTTTTCAGCAGCTTCCGGATATTGGCCCCGCCGCCGCAGCCGCAGTCCAGCACCTTGGCATTTGATGAAAGCGGCAAGAACTTCATGCCCCAATCTGCAAGGGGCGCATGGAACAGATTCATCATGTTCAGCATGACTTTCCCACCAAAGCCGGTAGGCTTGCGGGTGTTTTCGAAAAACGACATCCTTCGTCACTCCTTTTCCAGAACGATGATCTTATTGGAAATATTCCGCACGGCGGGCAGCCTGTCCAGCAGCTTGTAAATTGGCGCAAACGCCGCCATACCCTCGGTTAAGCTGTGTTCCTCCACAAACCGAAAATCCGGCAGCAGTTCGGCAAGTGCTTTCCCATTCTTGATTCCCCAGTTGAATTTTGCGTTGCTTGCGTCAATGGATTTTTCCTTGAAGTGCCGCACCATCGTAGGATTCATGGTTTCCACAAATATAGTAGCTTGGGAAAAGCGGCTGGAAATCACTGCGAAAATTTGTTGCACATCTTTTGCGTTCAGATACATGGTCAGCCCTTCAATGAGAATCAGCACCGGCACATTCTGCTCGCTGATTTCTCCGCCCCAATCTTCCATGGCGGACATGGCAATCTGCGAAATCGTGCCGCTTTCCGGCAGAAGCTTTTCCCGCACCGCCATCGTTTCCGGCAGGTCGAGGTTATACCAATGCGCATAACCCGACATCCGATAGCAGCGGGTATCCAGCCCGCAGGCGATATTGACGACCACCGCACCTGAATGCGCCGCAAGCCACGATTTTGTCAGTTTATCCAGCACAATGGTGCGGGCAATGACGCCGCTTCGCATGGCCGTATCCTTGTCCGCAAGGGTAAAATCGTAGTCCAGCTTTTCGATGAGTTCTTCCGCTTTTGCGTCGTGGATCGCACCTCTGCCGCTGCTCTCTTTCGCCCTTGCATAAACGGTTTGCAGCATGGTCTCTGGCACGCCGGAGAGTTTGATCTTTTCTCTCATATCATCTTTCCTCCGCTTGCATAGTCAGAAATTTTTCCGCATACCGGCAGAATTTTTCCGGGTGTACCATCACCAGTTCCGCATGGGCCATCTTGGGGATGCCATGGATGCGCGCCTTAGGAAATAGCGCTTGATGAACCGGATATCCCGCCTGCGATCCTTCTTTTCGTCGTCGCCGTACCAGTAGGTGATTTTCGCACCGATTTTAGCGGAGCGCTTCGGAAGCGCATAGTTGTTGGCAGACCAGAATACATTGCGGATCGTCCGATCGGAAAAGGTTTTGAGATAGGCTTCCATGGCGTCGTACTCCTTTTTGGGGTCGTGCCCTGCGGGAGTGAACCGTTCCGGCGGAAAAGCCGCTTCCAGAATTTTTCGGCTGTTCGCCGCCATTTTAAAGGACACAATATCCCGCCAAAGCAGCAGCTTTCGCACCGGTAGAGCAGCTGATAGGGCGTGATCCCGCCGTCGATGATGGCCCGGTCGATGGGCATTTCCCCCAATGCCAGCATACGGGTCAGGCAGGCACCGCCCATGGAGCAGCCATAGGCCCCACCCAGACGGGAGACGCCGTGGCTCTTCAAATAGGAGATCACCTCGTCCACGGTCTGCTCGACTGAGGTGAAATCCCCGGGGTACTTCGGCTGATGGCCGTCATACACCACCTGAAAAACATGCCATCTCTGAGAAAGCAACGTGATCGTGTCGGCAAAAGCCCATACAGCTCTGCCGTGCAGGGGAAAAACAGCAGCGTCCGCTCCTGCGCCTGCCCGTGTTCCAATATCTGCATGGCTCACCCCTCCGATTTCACGCACTCTGCGTAGGTCAGCGGGAACGAGGCTTTCAGCACGGTGCTTTTCTGCACCGTCCAGCCGTTTTCCCTAAGAAATGCCAGATATTCGTGGCTTGTCCACTTGCTGTGCAGCGGAAAGCCTGCCAGCCTCATAAAAAATGCTTTGACCTTTCCGAAGAAGGCGTTATCCGCATGGGTAAAGGTGGGCGCGACCAACACGCCGTCGTCCTTCAGTACGCGACGAATTTCAGAGAGGGCTTTCTCCGGTTCCGGTACAATGTGCAGCGCATTGACCACGATCACCACATCGAAAGACTGGTCAGCATAGCAGATGGAACATATCCTGCACCGAAAAATAGAGTTTCGCAGATTTTACGCCCTGTTTCGCCTGCTCAATCATCTCTTGGGAAGCGTCGGTAGCTTCAATATGGTCAGCAGAGCGAACGATATGTTTGGCAATCAGCCTGTGCCGGTCGCCAGCTCCAGCACGGTTTTTTGCCGTACCACAGGGCGCAGCAGCTGTACAGCCGCTCGTAAGCCGCTGCATCCTTGCGCATGAAACGGTCGTACCGCCCTGCGTTTTTGTCCCAGAAAGTTTGACTCTTTCTCATGATTTCGCCCTCACAACGAGATGTTGAATTTCTCTGTCTCCTATAGATGGTGCGAATAAGTTAGAAAGGGCTAACTATAGCCCTTTTGAAAAGCCGCATCACTGCGGCTTTTCCGCTTATGCAAATAGCTCCCGGCAGCGCCCCGCACCAGCGTTTCCAGTACCTGCGGATAGAGCACCCCAATCTGCTCCTGATGGGAGACGGTTAAAATCAAGCCCCGCACTGTGGCGGCAGCCAGCGCCATACCGCCCTTGGGCTGCAAGCCGCCCAATTCCAGCAGGGTACGGATGTGCGTCTCGTCATCGTGGTAGTGGCGGTCTTCACTTCCTCCGGCAGGCGGTGCAGAAGAAAATCTGCGTCATTTTCGATGAACACAAAGGCTTTTGTCTTGGAGAGCCAACGGCAGGCCGCTAAAATCGCCGCTGCCGCGCGTTCGGCAGGAAGCAGAGTTGCGTTCGCTTGCAAGGACTTCTGCGCCGCCGCGAAGCACTCGGTATGGATGTTCTCCAGTACAGCGAAAAACAGCAGTTCCTTGGATTCAAAGAATTTGTAAAATGACCCCTTGGAAATCCCAACGGCCTCCGTCAGCTGCTCCACAGAGGTTTTCCGCATTCCGATGGTAGTGCCGCAGCGTCGGGCCGCTCGGATCAGGTCATTGCGGATTTGTTCATTCTGTTCGTCTGTAAAAGCCACTGCGCACGCTCCTTGGATTTATGACCGTATTTATCATTCCGGTCAAATTGTAGCACGGTTCGAAGATGTTGTCAACGGGGTCGTTTTGCTTTCCATCTCAAACGGCGCAACAGCACTTTTTCCAGTCAAGATTTTCGGATGAATCATAAGTGATTCACTCTTGGGCTATTGGCAGGATTCAAGGAGAATTTCGCTTTTGTGGGCAAGGTGAATCAACGGTAGATTCTCTCTGGGAAACATACGACTTTGTACGCGCATCGGGATGGGTTGCTATCGTTTGTTGGAGGAACATGTTTTGCAAGCATAGCGTTTGGATATCCACAACGCATTTTTGGAGTGAACCCCAAACCCCCCGCGACCACGCAAATGTTACGATTTTTTCAATTCTGGGCAGTTTTTGTTGACAGGCTGGTGAGCTCTGTATTATCCTGAACTTGCAGAGATTCTCTGCACAGCACCTTTACAACTGAATACACAGCATAACAGGTACTTTACTCTCCCGATGGGGCGCGCAGCACGGTCACGGCAGACCATAACCCACGACTGGGGAGAGGGCATAATGATACTCCTGCTGCCCCACGCGTCAGATGGGGTGACTGAGTTAGGATTGTAAGAAGTAAGATCCTAACAAGGTCAGTGAACGGCTGTATGCCAACAGCCTGCCTGTTATGTTCCCACTGTCTAGGGGCAAGCGGCAAATTAGACATTTTTCTTCAGCATTTATTTTGATGTACACGGTTTCTTTTATTATTCACATAACCGTGTGATTGACGCCAGTATGCGTATTATTTGATTTTTATTGAATTTACATCAAAATTTGCGGGGAAAGTGTACCCTTACACCCGGATAGAACAGAGATAATATATAAGAGCCCGGAGCCTTACCAAATCGGTAAGGTCCTCCGGGCTCTTTTTCTCTCCAGAAAGTGTATTCAAATGGGGTACACGAGGCAACAGGAAAAATCAAGAAAGGATGTGAGTATACGACAAACGCAAAACAGACGAACTGTGCGAAATACGCACGCGGACCGCCGAAGTGAATCAGAACTGATTCACTATTTGAGTACAAAATCGAAAAAGTGAATCAAATCTGATTCACTCCCACATCTCGCCTAAATCTGCCCCGTGTGGGGCAGATACTCCGCGTCGCACATGGACGCGACATCACCCGCAAAACCGCCGTTTGGCGCGTTTGTGGGGCTGTGGGGCGGCGTGAGCCGTACAACTTAACACTAGAGAGTAAAACTTACTACACACAAAAAGACGATAGTATGAGATAATAGATGTATATCAAACAAGAAGGGATGATGCAAATGACTTTTACGAAACTTCCGAAATCTATTACCGCAGAAGAACTCCTCTCAACGCCGCTGCCGCCCGTAAAGTGGATTATCCCCGGTCTACTCCCAGCCGGATTGGCGCTGTTTGCCGGTCCCAGCAAGGCGGGAAAGAGTTGGCTGACCTTGTGGCTGTGTTTGCAGATCGCGCAGGGTAATCCTGTCTGGAATCGAGAAATAGAGCCGCGTACCGTGATTTATTTCTCGTTAGAAGATACATTCAATCGTTTGCAAAACCGTATTTTCCAGCTGATTGACGGCGGAGATGCCCCAGAGCGACTGATTCTTCAAACCGAATGTCCGAGCATCGGGCAGGGTTTAGAGGAACAGGTAGAATCTTTGATTCATACATACCGCGATGTTGGCTTGGTTGTCATCGATACGCTTCAAAAAGTGCGTGTAAGCGATGGAAACGGCGGAATGTATGCAAATGACTATAAGGAGGCCGGTGCATTGAAAAAGCTTGCTGATAAGTATGGCATCTGCATTTTGCTGATTCACCACTTGCGCAAGCAAACTGCATCCGACCCATTTGATCAGATTTCCGGCTCCACAGGTCTTATGGGTGTGGCAGATACCAGCTGGGTCATGCAGCGCAAGCGAATGAGCCAGACTGCTGACATTTTGCTCACCGGGCGCGACATGGACGACAGGACGCTGCATTTGCGTGAGGAACACTGCGTCTGGACGTTGGAAGATGAAGAAACCGCAGAGGAACGAGAAATCAAGGCTGTGCCGGATTACTTGTGGAAAGCGGCGGAGTACATCGAAAGTGTGGGAAACTGGCAGGGAACGGCATCTGAGTTGCTTGAGGCGGCACGCATTGAGGGAGTACAGCCAAATCAATTTACCTATAACATGGCGAAGTATTTCGATAAAGTATTTGAACCGAAAAACATCCGATATAAAACCCATCGAAAAAACAAGGTTCGCCTTTTGAGCTTCTATGGTGACGATGGTGACGGTGGTGACGATGATATTGACATAATTCAATTATCGGGGTGGGTTATCCCAGAAAGACCGTCACCACCGTCACCATCGTCACCCGGAGCGCTTGAGGGAAGCAAGCATGGGCGAAGTGTTGCCACAGGCAACCCGCCGCCAAACCCTACGGGGCCAGCCCCGAACCCCTGTGAGGACGTTGGCGCATGAGAAAGCGTAGTATTGGAATCAACGTCCGCGTCACCGTCACGGAGAAGAAAAAGGTGACGATGTTGGCTAGAAAGTGTGGCTTGTCACTTTCGGAATATTTGCGCCAGCGGGCATTGGGATATGAACCGGGTGGACAACCGCCCAAGGAGGTATTTGATGTGTTGGATAAATTGGATGAAATTGCAGAAAACTGTTCGATGCGGGATAACGCTGCCATTAGCGCCCACACTGATCGATTGAGGGACCTGCTCATTGGCAGTAACTAAGATCTGGGTAATCAAGGACAGCTTACAGCGCGTCCTTGACTATGCGGCCAACCCGGACAAGACCGAGTACGATGCCCTTGCCCAAACGCTGCACTACGCAGAGAACGATACCAAGACCAAGCTGAACGAGAGCGCCCAGCTCGTCACCGGCATCCATTGCAGGGCAGACCATGCGTGGGAAGATATGCGGGCTGTGCAGGAGCGCTTTGGTAAAACAGACGGCGTGGTGGCGCTCCACGCCTACCAGAGCTTCCGCGAGGCGAAGTCACCCCGGAGCAGTGCCACGAAATTGGTGTGGCGCTCGCCCGCAAGGTCTGGGGCAAGCGGTTTCAGGTACTAGTCGCCACTCACATGAATACGGATAACCTGCACAACCACTTCGTTATCAATTCCGTGTCCTATGTGGACGGCAAGAAGTATGAGCAGCGCCGCAGCCAATACACTGAGTTCCGGGCTGCATCCGACAAGCTGTGCCGGGAGTACGGCCTGTCGGTGGTGGAGCAACCTAAAGCCAAAGAACCCGCGCGGTACGCCCGGATGCGGGAGGCTATCGACCAAGCCTGTGAGGATGCCAGTACTCCGGAAGATTTCCACAGGCGCTGTATCGGCAAGGTATATCTTCGGCGCTGATCCCAACCGCAAGTATGCCACAATCCGGGCGAGGGATGGTGGTCGAGCCGTGCGGCTTTATAGGCTGGGAGAAGAATATGATCTCACTGCTATAGACGATAGACTGCGGGGAAATTACCTGCTGTATGGGTCAAGGCTGTATGAGCTAAAAAACCCACCCCGGCAAAACACGCCGAAACGGTATCGCCCCAAGGATACCTATGCGGGAAAAGGCATTCTCCAGATTTTCTTCGAGGTATTCTTTGGAGAATCCCAGATGCACCGCTTGTATCTGTACTACTGTTATCAGCTGGGCATCCTGCCCAAGAAACAGCAGCCTTGCATCAACCGCCCGGAGTTGGAAGCCATCTGGAGGAACATCGACAAGGTACTTGCGGAACACGCCTTTGTAAAGGAACACCAGTTCCCATCCCTGCAGGCAATCGAGGACTACCGCAAGGGCTTGTCCCAGCAGATGGAAACCCTTGCCGCGCAGCGGGCCGAAATCGTTAAACAGATGCGCCGGAAAGATGCTCCACCGGAACTGGCAGACCGCCATGCAGTGCTTACCTGTAAGATTGCTGAACTCCGCAAAGAGGATAGAATCGCAGAGGGAGCCATCAAGCGTATTCAACGCACGCGCGAATCCAACCGTATTGACCAAGAAAACCGAAGTCAAAATACAAACTATAGGAACCGCCGCCGAGATTGTTCTCGGCAGCGCTGACAAGGAGGTACAATGGCTTACATCAAGAAAAAGTCCGAACGAAAATACAAAATCACCGTCTGCAACGGCTATAAGGTCAATGGGCAGAAACGGATGAAAGCGCAGACCATTACCGTACCGTCATCTGTGCCAAAGCGCGGCATTCAGCAGTATGTCATGGCCGAGGCGGAGCGCATTGAAAAAAAGTTCAAGTATGGCGTAGAAGAAAGCGACCAGACCCATTTCGAGCAGTACGCCGAAAATTGGCTCAAACGGCAGGAACCGTTCTTTAAGGCTACCACCTACGCAGGCTATAAGAGAAATCTCGACATTGTTTGCCCGCTGATTGGCGGTATTCCGCTTGCAAAGCTGCTCCCCATGACCTTAGAGGAAATGTGCGAGGAACTGCGCAAGCGCCCGGGGCGTGGTGGAGATTGCATCAAGGAAACTACTGTGGAGAAATATCTAGAAACAGTTTCCTCGGTGCTGGAAGATGCCAAGAAAAATGACATCATTCCGTTTAACCCGGCGCACCGCGTTCGGAAAAAGCATTTTGAAAAGGAGGCGCAGCATATTCCGCAGAAATATGAAATGGGTAAACTGATGCGGGCGATTCAGAACGAACCGATTTTGTATCGGGCGTACTATACGCTGGCCATCACAACCGGGTTGCGGCGTGGGGAACTGTGCGCCCTGCAATGGCGGGACATAACCGGTGCTTGTGAACTGACCGTCCGTCGTTCCCGTAGCTGCGTATCCGGGCAGATTGTTGAGGCGCGACATAAGAGCACCGGGAACGAATTGTAACCATTCCGCTGGGGCTATGGGAACTTCTGATGGCGCTGCGACAGCAGCAGGTGCTGCATAGCGGTGTTCCGGACAGAGAGCAGTCAATTTTTACTGACCCCGATGGTTATGTGCCGCACCCGGATACTTTTACCCGGCATCTGCGTAAGCTGTATAAAAAGTGTGGGCTATCGGAAGATTACCACCTGCACACCCTGCGGCATTTCTACGCAACCTATCTGCTGCAGGAAGGCACCAGCAAACAGGTGGCGGCATCGTTGCTCGGTCATGCAGATACGGCGTTCTTGGAACGCACCTACTGCCATCCGCAGGACGTGGCGAAACAGCAGGCCGCAAAGCTGATGCAAGATTTGTTGAACAACCAAAATCCGTGCTATGTTGCATTTATGAAAAATAAGAATAGAAAAGCCAAGAAAGCAGGTTAAATAACAGGCGGCACCGTCAGCGATGGCGGTGCCGCTTTTGTCAGTAATACGCAGATATTTGGGCAAAAGATTGTTGGGTATGGTGATAGCTTTCTGTCGCAGTTGTCGGTATGCTTTGTAGTACCGCAGGTCAATAAAATAACACTAAGGAGCGTGCAAAACATGGCATCTATCAGAAAACGCGGCAGTAACAGCTATTTGATTGTGGTATCCCGTGGGTATGACTACGAGGGAAACCGACTGAAATCAGTTCAAAAGACCGTTAAGCCACCCAAGGAGTACACACCCAAACAAGCAGAGAAGTGGGTAAAGGAACAGGCAATTCTATTTGAACGCGAGGTTCAGCATACACCGGAACCCATCAATCGGAGCATTACGCTGGCAAAGTACATCGAACATTGGGTAGCTGATGTGGGACCGAAGAAGCTGGCGGACTCTACATATCAACGAGATTTGCAGGATATTCGCAGAATCCTGCCAGCGTTAGGAAACTACAAACTGACCGATTTGCGTAAAGAGGTCATCCGAGAGTTTTACGAGGAAATGCGGCACAGCCCGCGTTTGGACGGCAGGGGAAATCTATCCGAGAAGTCGGTCGAAGGCTTACACAACACGCTATGCGGCATCCTGTCGGCGGCTGTGGACGAGGGTTATTTGACCCACAATCCCGCATGGAGATGTTACAAACCGAAAGGCAGAAGAAAGAGCGACCGGTGGCTGACGAGGAAACCGTAAAGAAACTTATTACAGCCTTTGAAGGGCAGAGCATGAAATATGAAACTTACTTTAACTGGTGCTTGCAACAGGTTTGCGTCGCGGTGAAGCCTGTGGGCTGAGATGGAGTGACATCAACTGGAAAAAAACGTACCATCCATGTACAGCGCGGTGTAGTCAAG
>ENA-OPZM01000178-OPZM01000178.1-human-gut-metagenome-genome-assembly--contig:-NODE-178-length-27734-cov-12.836998_pt1 | contig 27734 bp, 33 predicted proteins | sample MGYA00242478_ERZ504493 | MGnify/ENA primary metagenome ERZ504493 (study PRJEB26092, sample SAMD00036227) | human gut metagenome | host: Homo sapiens | study: EMG produced TPA metagenomics assembly of... | reverse complement strand
CCGGACACCACTTCGACCCAATCCGGGCGAATCATGCAATCGGCGTCGAAACGGCCAGAAATGTCGCCGGTGGCGTGGTTCAAACCATAATCGCGCGTCGGAATCAGCCCCTGCTCCTCATCCTGATGCAGCAGACGGACGGGTGCTTCCGGGTGGTCTTTGATGAACTGCTCCACCATGGCCACCGTCGAATCGGTGGAACGATTGTCGACAACGATCACTTCATGGGGCATCACGGTCTGCCTAGTGGCATTCAACAGGCAATCGTTGATACGCTCCTCTTCATTCCAAGCGGGGATGACAATTGAAACGTTCAGCATAACTACCACAATAGCTCAGCCTGTACACGACGCCTATCGCTACAATAGGGAGCCATGAGCGACAGCGAACAGCGAATGAACAATACGCAGAGCGAAAACGGTGCGAACACCAGCGAACAGCGATGGGACCTCGGCACCCTGTTTCCAGCCAAAGGAGATCCCCGAAAACCACCGGAATGGCTGGGACGTGCGCTGCTATACATCGCCATAGCCATTGTGGGGTTTACTTTCTGCTGGCGCAGCTGGGGCAAAATCGAATACCTGGTGATCGACATCATCGTCTCGCTGTTCATCGCGCTCGCGGTGGAGCCGGTGGTGGTGCCGCTGGTCAAGCATGGCTGGAAACGTTCGTTCGCGTCGCTGTTCTCGCTGCTGATGCTGGCCGTGATGCTCGGCGTGCTGTTCACACTGTTCGGCAACCTGTTCGTGCAGCAGATGATCGCCTTGGTGAACGGTCTGCCCGACCTGTATGAGCAGATGTGCCAGTTCGCCAGTCAATACGCGAATTTCCAGCTTCCTGAGATCAATAATCTCGGCAATGAGATTCTGAAGAACATTCAAACGTCGTGGGTCACTGATTTCGCGGGTACCGCGCTGAATACGGTGTCGGGATTGTTTTCGTTCCTGATTAACCTCATGACGATAATCATGACCACGTATTACATTTCAGCGGCTGGTCCGAAACTGCGTCGTGCCGCATGCCAGTGGATGGCTCCGGCGGCTCAGCGGCGATTCCTGTTCGTATGGACGGTGAGCCAGAGCCAGATCTCGTCGTTCCTGTTCTCCCGCGCCATTCTCGCGTTGCTGAACGCGTTCTTCACAGGAATCTGTCTGATGCTGCTGCACGTGCCTATTGGCTACCGTTGGCGCTGTTCTGCGGTGTGGTTTCGCAGTTCATTCCTATGTTGGGTACGTATATCGGCGGCGCGTTGCCAGTGCTGTTCGCATGGGGTAGCTGCGGATTGTGGCAGGCCGTGGCGGTGCTGGTGTTTATCTGCGTGTATCAGCAGATCGAGAATCTGATTTTCGCGCCGAAGATCTCCCAGCGCACCATGGATGTGAACGATGCCGTGGCGTTCCTCGCGGTGCTGGCGTTCACCTCGCTGTTCGGCGCGTTGGGCGCGTTCCTCGCATTGCCGGTGGTCGCATCCGTGCAGACGATCTTCCGCACCTATACAAAGCGGTACGAGCTGGTCGATTCCCCGCTGATGGACGATCCGGTGCCTGAAAAGAAGTCGAAGCTGGTGGAAGGTGCCGAAGTACTCAGCGAGCATCTGCACAATATGCCTCGCGCGGTGCAGGGATCCAGTGCGCATGTGCCTATTCCCGACGAAGTGCGGCAGTTGCAGGAGCAGGCGTACAATATCACCCGTTCCGAGGAATCGCTGGAATCGGACGAAACCGTCGCCATTCCGAAGCACGTGTTGGACAAAACGGAACGCAAGTCATTGCAGGGTCTTGAGAGTGAAAACACATCTCAGGAATCCAACGAAAATCCGGAATCCGGCAATGAACGGAAGAACGGCGAGTCGCGGGAAGCTGAAGGAAGTACGAAAAACGCGGATGACAATCCAAGAAGTAGGTGGCGTTAATGGTACTGCTGAGCGTACTTGACATTCTGCTGGTCATCGTCGGTGGCGCAGGGGTGGTCTATCAGGCGGTGTGCATTCTCATCTCCCTGTTCACCAAGCCGATCAAATTTCCCGACGCGCCGATGGACAAGCGTTACGCGGTGCTGATTTCCGCACGAAACGAGGCGAACGTCATCGGCAACCTCATTACCTGCATCCAAACGCAGACCTACCCGACCGAACTGGTCGACATTTGGCTTGTCGCCGACAATTGCACCGACAATACCGCCGAAGTGGCGCGCAATATGGGCTGCCATGTGATCGAACGCTTCAACAAGGAGCTTGTGGGCAAAGGCTACGCGCTGACGTATCTGCTCGATCAGATGAACGATTCCGGTGCATCCGACCTGTACGATGCGTTCTTCGTGTTCGACGCCGACAACAAGCTCGACAAGCATTACGTCGAAGAGATGAACAAGGCGTTCCAGTCGGGATTCAAGATTCTCACCAGCTACCGCAATTCCGTGAATTTGTCTGACAATTGGGTCTCTTCCGGTTCTGCATTGTGGTTCATCCGTGAATCTCGATTCCTGTCGGCCTCGCGCATGTGGCTCGGCAACAGCTGTCATGTAGGGGGTACTGGCTTCATGTTCTCGCAGGAGATCATGCGTCGCAATAATGGTTGGAAATTCCACCTTTTGACCGAGGATTTGGAATTCACCATGGATTCCTTGCTGCACGGCGACCGCATCGGCTACTGCGGTACCGCGATTCTGTATGACGAGCAGCCTGTCACCTTCGCGCAGAGCTGGCGTCAGCGTTTGCGTTGGAGCAAGGGCTTCCTGCAAGTGTTCCGTTATTACGGGCCGGCTTTGGTCAAACGCGCCATCAGGGAACGCGATTTTTCCGCCGTTGATTTTACGCTGCTGTTGTGTCCGTTCACGGTGATCGGTATTGCGCGCGTTCTGCTGGGACTGTTGTTCGCGACCTGCGGATTCGTGACATGGCAGAGCCAGTTGAGCTCGTTGACCGGTTGGACGTCCGGCATTGTGACGTCGGTGATCGGCATGATGGCGTTGGCCGCGTTGACGATTATTGTGGAACGCGATCAGATTGGCGCCACCAACAAGGAGCTGTTCGCGTATGTGCTGAGCTTCCCGATCTACATGTTCAGTTATGTGCCGATCTCGTTCCAGGCGATGTTCGCCAAGTCCGAATGGAAGCCGATCGAGCATAAGGGATGACGTTCGTTCGCTGGCTTGCGCGTTTCCTGCCTTTTCGTTTTCATTTCGATTTCCGCTTATGACTGGAGTGTTGTTGTTCCATGGATGATTCGGCTGAATACCGGCATGTGAAACGCCGTCGATACATCACGGTGGCGCTTTCCGTGTCGCTCACCACAGTGTTGTGCGTCGGCTATGTCGTGGCCGACATTTTCGACAAGTTGCCGGGTGTTCTCACATTGCAGGAAGTCGAGCATGCCACGGCCAAAACGCCGGGCAATGCCATTGCGGCCGCGACGATGGTCGGAGGGCTTGACGCTTCGAAAACCGTGGATGCCGTTGCGGCAAAGGCTCTGATCAGCCAGTTTGAGACGGCTGCCTCCGATTTTGGCGGTGAATACGCCATCGCCATCGCCGACGCGGCTGGCAATGTGGTGGCCGAGCAGAATCTCGACACGCCGTATACGCCGGCGTCCACCATGAAAACGCTGACGGCGTATGCGGCTGCGGCCACGCTCGACATGGGGTCGACGTTGGAGACGCAGACCTATTTGGAGCAGCGCGAAGATGGCACTTCGCGATTGGTGCTCAAAGGCAACGGCGACATGCTGCTCGGCGTCGGCGAATCTGATTCGGCGCACATCAATGGGCGTGCCGGGCTGGGAACGCTTGCGGCAAACACGGCCCAAGCGTTGCGGCAGCGGGGCATCACTTCCGTGACGCTCGTCTACGATGATTCCCTGTTCGGCAACGACCGTTGGCCCAACGGCATCGCCGAACTCGATCCGGACCACGTGTACTACGCGCCGACCGCATCCATGGCCGTGGATGGCGGGCGAAACTGGAACGGTGCTAATCCTACGGATCCCGATACGTTCAGCACATATCCCGTTTTGAGCACGCAGCCGGCTCGCGAGGCCGCGCTGGTGTTCGCGCAACGCCTGACTGAGCGGGGCATTGCGGTGAACGGTTCCGTGGAACAGGGAGCCGTTCCCGACGGGACCAGCCCCATTGCGACGGTGAGCTCCGCATCGCTGAACGAGATCATGGCGTTCATGCTTCGGCATTCCGACAATTCGCTGGCCGAGGAATTCGGCAGACTGCTGGCTTTGCACCTTAACGCCGGCAATTCACCGGCCGGAGCGGTGCAGTCGGTTGAACAGGTACTGGCTCAGCGGGGGATTTCCACCGAAGGCCTCACCATGGTTAACTGCTCGGGACTGGCTGAGGATTCCAAACTCACCGCGCATACCCTGCTTGACGTGCAGCAGCGTAATCTGACGAGCGGATCCGGTTCCGCCGCCGCTGAGGGGCTGTCGATTGTAGGATTTGTAGGCACTGCTGCGAATCGTTTGAACGATGCTGACGAAGCTGGTCTTATCCGTGCCAAAACCGGCAGTTTGGGAGATGTGACTTCCATGACCGGCAATGTGTCGCGCCATAATGGCGGTGCGTTGAGTTTTGCCGTGATCGTCAACGATCCTGATGATTCCGAAGCTGCGAAATCCGCTATCGACACATTTGTGGCAGCACTACCGAAGTTGTGACGCCATGGTGTATTCGTCACGTTTGCGCAAGGGAATCGGCGAACTGCGCGCCGCGTTGGAATCGGCCGGTTTGGGATTGCAGGATGCCCGTTTCGCCCGTCATGGCGAGCACGCGCCCGATGTGGACGCTCCGCTGATTATGGTGTCCTGTTCCGGTGGGCGCGATTCGATGGCGTTGGCTGCGGTTGCTGCGAAAACGTGCGCTTCATTGGGATTGCGATGCGGGGCGATTATCATCGACCACCAGTTGCAGCAAGGCTCTGCCGGTGTTGCGCGGGCAACCGCCGATCGTTGCGTTGCGTTGGGTCTTGACCCAGTTCGCGTTCGTGCGATTGACGTACCCGACTCCCGTGGCATCGGTGTTGAGGCAGCGGCGCGTGAAGCACGCTATCATGCGATTGTCGACGCATGCTCCGACGCTTCGGCCGTGCTTCTGGCTCATACGAAAAACGATCAGGCGGAAACCGTGATCATCGGTTTGTTGCGTTCCGCGGGCCTCGATGCGGTTTGCGGTATGAACGGTTCCTTCATACGAGACGGGGTGCGTTTTCTACGCCCATGGCTGAATGTGACCCGCGAAGAAACCACCGGCATCTGCGAGGATCTGCGGCTTGCCTGGTGGGACGATCCCACAAATGGGCCGGATGTGGGAGATTCGGGTGGAAATGAGCCTCTTCCCGCGAACTATCCGCTGCGATCCCGAATCCGGCACGATCTCATGCCATATCTTGAATCATTCGCGGGAAGCGACGTCGTGTCGAAACTTGCGCTTGGAGCGAGGCTTGCCGAAGACGATCGCGCATATCTTGACGATGTGGCGCAACGCGTGTGCGAGCAAGGCGTAACCGTGAACAACGGCGAGATAATCATCGACGTGCGTGCGTTGCAATCGCAAGACATTGCCATCAGAAGCGGGTGATTGTGCGCTCGCTTGCGGAAGCAGGCATTTCGTGCATGGCACGGCAGGTTGAAGGGATCGACAGGCTGATCTGCGACTGGCACGGCCAGAAAGGTGTGAATCTTCCCAGCGGATATTCAGCATATCGCCAGAAACACGTCATTCGCGTGTGCCAAGATGGTGGGCATGCGAATCGCTGACGTACAAGAAGATATTGATCACGAGCTGATCAGTAAAGAAGAGATTGCCGACATCATCAACCATGCTGCAGCCCAGGCCAGTGAAGACTACCGTGGCAAGAACCCGCTGCTGGTTTGCGTGCTCAAGGGTGCGGTGAACACGCTTGCGGCGTTCTCGCAGGCCATGAGCATCCACACGGAGATGGATTTCATGAGCTTGTCGAGCTACGGTTCCGGCACTCAATCGAGCGGCAAGATCACCGTGCGGCAGGATCTGTCCACCGATGTTCGCGGTCGTCACGTGCTTATTGTGGAAGACATCATCGATTCGGGCGTCACGTTGGCGTGGCTCGTCGATGAGCTCAAAAGCCGTGGTGCCGCTTCCGTGGAGATTTTTGCGCTGTTGGAAAAGCCGCGCGCCGTAAGGTGGATGTTCCTGTGAAATATAAGGGACGTGAGATTCCCGATGAATTCGTGGTCGGTTTCGGCTTGGATTATGACGAGCGATACCGCAATCTTGATTCGATCGCGGTGCTGAAGCCGGAAGTGTATGAAGGAGGTCAGGCATGAGTTTTCCTGGTCCGGGCCAGTCGCCGAATAACAACGGCGGCGGCAATAACCCGTTCACCAATCCGTTTGGACGCAATAATAACGCCGGCAATGGCAACGATTCCAACGGCAAGGGTGACAAGTCCAACGGCAACGGATCCAATGGCGGTCCGCGTCCGTTCTGGCAGTCCCCATGGCTGTGGGTTGTGGTTGTGGCATTGCTTGCCGTGACCATGTTCCAGATTTTCGCCGAACCGGTTCCCAGACCATCGACACCAAGGACGGTCTGCAGATTCTCAACGGCAACAATGTTGAATACGCACAGATCGTAGACAACACCCAGCAGGTCAAGCTCAAGCTTAAGAGCGACTACTCCGCTACAGACCCTGATACCGGGCGTATGAAGAACTACGGCAAAAACGTGCAGTTCTACTACACGTACGCGCAGTCCGCAACCGTGGTCAAGGCCGTGCAGAAGGCTGATCCGGTCAAGGGCTGGACGGCGACCATGCAGCAGAGCAGCATTTGGACGTATCTGCTGACCTCGCTGCTGCCGTTCCTCATTATCTTTGGTCTGTTCTGGTTCATGATGAGCCGTATGGGCGGTGCTGGCGGCATGTTCGGTATGGGCGGCAAGAAGAACAGCGGCAAGCTGCTCGAAGGCCAGACCCCGACCACCAAGTTCGCCGACGTGGCCGGCGAAGAGGCTGCCGTGCAGGAAGTCGAGGAAATCAAGGACTTCCTGAAGGATCCGTCTCGTTACAAGGCTTTGGGTGCCCGCATTCCGCGTGGCGTATTGCTCTACGGCCCTCCAGGTACCGGTAAGACGTTGCTGGCACGAGCCATCGCAGGCGAAGCCGGTGTGCCTTTCTACTCCATGGCAGGCTCCGACTTCGTGGAAATGTTCGTGGGTCTTGGCGCCTCCCGTGTGCGCGATCTGTTCGATGAGGCCAAGAAGAACGCTCCGGCCATCATCTTCATCGATGAGATCGATGCCGTCGGTCGTAAGCGTGGCGGTTCCGGTATGAGCGGCGGCCACGACGAACGTGAGCAGACGCTGAACCAGCTGCTCGTTGAGATGGACGGCTTCAATAACGACACCAATCTGATCATCATCGCCGCGACCAACCGCCCCGACGTGCTTGATCCGGCACTGCTTCGCCCGGGCCGTTTCGACCGTCAGGTAGCCGTCGAAGCGCCTGATTTGGAAGGCCGCGAGGCTATTTTGAAGGTGCATGCCAAGGGCAAGCCGTTCGTGCCTGATGTCGATCTGCGTATGATCGCCGTGCGTACGCCGGGCTTTACCGGCGCTGATCTGGCCAATGTGTTGAACGAAGCCGCATTGTTGTGCGCCCGCGCCGGTGCGCAGCTGATCGACAACCGCGCCATCGACGAGGCCATCGACCGCGTGCAGGCGGGCCCGAAGCGCCGTTCCAAGGGCATGGCGCTCGACGAACTGCGCAACACCGCATACCACGAGGGTGGTCACGCGCTGGTGGCGGCTGCCATGAACGATACCGATCCGGTCACCAAGGTCACCATTCTGCCGCGTGGCCGCGCACTTGGCTACACCGCGGTGATGCCGACTGAAGATCGCTATTCCATGTCTCGCAACCAGCTGCTCGACCAGATGGCGTACGCCATGGGTGGTCGCACCGCGGAGGAAGTCGTGTTCCACGATCCGACCACCGGCGCTTCCAACGACATCGAAAAGGCGACGAACATCGCACGTCAGATGGTGCTCGACTACGGCTTCTCCGACAAGCTGGGTGCCATCAAGTGGTCCGATGACGAACAGAGCGACCTTGGATCGCTGAACCACAAGTATTCCGCACGCACCGCCGAAATCATCGACGAGGAAGTGCTCAAACTGGTGGAAACCGCGCATACCGAAGCATGGAACGTCATCAACGAGAATCGTGAGATTCTTGACGAGCTCGTACGTCAGCTGCTCGTCAAGGAAACACTCAACGAAAAGGAACTTGCGGAAATCTTCGCTAATGTCAAGAAGGCGCCGAAGCGTGAAGTGTGGCTGAGCGACAGCAAGCGCCCGGATTCCGACATTCCGCCGGTTCCGATTCCCGAATCCCTGAAGAAAAGCGCAGGATTGACCAACTGATGAGCGATACCGAAGCATTCGATACCCTCTTCGACGACAAGGCCCGTGCCGCCATGCGGCCGGGCCTGTCGGCTATGACGAGGAAGGCGTGCGCCAAGCAGTACGCCTGTTTCTGAAATCCATTGGCGAAGACCCGGACCGTGAAGGCCTGCTCGACACCCCCGACCGTATTGGGCGTGCCTGCAAGGAGCTGTTCGCAGGCCTTGGACACGGCCCCGAGGAAGTGCTCAAAACCAAGTTCAAAGTCGATACCGACGAAATGGTGCTGGTACGCGATATTGAACTCTTCTCGGTATGCGAACACCACCTGCTGCCGTTCCATGGCGTGGCCCACGTCGGCTATATTCCGTCGAACGGCCAAGTGGCGGGCTTAAGCAAGCTTGCACGACTGGTGGAACTGTATGCCCGACGTCCGCAAGTGCAGGAGCGCCTCACCCAACAGGTGGCCGACGCGTTGATGGAAGGTATCGAAGCACGTGGCGTGATCGTAGTCACCGAATGCGATCACATGTGCATGGCCATGCGTGGCGTAAAGAAGGCGCAATCGCGTACGGTCACATCGGCGGTGCGCGGCTGCATGCGAGACGCGACGACGCGAGCCGAAGCCATGAGCCTGATCCTGTCGCAGCATGCGTGATCGGCGCGACTGCAGCAAGTCGAATCGTAAATACCAATAACCGGATATAGGAGGGGAAACCGGATGACCATTGATATGAAATCGATTCATGATAGTGACCGTACGCTGGTGATGGGCGTGCTCAACATTACGGAGGATTCGTTCTCCGATGGAGGCTGTGGCTCGATCCTGCGAATGCGAAAGCGCACGGCGAAGCGATGATGAAAGATGGGGCTGACATCATCGATATCGGTGCCGAATCCACTCGCCCCGGAGCCAAACGTGTCAGTGAGGAAGACGAGCAAAACCGCGTGCTAGGTGCTGTGGATGCGCTGATTCCGGAAGGCGCGGTGCTGTCCATCGACACTACGCGCGCATCGGTGGCTCGCATGGCGTTGGAGCATGGTGCGCAGATCATCAACGACGTGTCCGGCGGTCAGCTGGACCGCGAAGTGCCCCATGTGGTGGCCGAACACGCGGAAAGCCTTTACATTGTGCAGCATTGGCGCGGTTGGCTTGCCGGCTCTGCAGGTGACGTGCCTGACGCTAATACGTCCGTGTACGCCAATGGCGTGGTGAACGACGTGTATGACGAACTCATGAAGCAGGTCGACGACGTGCTTCAGGCAGGCGTCTCGCCGTCACAGATCATCATCGATCCAGGACTGGATTCTCCAAACCGAGCGTCGAACATAACTTCCCGCTGATGGTGGCGTTGGAGCGGTTCAACGCCACCGGGTATCCGGTGCTGATCGGAGCCTCGCGCAAACGATTCGTCGGCGCAGCGCTTGCCGATGCCGGTATCGACGAGCCAAGCATGGGCAGCAAAGACAATGCGACCGCCGCCATCAGCGCCCTGTGCGCCGAATATGGAGCGTGGGCCGTGCGTGTGCATGACGTGGAGAAAAGCCGTGACGCGGTGGCGATCGGCAATGCGTGGCGTGCTTTCGCCAACGTCTGATACGCGCGGTGGGTGCATACGTTCGTATGCTCTTGACTGCGTAGGCACGGCAACGCCTCACATCACTAAAACCTTGAGATATGCAAAGAAAGGCTGGCATGGATCAGATTCGATTGACTGGCGTTCGAGCGGTCGGCAAACACGGTGTGCTTGATTTCGAACATGAGCGTGCGCAGACGTTCGTCGTCGACGCCACGCTGTTTCTGGATCTTGCGCCAGCCGGGCATTCCGACGATCTGCACGACACCGTCGATTACGGTGCCATCGCCAAAGGAATAGTCGCCATTATCGAAGGCGATCATGTCGATCTCATCGAAAAACTGGTCGATCGCATTGCCAGCATGATTCTTGAATATCCTGCCGTGGCGCGAACGCAAGTGACCGTGCATAAGCCGAGTGCGCCAATCGTAGTGCCATTCGACGACGTGAGCGTAACCGTGGAACGTTCTCGTGAAACAACTTCGGCTGCATCGCAAGTGCATCATGCAATCATTGCCATGGGTGGCAATCAGGGCGATGTAGTGGCCACCTTGCGTGACGCGGTGCGTTCGATCGACGGACTGGCGTCCACTCAGGTTACGGGCATTTCGCCGCTGTACCGTACCGATGCGTGGGGCATGCCCGATGGTACCCCCGACTTTTACAATGCGGTTGTTTCCGTGACCACCAAGCTATCGGCAATGGAGCTGTTGCGAGGATTGCAGCGCATCGAAGCCGAACATGGTCGAGTGCGTACCGACCATTGGACTTCGCGCACACTTGATCTGGACATCATCGATTTTGACGGTCAGAGCAGCGACGATCCGGACCTGACGCTGCCCCACCCCCGTGCATGGCAGCGTGCGTTCGTGCTGGGGCCGTGGCTGGCACTCGAACCCGATGCCGAACTGCCGGGCGAACATGCCGGTTCCGTGGCTCAACTCCTCCATGAATCGACCGATCGCGACCATATCGACGAAATCGCAGATGATTGGATGGTGGAAAGCCCGACCGGCTACGGTACCGACGACCTTGCCTGCGATGCCAATAATGCGGGCGATGCGGATGATATGGCGAAGCGTATGATGCGATCGATTCCAGCGATTTGCCGGAAGGAACCGCCGCAGCCAAAGTGGCCGCACTCGCTTCTGCACAGCTAGAACCCGCATCGAAACGTGCGGTGATCTCACTGGACAGCCCAGCAACCGATGCCGAACAGCAGTTCCGCATGGCCATCGTCACATTGGACGGCATTCCCGGCAACCAAGTCGAGGGCATCTCACCCCTCTACCATGTGAGCCAACTCGACGGACTCCCCGACAAAATGGCCGCGGTAATCCAGATTTCCACGCGCATGGGCGCCATGATCTGATCGAAGCATTAAGCAATGTGGAAGCCTCCGTCGGCGAAGACTTCGATCTCGGCCTGATCGACATGGAAGGCGTGACATGCGATGAGCCTGACTGCAAGGTGCCGTGGCCCACCGCACGCAACCATGCCGCAGTGCTTGCGCCATGGCTCGACATGGATCCCGATGCGCGACTGGGCAAGGATCCGGTATCATTCCTGCTGGCCATGGCCCCCGATACCGCGCAAGTGGGACTGCTGACCGACAATTGGATCATCGGAGGTACGCTATGAAAGCGCGTAGAACCCCTTGGTGGTGCTATGTTCTCGCTGCCGCATTAGGATTGCTGGCCGGTATGGGATTGGCGAAATATGGCGAGATTTCAGGTTTGCCATTGGTCGGCGCTCCATGGATCGTGCCCGTGGTGTTGGCGATTCTGGGATTCGTCGTGCTGTATATGGCATTGCAGATCCACAAATACACCACCACAGATCCCGAAAAACGCGCGCAGCTGAAACCTTTGGACCCGCAGAAGGCGTTCGCCACACTGGTGTCATGCAAAGCGTTGGGCGTGGCAGGAGCGGCGTTGGCCGGCTGGTATGGTGGACAGCTCATCATGAGCCTGCCACATGGTGAGGCGACGTTCTACAGTCAGGCCATCCTCGAATGCGCGATCGCGGCAATCGTATGCATCGCTGACATGATCATCGGCATTGTGGGGGAGTGGTTGTGTCAAATCCCACCAATCGACGGTCCGGAAAGCCCGAAAATGAAAACGGCCACGCAACGAAACCGTTACGCGGCCGCGGCAACCAAATCGGCAGCCCAAACGAAAGCCTGATTGTCCTTACTTCTTCAAATCCTCCTCAGGAACACGGATCATCGCCTCCTGAGTCATGCAGCAACAAGCTCGCCATCCTGCGTGTATACCTTCGCCTGCCCCAAGCCACGGCCGTGAGCCGCGGTAGGCGTATCCTGCACATACAAATGCCACTGATTGATGTCGATATCGCGATACCACCACATCGAATGATCGATCGAAGCGAACGAAATGCCAGGCGTGGCAATACTTAACCCGGCACGACGCAACACCGGCTCCAGCATCACCTGATCGCAACCCATAGCCAACATCGCACGATGCATGACCTGCGGAACGTCAACCGTGCCGTCGGCCTTCATCCACACCAGCTGCTTGCCGGAATCGTTACTGGCGCTCTTCTTATCGGCACCCAGCATGATCGTGCGCGTCACATGACGAATGTCGAACGGCGACTTTTCCGCATAGTATTTGGCATACGAAGACTTTTCGGCAAACGGCTCCATCAGCTGCTTCGCACTGGTCAACGTTTCCGGCTCCGGCACGCCTTCCGGCATGGGATCGGCGAACTCAATGCCATCCTGACCCTGCTCCTGGAAGCTGGCGATGGCCGTCAGAATCGAACCCTGAGCCTGCGTGACATTCACGCGACGAGCGGAAAACGAGCGGCCATCACGCAGATTCTCCACATCAAACAGCAAATCCTGACGAATATCGCCGGCGGAAATGAAATAGCATGAATCGAATTCGGCAGACGAGATGGCGGAACCGTTTTGGATGCGGCCATCATGGCCTGCGCGATCACCTGACCGCCGTACACGCGGCCAGTGGGGAAATACAGGCTTTCGCCATTCACATATGTGTGGCTGCGGTACGTGGAAGGCGTGCCCAGCTGAAGCACCTTCGCCAACCGTTGTAACGGAGTTATTGCTGTCTGCGCTGTCTGTGTCATAACGGGCCTCGATTCTTTGAGTCGCATACGATAAACGCTTCGTTCTGGAAACGAGTCTACGCAAGGGCGGTAAATTTCGCCGGATTGTTTTGTAACGAATGCGTGAGAAGCGTGAACGGCAGGTAATCGTCAAACGATTCACATACGGCAAAGCGCCGCACTTCGTAACGAAGCACGGCGCTTTGCTGAAATTTGCGAGTAACGTTCGCAATTATGGTCTTGCTTCGCAAGGCTCATTGTTGCCTTCGTTCGGCTGTCGCCTCACTCAGGCCAAGCTACAGACAGTCCACAGGACTGTCTGCTTAACGGCTAGCCTGTGGCCCTGCAATTATGGTCTTGCTTCGCAAGGCTCAGTGTTACCTTCGTTCGGCTGTCGCCTCACTCAGACTAAGCTACAGACAGTCCACAGGACTGTCTGCTTAACGGCTTAGCGCGTTAGCTTGCGATGGAGACGGTGGGGGCGAGCCGCATCTTCGCCGAGACGAGCGACACGGTTCTCCTGATAGGCCTGGAAGTTGCCTTCGAACCAGTACCACTTGGCTGGATTCTCGTCATCGCCTTCCCATGCGAGAATATGCGTGGCCACGCGGTCGAGGAACCAACGGTCGTGAGAGATCACCACAGCGCAGCCCGGGAAGCCAAGCAGTGCGTTTTCAAGCGATTCAAGAGTTTCGACATCAAGATCGTTGGTCGGTTCGTCGAGCAGCAGCAGGTTGCCGCCCTGCTTCAGGGTCAACGCAAGATTCAGACGATTGCGTTCACCACCGGACAGCACGCCGGTGAGCTTCTGCTGGTCGGAACCCTTGAAACCGAAGGACGCCACATACGCGCGGGTCGGTACTTCAACGCCAGCAACCTCAATGAAGTCAAGACCGTCAGACACGGCCTCCCACAGGTTCTTATTCGGGTCAAGACCGGCGCGATTCTGATCCACATAGCTGATCTGCACGGTTTCGCCGATCTTCAACGAGCCAGACGTCAACGGTTCAAGGCCAACGATGGTCTTGAACAGGGTGGACTTACCCACACCGTTCGGGCCGATCACGCCGACAATACCGTTACGCGGCAGCGTGAAGCTCAGATCGTCGATCAACACACGGTCGCCGAACGCCTTGTGAATATGCTCGGCTTCCAGCACAGTAGAGCCCAAGCGCGGGCCGGCCGGAATCTGAATCTCGGAGAAGTCAAGCTTCTTGTTGTTGCGTGCCTCCTGCTCCATCTGGTCGTAACGCTCCAGACGAGCCTTGTTCTTGGCCTGACGGGCCTTCGGCGAAGAGCGCACCCAATCAAGTTCGCTCTTCAAACGCTTGGCGAGCTTGGCATCCTTGGCGCCCTGGATCTCCATACGCTTGGCCTTGGTCTCCAAATACGTGGTGTAGTTGCCTTATACGGGTACAGCTGGCCACGGTCGACCTCGCAGATCCACTCGGCCACGTTATCCATGAAGTAACGATCGTGGGTAACGGCGATGACGGCACCCTTGTACTGGTGCAGGAACTGCTCCAACCACAGAATCGACTCGGCATCAAGATGGTTGGTAGCTCGTCAAGCAGCAGCAGATCAGGAGCTTCCAGCAGCAGCTTGCACAATGCCACACGACGGCGTTCACCACCGGAGCACACCGTCACCGGAGTATCCGGATCCGGGCACTGCAAAGCATCCATAGCCTGCTCAAGCTGAGAATCAAGATCCCAACCGTTTGCAGCATCGATATCGTTCTGCAGCTTGCCCATCTCATCCATCAAAGCATCGAAATCGGCATCCGGATTGGCCATCTCTTCGCCAATCTGATTGAAACGAGCCACCTTTTCAGCGATCTCGCCGAACGCCATCTTGATGTTCTCGCCAACAGTCTTGGTGTCATCCAGCGGCGGTTCCTGCTGCAGAATGCCGACGGTATAACCCGGAGTCAAAGAAGCCTCGCCATTAGACACGGTGTCGAGTCCGGCCATGATCTTCAGCAGCGTGGACTTACCCATGCCGTTCGGGCCAACAACGCCAATCTTCGCGCCTGGCAGGAAGCTCAAAGTCACGTCATCGAGAATCACACGGTCGCCGTAAGCCTTGCGGGCCTTGATCATCTGGTAAATGAATTCAGCCAATGTTGTGTTCCATCCTTAAGAAACGTTGGAATTCCAGCGTGTTGCATGAGCGGTCAACGGAAACTCAATCAAGGATTCCGGAACGCAACCCACGCACAATACCGTGCATAATTATCCCATACCCCATCTACACGACGGTATGGGCGAAAGTCGTGCGCTCAGGCAGTAAGCGGAAGCAGCAGATGCTCATGCAAAGCAGGACGAACGATATTGTCGAAATCACCAGATTCCGGGCATTGAATCGCAACAACCAAACCCTGCTTCGGCAAAACCGTAGTAATCTGACCGTACGCACCATCCGCACGATATGCCCCCTCATAAGGTGACATCCAGAACTGATAGCCATAACCGCACGTCCAAATATTGCTATACGGAGTGTCGATCTGCTTACCGGAAGCCTGCTTGACCCACGATTCGCTGACAATGCGCGTGCCATGCCAAGTGCCATCATTCAAATAGACCTGGCCAAGTTTCAACATATTTGCAAGCGACATGTAGATCCCGCCGCCTGCAATCGGATGACCTTGCGGATCACATTCCCAAACAGGCCAACCCTGATCCAACTTGGAAAAAATCGTGCCATACAAATACTCGCCAAGACGCATGCCGGCAGCCTGCTCCAACATGCGGCCCGCCAAATCAGAATCCGCAGACGAATAGCAGAACGTGCTGCCGGGCTCCACCTCAACCCTGCGAGAGAACATGTACCGTAAATAATCAGGCGCACCAACACCACTGCGCCGGTCAGGGTTCATCAAATACGCATGATTGAAACCGCTCGACATAGTCAGCAAGTGCCTCAGCGTGATCTGGCCCAACTCCAGTTGCGCATCGGAGGGAACATACTCGGGGAACGAGTCGACCAATCGCGAATCGAGCGACAGCAAGCCATCTTCAATCGCAATGCCAATAGCCGTCGAAACATAACTTTTCGTATGGGAATAAATATTGCGATCCTGGTCGGGAACGAAATGACGTTCCGCGATAATGGCGTCGCCATCCGCAATCGCAACGGCTTCGACGGGCAGGGACTCGCTTTCAATGAGTTTGACGAAATCGTTGAACATATCGATGGCACCCATGAAATCTCCTTTGACACTGCCCTACGGTGCATTACGGAAACTGTAACGTAAGGCGGTTACGTACGATTGTTACATCAAACGATTTTTCCTAAGCCTGTCGCTAGATGGAGCGCCCGAAAAGCCGCTAGGTGCCATGCCTGAAAAAGTCGTTAAATGATAATGCCTTCGCAATGATCGATCTCGTGCTGGATGATCTGCGCGGTGAAACCAGTGAATGTGGCATGGCGCTCGCGGAACTTGCGATCCGCATACGAGACCTCAATGCGCTGGAAGCGGACCGTGCGGCGCTCGCCTTTGAGAGACAGGCAGCCTTCGGAGGCGTCGTAGGCGCCGTCTTTCGCAGTGATCGTCGGGTTGAACATTACGAAGATGCGACCGCCGAAATCCTCGTCCACGAATGCAATGATGCTCTTCGAGACGCCGATCATGTTTGCGGCCATGCCGACGCAGCCATTGCGATGTGCGTCGAGCGTGTCCTTGAGATCCTGTGCGACGGCAAGATCCTCGGGCGTATTGAGCGCCTCCGTCGACGGCTGGCTCAAAAACGGAATGGACGTCATGATTTCGCGCTGCATGTGATGTTTCCTCTCGCTGGTTCCTTTGCTGGTCTGCCAACATTGTATGGCGTTATTGTGCGACGCCGTACGGCGATGGGACGGATGACCGGTTCGCGCCTATTCATTTACGGAATGTCTCGTGGAGATTTTGAAATGTGGGACCGCAATCGACGCAATATGCTTGGAACCGTGGATGACATGCCTCAATATCGGAAATACATGACGCAGGCGCTGGAACTGGCCCATAAGGGAGCCGGTTGGGTGAATCCGAATCCGTTGGTCGGCACGGTGGTGGTCCGCGACGGCGAGATTCTCGCAGCCGGATACCACGACCGCTACCGCGGACCGCATGCGGAACGCATGGCCTTCGACTATGCCGACGAGCATGGTGTCGACATGCATGGAGCCACGGTCATCGACACTCTCGAACCTTGCTGCCATGTCGGATCGCAGCCGGCATGCACCGATCTAATTCTTTCGCACGGCATAACGCGCGTCGTGGTCGGTTCGATCGATCCGAATCCCATCGTGGCCGGCAAAGGACTTCGCATTCTTGAGGAAAACGGTGTGGAAGTGGTATATGACGTGATGCGGGCGGAATGCGACGCCATCAATCGCCATTTCTTCCACTACATCACCACAGGAATGGGGGTGCGGACGAAATGTTGATAAATCAACGTTTTTTAGACCCTTTTTCCTATTTGACAAATGATTTAACTATAGCTATTATGTGCTTCGTAAATAGAAGACATAAATTTCGAAAGGAGGATGATTCGTTAAGTGCAGTGGTTCCGCAGGACGGAACCCCGATTTTCTGTTTGTGGGCAACAACGATGTGCCGTTTATTTCTCGCATCGACATTCGTCGGTGCGGGAGTTCACCGATGAAAGGGAATGATCAATGAAGATGAAAAGATTCGTGGCCGCGGCCATTGCTGCAGTCTCGTGCCTGAGCTTTGCCGCATGTGGTTCTGACACCGCCAGCAAGGACGAGAATGTGATTCACATCATGTCCTCGGGCGATTCCTCCGCGAATATGGAGCGGGCGCTGGTCGACGAATACAACAGACCGCCGATGTCAAGGCTGTTCTTGATCTGGTGACAAGCGCGGATTATCAGAACAAGCTGCAGACGGTCATGTCGAACCCGAAGTCCGATTCGGCTCCCGACATTTTCTTCAATTGGGCGGATGCTTTGATGATCCAGTACGCTCGCGCCGATGTGAGCGCCCCGCTTGATGAGTATATGGAGAAGGATCCGGAACTCAAGGACAACTTCCTGCCGTCCATTCTTGACGCCGCCAAGGTCGATGGCAAGTATTACGGCATCCCGGTGCGCGGAGTCCAGCCCATTGTGTTGTTCTACAACAAGAAGGTGCTCTCTGACAACGGCATCGAAGCCCCGACCACCTTCGACGAGTTCTGCGATGCATGCGAGAAGCTGAAGTCCGCAGGCCTGACGCCGATCGCGCTGGGCGGCGGCGACCAGTGGCCGACGCTGAACTGGTATTCGGTCATCTATCAGCAGGTGATGGGCAATGACGACGTCCAGAAGATGATGGACGGCGGCGTGGACGAGTGGAGCTCGCCCAAGAGCAAGAAGGCGCTGGAGATTATCCGCGACATGGTCGAAAAGGGATACTTCGGCACTACGTACGATTCGGTCAAGCACACCGATGGCGCCGCCCCGGCTCTGCTGGAGCAGGGGAAGGCCGGCTTCGAGCTGATGGGCTCGTTCGGCTATTCGGGCCACAAGGCCGCGGCCCCTGAATTCACCAATGATGATCTCGGCTATATGGTCTTCCCGCCCATCGATGGGTGAAGGGCGACGCAAGGATCTCGTCGGCAACCCGTGCAACTACTTCAGCATGAACAAGTACACCAAGCATCCTGAAGCCTGCGTCGAGTTCCTCAAGATGCTGTATTCCGATAAGTGCGTGGAGGATCAGCTGAAGGCCGGCAACCTGCCCGCAACGACCAACGCCAGCGAGATGGTGGAGAAGGTCGTGGACAATGCCTCCGACGGGGCTTTCCTCGAGTGGGAGTCTCAGGCGCTGACCGATGCTCCTCACTTCATGATCACTTGGACTCCGAACCATGTGTCCTCTCGTCTCAGCCGATGCTCGACGGCATGCAGCAGTATTTCAATGGCTCCATCGACATGGGCACCTTCATCGACGAGATGAAGGCCCTGCCGACCGAGTGATTTCACGATAGGACAGACCATGGCAAAGCGTAACTCATCTGAGATGCAGACGGGGAACGCCGAGGGCCAGGTTCGTCGCCCAAAGAAGGGCGCCTCCTTTGTCGGAGCGCCCGGCCTTCGGGCCTCTGGGCCGTGCCTGCGGCGGTGTTCTTCTTTATCTTCGGCATCCTGCCGCTGTTTATTGTGGTGGGGTTGTCATTCTTCAAATGGAATGGCTTGGGCACGCCCCAGTTCGCTGGAGGGCAGTACTGGGCCCAGTTCATTCATGATCCCAAAGTCATGAAAAGCGTCGGCGTCACGCTTACGCTGACGATTCTGGGCATCGTGACGCAAACGCCGCTCTCACTGTTGCTTGGCGCCTGGGCGGCGGGCCGGCAGCGGTATCGTGCGGTGTATACCGCCATCTACTTCATTCCATATCTGTTGTCCGGCACGGCCATTGCCGTTGCCTGGCGCGCCATGCTCGATCCGAACTTCGGCATGCCGTCGAAGATGCGTTGGCTGTTCGGGGACGGCAATATCTTCGGTAACGCCTCCTCGGCCATCGCGGTGCTGGTGTTCGTCAGCCTGTGGCAGTTCACTCCCTTCCATGCACTGCTGTATCAGGGGCTGTCCGTGCCATTCCGAAGACTTTGTATGAGGCCGCTTCCATCGATGGCGCCGGTAGGATTCGTCAGTTCTTCTGTATCACCATCCCCCAAGTCAGGAACACGCTGATTACCTCGCTGCTGTTCCAGGTCGTGGGCGGCTTGACCGCATTTGACGCGATTCTGGTGTTGACCAAGGGCGGTCCCGGCACTGATACGCAGAATACCGCGTATTACATGTATTCGACGGCGTTCAAGGCGTACAACTATGGCTATTCGAGTGTCATCGCCGTGGTGCTGATCGTGATAGCGACCATCCTGTCCCTGGTGATGGTGAAGGTGTCCGGATATGACAAGATGCGTAGCGAATTGGAGGGTATCTGATGGCCACGAAACATGAAACGGGCGCGGTGAAAATTCCGAAGCGCCGTTCGCTCGAACGTCCAAACTGGGCTGCCGGTGTTTTGTCAACCCTATGGCTGCTGGTGGTCGTCGTACCGCTGTACATCATGGTCAAGGCGTCGATTGAGGACAAGCCTCATTATTCCGAAGAGGGGCCATTGTCGTTGCCGACGATGTTCACCTTGGACAACTACACCAATGCGTTGGATCAGGGATTCCTGCAGGCATTCATCAACACGGCGATCGTCACCGTTTCGGTTGTGGCCATCGTGCTGATCGTGGTGCCGCCGTTGGCCTTCGCCATCGTCCGCAGCCGAAGCAAATTCGTGAATGGCGTGTTCCAGATCATGCTGCTGGGCATTGCGATCCCCGTGCAGGCCATCATCGTTCCGCTGTTCTTTATGATTCGCTCCGTTGGCTTGTACGACAACCTGATCAGCGTGATTGTGGCGTCTGCCGCATTCTCGATTCCGATGTGCACCATCGTTCTGACGGCGTCGATGCGTCAGATCACCAATGAGTTGTATGAGGCCATGTCGGTCGACGGCGCGTCGGTGGTGAGGATTTTCTTCCAGCTGACCCTTCCCATGTCGAAATCGGGACTGGCGACCGTGATCATCTACTCCGCGATGGGCGCATGGAATAACTTCATGTTCCCGCTTATCTTGACGCAGTCCGATTCCAACCGCGTGCTGACGCTGAACCTGTACCAGTATCAGAGCCAGTTCGGTATCGACATCCCCGGTATGATGGCCGCGGTCATCCTGTCCGTGCTGCCGATCTTGGTGGTGTACTTCATCGGACGTCGCTCGCTCGTCGACGGCATGATGGGCATGGGCGGCAAGTGAGTATGGTGCCGGGGACGCCATAATGAGGGGTGTCCCCGGCATCGTCTCCGTCCAAATCAACGTCTTCGATCCGCACATGGAGGTGCGGACGAATGGTGAAAGGGTAAATTGTAATGCAGTACCATGTTTCTCCCGAAGGTTCTGATACCGCCCAGGGTGGGCCGGATAATCCGTTCCGGACGATAGGGCATGCCGCGCAGGTCGCGATGCCCGGCGATATCGTCATCGTTCATGACGGCGTGTATCGGGAATGGGTCGATCCGAGACGCGGCGGGACCTGCGAGGCCGATAGAATCGTCTACCGCGCCGCCGACGGGGAAAAGCCCGTGATCAAGGGTCCGAGATCATCTGCGGGTGGAGCCGATACAAGGATGACGTCTGGCGCGTGACGTTGGACGACGCCATGTTCGGCGATTACAATCCGTACAGGCAGCCGCTGTTCGGCGATTGGCTCGCGATGCCGTCGCGTGGCGAGGACCCCGACAAACATCCGGGCATGGTGTTCCTCAACGGCAGGGCGTTGTATGAGGTGACCTCGCTCGAGGATACTTTTGCGCCGCGGTACCGTGACCATGTCAAGGACTATGTCACGGATGTCGCATGTGCGATCGACGATCCCGAGATGACCCAATGCGTATGGTACGCCCGGGTCGAGGACGACCGTACGGTGCTGTACGCGAATTTCCATGGCGCCGATCCCAATGAGGAATGCGTGGAAATCGCGGTGCGTCGGTCCTGTTTCTTCCCCAGACGCCATCACGTGAACTACATCACGGTCAGCGGGTTCGAACTGTGTCAGGCCGCCACGCAATGGGCGCCGCCCACCTCGCATCAGGTTGGCGCCATCGGACCGAACTGGGCCACCGGATGGATTATCGAGCGCAACCTCGTCCATGACGTCAAATGCTCGGGCATCAGCCTGGGCACCAGCGAGGAAACAGGCGACAACGAATGGTATCGGACCGAGCGCAAGACCGGTCACCAGTACCAGCTCGAAGCGGTGTTCAAGGGGCTGCGTATCGGATGGAAGAAGGGATTCGTCGGCTCGCATATCGTGCGCGACAACGTGATTCATGATTGCGGGCAGAACGCGATCGTCGGCCATATGGGCGGAGCGTTCAGCACCATCGAACATAACCATATCTACCGCATTGGTGCCCGGCGCGAGTTCTTCGGCTGGGAGGTGGCCGGCATCAAGCTTCACGCGGCGCTCGACGCCCGCATCCTGGACAACTGCGTGCATGACTGTTCATTGGGGATGTGGCTTGACTGGCAGGCCCAAGGGGTGCGTATCAGCCGCAACGTGTTCTACGACAATGTCTGCGATCTGGAGATCGAGGTCACGCATGGTCCGTGTCTGATCGACAACAATGCGTTCTGTTCGGCGATGACATACGACAATTATGCTCAGGGGACGGCGTTCGTCAACAATCTGATCGGCGGCACCATCTCAAACAACAGCGTGTTGGATCGTTTCACTCCGTATCATTACCCGCATTCCACGGAGGTGGCCGGCAACGCATTCGTCTATGGTGGCGACGACCGATACGCGTCCAACATCTTCCTCGACGGCGCCGGGACCCTCGGGTCCACGGGACTATCCGCATACCGCGGATACCCGTCCACGATGGCGGAGTATCTGCAAAGCGTCCACGACATCTTCGCGTCCGGGGTCACGAATGGGCACGATCCGCAGCCCGTGCAGATGCTGTACAGCTGGGACAACGCCTACGTCGGCGAGGCCGAAGGCCCCGAAGGGGAGCAGGGGACCACGCATGTGGCGTCGCCCGTCAACGTCCGTTGCGAGTTCAAGGGGGATGACCTGTACCTGCTGTTCGATTGCCCGACGGAGCTTGCGGACAAGAAGGCGGCCGTCGTGGGCACGGCCGATCTGGGCGTGCCGCGCATCGTGGATGAACGGTATGAGGAGACGGATGGATCCGATATCGTGATCGACACCGACATCGTTGGGCGCCGGCGCGCGGAACTGAGTTCCGTGGGGCCATTCGCCGAGCTTCATCCGGGATCCAACCGTCAGCTGGTCTGGTGTGGCGCGGTCCGGACGACGGACGACGCCTGCCCCTCCTGCGGCGTCAAGGAATGGTGAGACCATGAAGATCACCAATCCGGTGCTCACCGGCTTCCATGCGGATCCTTCGATGATCCGCGTCAAAGACACCTATTACATCGCGAACTCCACATTCGAATGGTTCCCCGGCATCCGCCTGCACGAGTCCAAAGACATGGTGCATTGGAACACGTTGCCGTACCCCTTGGGCGCCGAACAGCTTGACATGCGCGGCGATCCGGCGTCCGGCGGCGTATGGGCGCCCGACTTGTCCTATGCGGACGGAAGGTTCTGGATCGTCTATTCCGATGTTCATATCGTCAACGGCGCGTTCAAGACGTCGTCAACTACCTGACGACCGCCGAGGACATCCGCGGGCCGTGGTCGAAGCCGCTTCGTCTGAACGGCGTCGGATTCGACGCCAGCCTGTTCCACGACGACGACGGCCGCAAATATCTGGTGCAGCAGACGTGGGACCATCGTGAATACAAGCATCAGTTCCACGGCATCACGCTGACCGAGTTCGACACGGCGACGATGCGGCTGAAGCCGGAGACGGCCCGCACGATCTGGATGGGCGACGATGTCAAGCTCGTCGAGGGGCCGCATCTGTATAAGATCAACGGCTGGTACTATCTGTTCTGCGCCGAGGGCGGAACGGTATGGACTCATCAGGAATCCGTGGCCCGCTCCCGCACGCTCGACGAGCTGTCGTTCGAGGCCTCGCCCACGAACCCGTTCATCACGAACTTCGACATCCCAGGCAGCTACCTGCAGAAGCAGGGCCACGGCGCGCTGGTGGACACCCCGTCCGGCGAATGGTACTACGCGTCGCTGTGCGGCCGCCCGTGGCATCACGAGACTGAGTCGTTCACCGACCGCGCGGCTGGTGCACGCTGGGTCGTGAGACCTCAATCCAGAAGGTCGAGTGGGCTGAGGATGGTTGGCCGTACATCGTCGGCGGTCATGGCGGCGAACGTTATGTGGAAGCGCCGAAGGACGCGATCGAGACAGTCGCGCCCGCAAGCCGCGATCAGCACGACGAGTTCGACGCCGACGTGCTCGGTCTCGACTGGAACACGTTGCGTGTGCCGTTCGACGAGAAGATGGGCTCGGTCGGCGGCGGCAGCCTGAAGCTGATCGGCCAGGGCTCGCTGTGCAACACGTTCGACCTGTCGCTGGTGGCCCGCCGCTGGCAGGCGTTCGATTTCGACGCCGAGACCTGCGTGGCGTTCGATCCGAAGACCTACCAGGCGATGGCCGGTCTGACGAACTACTACAACGACCAGCATTGGTCGTGGGCGTTTGTCACGTACGACGAGGACCGCAAGTGCCGCGTGATCGAGGTGGCGCAGAACGACCGCAACAATTACACCTCGTTCTTGCGCGAGAACGCCGTAGTGGTGCCCGAGGGCGTCGATCGCGTATGGCTGCGTGCCAAGGTGCGCACCAGTGGTACGCCTACGAATACTCGTTCGACGGTGAGACCTGGATCGAACTGCCGGTCAGGCTCGACGCGAGGATCCTCTCCGACGACTACGTGAACCAGACGTACGGCGGCTTCTTCACCGGTGCCTTCGTGGGTCTGGCCGCGGTCGACTATTCCGGCTACGGCGAAGTGGCCACCTTTGACCACTTCGACTACCGGGAAATTCCTGGGATGGAAGACTGATAGATGGTCGTTTCGCGGGATGTCTTCCCGCGAACGACCATATCAATAATCAGTATTGTTTTGGCGCATGATGGCAACGTTTTGCGAAGATATGAGAACGATATGAGCAGTGAAGTATGCAATGAGGTAGGAATGGCTCTGGAATGTTCCGCCCGACGAGCCGACGGCGCGGGACGGTATGTGCGTCTTGATGAATGCGGTCTTGCCGTCGAAGTCGACTGGCACGGAGGAAACGGGTCCCCCGCCGATCCGTGGCGTTGCACGGTAACGGTGCGCAATGACGGCTCCGTTGCGTTCGAAGGGGTCGTTCGCATCGATATCCCGATTCGGGCTGACGGTGAACCGCGGTTCTTCCTGCCAGGGTTCATGTATGGGCGTAATCGCGGAGAGGCGCCGCTGCGAACCGCGACGAAATTTCCCCGGCTTCGTGAACGGAGCGAACTGCCAGCCTCATCATGGTGGATGATTCGAGGAGACAGGCTGTCCAATCCATGTGCATTGGCCGTGACCCGTTCCCGTGTCGTCGGTGTGGTGTCCAGCCCCTATCTGGTTGACCGCGGTGATGGGATGTTGGTCGGACATGAGGCATGTGATGAACTGCCTTTCGTCCAGTATGCGGGATTCAGCTGCATGTTGCCGACGCCTGGAATCGTGCCCTGCGACGACCACGCCTCGGTGGGCGTGACTATCGGCTATGAGAACGCGCCCTGGTTGTTCGTCAGCTCGACGGATATCCGCGAACGTCCTGACTCGGCGGAAGGGCCGATTACACTGGCGCCTGGAGGCGCGGCGATTATGCGCTTGGACATCGTCGACGCTCCCGCCCGGGATGAACGGGCTATCATACCGGTGCTGGAAACCGTATACCGTCGTTTTCATGAACCGCCGCGTCAGGTCGGCGCTCCCGCTCGGGCTATACGCGACATTGCAGTCGCCGTTGATAGAGACGCGTGGCTGGAGGACGAACACATGTACGCGGGGTTTGTCTTCGACCATCATAGTCCGGGAGATGAGATCATCGAAGGTAAGCCGTATATGTACCGCCGGTTGGGATCGAGTAGTTGGACCAACGGCATGGCCTCCGCGGTACCGATGTTGGCGTCGGCTTGGCGGTTGGGGGACGATGCCATGCGTCGTCACGCCCTCGACGGCATCGAGCATATCATCCAACATTGCATCAACCCGACGAACGGATTGCCCTACACGGCGGTGGAACATGAGCGGTGGAGCAACCGCGGTTGGTGGTTCGACGGACTGTCCAATCCCGGACACAGCGGGTACCTTGTCGGGCAGACGATGTACTCGGCGTTGCGGGCGTGGCAGATCGAGCGGCGGTTCGGCGGAATCGATCACTCGGACTGGCTGAAGATCATCGGGAACGTCATTCCCCGATTGGCGGCAGGGCGCAATGCGGTTGGCGAATACCCATTCGTGTTCGATGAGATGGACGGCTCAGGAGCCGAGTACGAATCGTTCGGCGGTGTGTGGTGTCTGGCCGCATCCGCGTATTGGGCTTTGCTGACCGGCGACCACTCGGATCTGGATGGGATGCTCCTATCCGAACGTCATTATCATGACCGGTACGTGGCGCATATGGAATGCTATGGTGCGCCGCTGGATACATCGAAAGCCGTGGATTCCGAAGGTATATTGGGGTATATCAAGGCGGTCGGATGCCTATACGCCATTACCGGAGACGCTATGTATCTTGACCGGATGCGAGAGGCGTTCGCCTATGAATGCAGTTTCCGCTTTTGCTGGAATTCGCCCGTTGGCGTACCGCCTCTGAACGAAGTCGGCTGGTCGAGTTGCGGAGGCAGCGTCACTTCGACCAGTAACGCCCATATCCATCCGATGTCAAGTGTGGCCATCGAGGATATGGTTTATTACCTCCGATATCGGAACGACACATATATCGCGTCGCGTTTGTGCGATGCGGTCGGCTGGAGCTGCCAGACATATAACCTCAAGGATGGTGAGTACGGATATGGGCGGGTCGGCTGGATGTCGGAACGATTTTGTCACTGCCAGGGGTTTTTGGACGAGAGGTACCCGGATGGAAGCCTGTGCAGCACGTGGCGTTGTCTGATGCCTTGGGCGGCGGGAGCGATCTTGGACGGTCTGACGGGTCTGTACTGGGACGTCATGCCGCATGATGAGTTGCCAACCGTCACCATGGTATCGCGGGCGAGGGGTTGCGTCCATGATGAGAAAGGATGAAACAATGGGTGCGGGAGCCATGGGTCATATGGAGACCAGCATGTTCGAACAGTGCGGGTACGGCCGCGAGGCCATCTAGCCCGGCTGGAACGCAACTGGACCGAGATGTTCGAAGGTCCGGACAAGATCTACTGGGAGAACGACGAGGGCCTTGGCTACGTGATGGACACCGGCAACCACGACGTGCGCACCGAAGGCATGAGCTATGCGATGATGATCGCCGTGCAGTACGACCGCAAGGACGTGTTCGACAAGCTGTGGGGCTGGGTCATGAAGTACATGTTCATGACCGAGGGCTTGCACAAGGGCTACTTCGCCTGGTCCGTGGACCTCAGCGGCGTGCCGAACGCCGACGGCCCGGCCCCCGACGGCGAGGAGTACTTCGCGATGGCGCTGTTCCTGGCCTCCGGGCGCTGGGGCGATGGCGAGGGCGTGTACGAGTACTCCCGCCACGCCCGCTCGATCCTGCATACCTGCGTGCACCGGGGCGAGGATGGCGAGGGCTACCCGATGTGGAATCCGGAGAACCATCTGATCAAGTTCATCCCGGAAACCGAATGGACCGACCCGTCCTACTATTTGCCGCACTTCTATGAGGTGTTCGCACAGCGTGCCGACGAGGCCGACCGCCCGTTCTGGCGCGAGGCCGCTGCCGCCAGCCGTCGGTATCTGGTCACCGCCTGCCATCCGGAAACCGGTATGAACCCCGAATACTCAAACTATGATGCACGCCGCATGTCGACGAGCGCGACCACTGGCACTTCTATTCCGACGCCTACCGCACCGCCGGCAACATCGGGCTGGACTGCCTGTGGAACGCGTCGTGCCCGAGCTGTGCGATGCGAATGCGCGTCTGCAGCGTTTCTTCCTCGAACACGACCGCACCTGCGTCTACGCGGTCGACGCACGCCGG
>ENA-OPZM01000177-OPZM01000177.1-human-gut-metagenome-genome-assembly--contig:-NODE-177-length-27934-cov-3.092243_pt1 | contig 27934 bp, 33 predicted proteins | sample MGYA00242478_ERZ504493 | MGnify/ENA primary metagenome ERZ504493 (study PRJEB26092, sample SAMD00036227) | human gut metagenome | host: Homo sapiens | study: EMG produced TPA metagenomics assembly of... | reverse complement strand
CCTAAAGCTTTTAACGCAAATCCGGCTGCGTTTGCAGAAACAGACGATATTTTCGACGTTTCACGATACCCCCTGGGAAAATGCTAAGGCAATACCGCATAATTCTAAGTGCCGATACGGCGAGCGAGGTGCGGCAGATGCTAAGCCAAAAGCGCAGATAATACTGGATGTCTTATCGAGCATTTTGCAACGCAGATGCGTGCCGCAGCCGCCGGAGCGGTGCTTAAGCCGTCAGGCGGGAATTGTGCGGTGTTGCCTTAAATTAGTGTCAGTATAACACCCTGCGGGGCAGAAATACAAGTCAAATTTGTTAAAAGTTACACAAAATCCAAAAACGCGAACTCGCTGCCTTACATCTTGTGGTCAGCAAACAGCGGGTCATCCTGCCACAGTACGGTGTGCCCGGCGGCGCGGGTGGCGTTCAGGTCAATGATGCGCTGGTTGCCGGAGCCGCGGAACCGCAGCGAAATATCGTGCTGCGCGGGGATGAATTCGCCGTCCACCAGCACATCGATCAGGCTCAGCATCTCGTCCGTCACTTCGCAGCGGGCGTGGCTGGGCTGCAAAAGTTCGGTTTCGTATACATTGCCGGTGTAGCACCAGATGGTTTTGTGGGGGTACAACACCCGTACTTCGTGCAGGAACGGCACCAGCGCACGCTGGTTTTCCGGCTCAAAGGGTTCGCCGCCCAAAAGGGAAAGCCCATCAATATAATCCGGGGCAAGGCTACCCAAAATTTCATTGCGCACGGCTTTATCAAAGGGCAGGCCATAACCAAAATCCCAGGCAACGGCGTTAAAACATTCCGGGCAGTGGCGGCGGCAGCCGGAAACAAACAGACTGGTACGCACGCCCGTGCCGTTGGCAATATCACAGTATTTTATGGTTGCGTAGTTCACGCGGGGAGCCTCCTTATAAAATGCAACACTATATCTTGTATAGTGCTGCGGCAAATCATCACAATAGGCAGGTGCCTTGCACCAGTATACCAGCCGTGCCGGGCAAAAGCAAGCGGCCAGGGAACAATAAAATCACATATCATCGCAGCTTTGAAAAAAAAGTGCCTATTTTACCCAAAAAGACAGCGCTTTTTTCGGCGTTTTGTTTTGAAATCTTTTTGAACGTCCCATCGCGCTATATGGCATATATGGGTGCTATTAGCAAATTATATACAATATATTGTGGTACATTGGCTTGACTTTGCCGGGTCGATGCGGTAAGATAAATACGCTCGCCAAAATCATGGAGCGATTTTGGCATGTGGTATCAACCCGGCAGCTTTTATTGAGGTAAGGAGATAACAGTTCATGAAGATCATCAAGCGCAACGGCAGCGAGGCCGTTTTCGATATATCCAAAATTATTGCAGCGGTGACCAAAGCCAACAACGTTGTTGCCTCCAACCAGCGCTTGACCAAGGAACAGATCACGGCCATTGCCGACGATGTGGCGCAGGAATGCCAGAGCCGCAACCACGCCATGAACGTGGAGGAGATCCAGGATCTGGTGGAAGACGCCATCATGCAGACCAATGCGTATGAGGTGGCCCGCAAATATATCACCTACCGCTATGTGCAGAGCCTGCGCCGTACCCATAACACCACCGACGACCGCATTCTGTCCCTCATCGAGTGCAACAATGAGGAAGTCAAGCAGGAAAACGCCAATAAAAACCCGACCGTCAACAGCGTTCAGCGCGATTATATGGCCGGCGAGGTCAGCAAGGACCTGACCATGCGTATGCTGCTGCCTGCGAGATTGTAAAGGCACATGAGGATGGCATCATTCATTTCCATGATGCTGACTATTACGCCCAACATATGCACAACTGCGACCTGGTCAACCTGGACGACATGCTGCAGAACGGCACGGTTATTTCTGGTACCCTCATCGAAAAACCGCATTCTTTCTCCACGGCCTGCAACATTGCCACCCAGATCATTGCGCAGGTGGCATCCAACCAGTACGGCGGCCAGAGCATCAGCTGACCCACCTGGCACCGTTTGTGGATATCAGCCGCAAAAAGATCCGCCGCGATACCGAAGCGGAGATGAAGGAACTGGGCATTGATCCCGGTGAAGAAAAGCTCTCCCAGATCGTTGAAGCTCGTCTGCGCGAGGAAATCAAGCGCGGTGTGCAGACCATCCAGTACCAGGTCGTTACCCTAATGACCACCAACGGCCAGGCACCGTTCATCACGGTATTCATGTACCTGAACGAAGCGGGCGAAAACCAGCGCCTGAAATCTGACCTTGCCATTATCGTGGAAGAAATGCTCCGCCAGCGCTACCAGGGTGTTAAGAATGAAAAGGGCGTCTGGATCACCCCCGCGTTCCCCAAGCTGATCTATGTGCTTGAAGACGATAATATCCGCGAAGGCACCCCCTATTTCTACCTGACCAAGCTGGCCGCCAAATGCACCGCAAAGCGCATGGTGCCGGACTATATCAGCGAAAAGAAGATGAAGGAATACAAGCTATCTAAGGGTGAGACCGAGGGCAACGGCGATGTATTTACCTGCATGGGCTGCCGCAGCTTTTTGACTCCCGACCGTTCCGGCACTGGCTGGAACAACGTGGCCAACGCCAAGAACTATGTGCCGGGCAAGCCGAAGTACTATGGCCGCTTCAATCAGGGTGTTGTTACCATCAACCTGCCGGATGTGGCCCTGTCCTCCGGCGGTGAGCCGGATAAATTCTGGAAAATTTTTGATGAGCGCCTGGAACTGTGCCACCGCGCCTTGCAGTACCGCCATAACCGCCTTAAGGGTACCCTGTCCGATGCGGCACCCATTCTGTGGCAGTACGGCGCTCTGGCCCGCCTGAAAAAGGGCGAGCCCATTGATAAGCTGCTGTACGGCGGCTACTCCACCATCAGCCTGGGCTATGCGGGCCTGTATGAATGCTGCAAATATATGACCGGCAAGAGCCATACCGATCCCGCCGCAAAGCCCTTTGCCCTGAGTGTGATGCAGCACATGAACGATAAGTGCAACGAGTGGAAAAACGCTGAAAATATTGATTACTCGCTGTACGGCACCCCGCTGGAATCCACCACCTACAAGTTTGCCAAGTGCCTGCAAAAGCGGTTTGGCATTGTGCCGGGCATTACGGACCGCAACTATATCACCAACAGCTACCATGTGCATGTGACCGAGCAGATCGATGCGTTCACCAAGCTGAAGTTTGAAAGCGAGTTCCAGCGCCTGTCTCCGGGCGGCGCCATCAGCTATGTGGAAGTGCCCAATATGCAGGATAACCTGGAAGCTGTCATCAAAGTGATGCAGTTCATCTATGATAACATCATGTACGCAGAGCTGAACACCAAGAGCGACTACTGCCAGGTGTGCGGCTATGACGGCGAGATCAAGATCGTGGAGGACGACGGCAAGCTGGTGTGGGAGTGCCCGCACTGCCATAACCGCGACCAGAGCAAGCTGAACGTTGCCCGCCGTACCTGCGGCTACATCGGTACCCAGTTCTGGAACCAGGGCCGCACCGCCGAAATCAAGGATCGTGTGCTGCATCTGTGATGATTTTACGGGGATATTTTGTTCCTTCGAAAAGAAGGAACTGAAGAAACTTTAATATCAGATAAAACATACAAAGGCGCGCTCTATGCTATTTTTGCATAGAGCGCGCCTTTTTCGTATAAAATAGCCCCGCAGTCCTAAAGAATCTTTGGGGCTGCGGGCGGGAAGGAGAATGGAGAATATCAGTGGTTCAGTTCGGTGCGCAGTTTTTCGTTGGCTTCCTCCACCTTCATACGGGAAAGGATAAAGGTGATGATGGCATCCAACACAAACGGAATGATGAGGTACATGATTTTAAGCATATTGATGCAGGAGTCCGGCTGAACAGCCAGGGCTCTGTCGAAAGCGCTGGCGGCCAGCAGCCAGCCGGTAATGGCAGTGCCGATGCCGCCGCCCAGCTTGACACCAAGGGAAGTGCAGGAGTACATGGTGCCATCCACGCGCTTGTGCTTGGTCAGCCACGTGTATTCTGAGCAAGCAGCGATCACGGCGTTCATATCACCCTGCCAGGGACCCTGGCCCAGGGCGGCAATGGCGGTGAACAGCAGCATCAGACCAACATTGCCACTGGCCCCCATAAATCCGGCTACGCAACCAAAGCGCGGCTGATGGTGGCAAGGCCGTAACTCATCACGTTCAGTTTGTACATACCATGCCATTTGGCGACCAGTATGGGGGTAAAGATCAGTGCAAGGATCAGCGGAATATTGATGGCCCAGGAGAAAACGCCGAACAGGTTCTCGTTGCCAAAGATATAGATGGCGTAATAGGTGCCCATGCCGATCATGGCGGTGTAGATCTGCTGCAAAATGTAGGTGACACAGATCATCATGTAATATTTGTTGGAGCCCAGCAGTTTAGCGGCTTCAATCAGGTTGTATTTTTCATCCTTGGCAATCTCGTTTTTATCATTGGTGTTCACAAGCTCGCTTTCCGGCAGCTCTTTGACGGAAAAACCGAGACGGTGTTGACGATCAAGCCAATGATAGCGTAAATGATGGCGATGGTGCGCCAGCCTGAACACCGCCGCCCAAAGCGGTGACACCGCCCAGAGTGATGGACTGGATGAGCAGACTGGTGGCAAAGGCAAACATGAAGCGGTAGGAGCCCATTTCCACCTGCTCGGCGCTGTTTTTGGTAACAAGGGCTGTAAGGGCAGAATACGCGATGTTATTGGCGGTGTAGAACACAGCGTTCAGCAGGGTGTAGGCAATCAGGAACCAGGCGTACTGGGCAAACTGACCCAGGCTTTCCGGAATGGCAAAAATGGCAACCAGCGTAACAGCGCAGCCAATATAGCCGTACAGCATCCAGGGGCGGGCCTTGCCGAGTTTGGAATGGGTTTTGTCAATCAGGGAACCAAAGAAGACATCGGTTACGCCGTCCAGCAGTTTGGAAACCGCAATCAATGTGCCGACAATGCCGGGGTCCAGCCCTACCGTGTTGGTCAGGTAGATCATGACAAAGGAGGACAGGAACGCGTAAACCACGTTGCCGGCAATATCGCCGGAGCCATACCCAATTTTGTTATACCATTTCAAATAGCGTTTTTCTGTACTTTCAGACATGTTCGTTCTCCATTCTTTTTGAAGTGTAGAGGGTGTGTATTATTTCTTTTCCGGGAACAGGCGCAGGCCAAAATTAAAGGTGGCGTCATCCAGGCGGTACTGTTCCAGCAGGCGGGGACCGCAGCTTTCGGAGCCAATGCCGTTCTGGGCATAATCCAGGCACAAAACAGTGCTGCCGCAGGGTTCCAGTTCATAATTGTGGGCTTTCCGGGTCAGTTCCTCCTGTGTGTAGTGGGAAGCATTAAAGCTGAAAGGCTGCGTGCCCACAGCGGTCAGGCGCACGGCATCTCCGGCCAACATAACGTAATCGCAGTCAAAATGGCTGCCGTTTTCCTGCGGGCGGATGTAATCTTCGTGCAGCTGCCAGACTGTAGCGGTGTAGCTGCTGTGGCTGGCGGCGTGGTGCTTGTCGCGGTAACATTCCATGGGGCCCATGCCGTAATAATTGACCTGGGACATCTCCTGCGGCAGGAACAGCCGCAGACCAAAGCGTGGCAGCTCCGGGAACACTGTGTTGCGTTGGGCATGCAGGGCAAGGTCTACACTGCCGTTGTTGGCAACGGTCCAGGTTACATCCAGGTCCAGGAACTTCTGCACGCAAATTGCAGCAATCCCAACGTGGGTGTGCAGGGTTACACCGCTTGCCGTTACGGTATATTCCGTATGGTAAGCGTTTGTGGCAGCATGGTCATAATGGGCGGCATACCAGTCAGCTTTCAGCTTGCGATCATTGTCCGTTGGGGCACGCCAGACATTAAAGCCCATGGGCTGATCCAGCAGCGGTTCATTGGCAAAGGTCATTTTGTCAAACAGGCCGGTCAACTTGTTGAACACATAGGTGAACTGCTCACAGCTGAGAACCAGCATACGGTCTGTTTCGCGGATGGTGATGAGCCATCCCCGGCGGGGCGGCCCAGCAGCTGCACGGCATCCTGGTTGCGGGGGTCGCTATTGTGCAAAGGAATTTCATCAAAGCCAAGCAGGTGGTCAGCTTTGATCAGTGCGCCATTCTGTTTGCAGTGGTAGCAGATGTTCACAAAGCATTTGCCCTTGGCCGGTACATCCAGCGGCAATGGCAGAGTGCCATCCGCGTGCGGCGGCAGCCGGAATCCACCCGGGAAAGGAACACTGCCTGCCGAAACCACCTGACCATCACAGTTGAGCTCATAGCTCAACGTGGCGTAATCGGTCAAATCCACAAAATCCATGTAGTTGTGCAGGGTCAGGGTGCCGGTGCTTTGGTCATAATGGGTCACGCGCGCTGGGCGGTAAATGTTTTTGAACTCCAGCAGGCCGGTGTGGGGGCGGCGGTCCGGGTAAACAAGGCCGTCCATGCAGAAATTGCCATCGTTGGGCCACTCGCCGTGGTCGCCGCCATAATAAAAGATGGAGCGCCCATCCTGGGCTTTGCCTTTGTAGATGCCGTGGTCGCACCATTCCCACAGCAAGCCGCCCACGAGACCGGGATGACTTTGGATAAACTGGAAGTAATCTTCCAGGTCGCCGGGGCCGTTACCCATGCAATGGCAGTATTCGCACATCAGGTAAGGCTTGTCCGGCTGCTGGTCAAGGAACGCCTGAATGCTTTCCAAGGAAGGATACATGTTGCTGAACAGATCAATGTTGGAAAAATCATACTTGCGCTTCTGGCTGTGATACTGGGCACTTTCGTAATGGGTCAGGCGGGTGGGGTCAAACTGTTTGGTCCAGGCCAGAGCTTCCTCAAAGGTGCAGCCGTAAGCGCTTTCGTTGCCCATAGACCAGATGATCACGCAGGGGCGGTTTTTATCGCGCTCCACACAGCGGCGTGTGCGGTCCACGGTGGCCTCGGTAAATTCCGGGTTGTCGGAAATCGGCTCGTTCCAGTGCTCAACATGATTGCTCCAGTCAACATTGCCGTCACAGTACAGTTCCGATGCACCGTGGCTTTCGTTATCCGCTTCGTCAATCACAAAAAATCCGTATTCATCGCAGAGCTGATAAAAATAGGGGACATCCGGGTAATGGCTGGTGCGGATGGCGTTAAAATTGTGCCGCTTGATCATGGCAAGGTCGGTCTTGGTCTGTTCCAGCCCGATGGTATAACCGGTGACGGGATCAGATTCATGCCGGTTGACGCGTGGATTTTGATGGAGTGGCCGTTGACAAAAATCTGGTTATCTGCCACATGAACTTCCCGGATGCCAACACGATCCGTGATGGTTTCGCAGGCCGTTTCCAGCACAAGGTATAAAGATACGGCTGTTCGGCATTCCACAGAATCGGGGCAGGGACCGGGATGACCGCGCAGTAGGGAAAGGCTTCATCATCGGGATTCGCTGCCGGAGCAGCAGTGCCGATCAGGGTACCGGCCGCATCGTAAATGGTAATGCGGGTGGCGACGGCCAAATCGCGGTAGCGTAGGCGGACTCTGATGTCTGCGCGGTCCGGTAGGATCCCGGTGGTGGTAAAATAGTCCTGGATATGCTGTTCCGGGCGGCACAGCAGGTAAACATCACGGAAAATACCGTTCATGCGGAACATGTCCTGGTCTTCCATGTAACTGCCGTCGCACCATTTCAGCACCAGTACGGCCAGGTGGTTGCTGCCGTTTTGCAGCAATGCGGTCACGTCAAATTCACTGGTGGAGTGTGCAACCTGGCTATAACCCACAAACTTGCCGTTCAGCCAGACATAAAAACAGGAAGCAACACCCTCAAAGTTCAGGTAGGCGCGCGGGGCAACTTCGTCCTGCTGGTAGTCAAAATCATAAAGATAAGCACCGCAGGGGTTTTCTTTGGGCACATACGGAGGGTCCGCGGGGAAGGGATAGCGGATGTTGGTGTACTGGTGGTGGTCGTATCCGTAGTTCTGCCATACGCTGGGTACCGGAATGGTATCATAATCCGCCAAGTCACAGCCGGGGGCATAAAATGGGTCCTGTAAATCATAAATGCTGTGGTAATAGCGGAACTGCCAGGTTCCGTTCAGCAGCTGGAACCGCTGGGAGGTTTCCCGGTGTTCCACAAGGGCGTCATTGCGGCGGCATCCGGGATAAAATAGGCACGGTTTGGCATGGTGTTTACATGCAAAATGTGTGGGTTTTCGTAATACTGTGGGATAACCATGGCGGTCCTCCTGTGATTTGAACAATACAACTTGCGTTCCGTTTGAAAATATTATACAATTTCCATAGGGAACAAAGACATAAACAGGTTGGGACCAAACATACACAAAATCAATGGATTTGGGGCAGAAACCGCCAAAAGCAAAGTTTGTACGCGCGAAATTGACAAAAACGAGGAGTGATTTTTGTGTACATTAACGCCGGCTATCTGAATAACTCCCGCTTGGATTTCAAGGATTATTCGGCCCCGCTCATTGTGGGCAGCTGCGGGACTTACCGCCTGAAAACGCGCAAAAGGCTGCCGACCTATTGGCAGAAAGGCCGGCGTGACTACCAGATTTTGTACGTTGCCAACGGCAAAGCACATTTTTGGTTTGACGGTGTGGAACAGGTGGTAAGCGCCGGGAACATGGTGCTGTATAAGCCGGACGAGATACAAAAGTATGTGTATTACCTGGAAGATCACCCTGAGGTATTCTGGATTCATTTTACCGGCAACGATGTAAAAAATATTCTGACCTACCACGGGATCTCGCTGGAGGAGCATGTGTTTTACAGCGGGGTCTTGCCGGAATACAAAGCGCTGTTCCGCAAAATTATTCAGGAACTGCAGCTCTGCCGCTTTGGGTACGAGGATTATATTGCTTCGCTGTTCAATGATATGCTGCTTCTCGTCAGCCGCCAGCAGCATGAAAAGCCCGAGGTGGCCGGCAGCATGCAGGAACAGATTGAAGTGGCGGCTGCTTATTTTAATGAGAATTACAACACAAAAATCAGCATTGACGCCTATGCCGAATCGCTGCATGTCAGCACCAACTGGTTCATCCATAACTTCCGGCAGTATATGGGTATGTCGCCCGCACAGTATGTTCTTTCACTGCGCATGGTCAATGCACAAAGTCTGCTGGAACATACGAACTATAACGTAAAAGAGATATCTGAGATCGTTGGGTATGACAACCCGCTGTACTTCAGCCGAGTGTTCAAAAAAGAAATCGGCCAATCCCCTGCGCAATACCGCAAGCTGCGCGGGGAACCGGCCGAAGAATAAGCAAAACCCGCCTGCTGACAGGAAATCCTGTGGGCAGGTGGGCACTTTGTAAAAAGATACAAACGCAACCGCCCGGTACAAATCCTGTACCGGGCGGCTGCTTTATGATGAAATAGCAGAGAATGGCAGAAAGTTACAGCTGGTCGATGGTGGGGTAGCTGTCAATGGCACCGTAGCGCTGCACACTGTAACCGCAGAATCGGTTGGAAAAATCCAGCCACTGGTTCAGCTGATCCGCCTGCAGAGCGGGCAGGGCGGCGCGGTCCACCCCGTTTTTGTGCAGCTGCCACAAGAACGAGCCGATGAACCCGTCCCCGGCGCGGTGGTATCCACGGCCTTTACCGGCTTGCTGGCGGAAAAGCCGTGGGCGGTGCGGGTGTAAGCGTGGGCACCGGCACTGCCGCAGGTGTAGAGCACCAGCTGTACATGGCCCACAAACAGGATGGGCAGGGCGGCTTCAATATCACTGGTGCCGGTCAGAAATTCCAGCTCTTCGTCCGAGATTTTGACCACATCGGCCAGCGGCAGGAACTCCAGCACCGTGCGGCGCAAAGCATCACGGTCCGGCCACAGCGGAAAGCGCAGGTTGGGGTCAAAGTCAATGATAGTCCCGGCGCTGCGGGCTGCGGCAATGGCGGTTTTGTGGGCTTCCCGCATGGGGCTTTCCACCAGGGCAACGCTGCAAAAATGCAGGGCATAGGCGTTGGCAAACAGGCTGGTATCCATCTGCTCCGGGGCGTACAGCAAATCGGCTGAGGCTTGCGGTAAAAACTGAACGTCCGGTTGCCGTCCGCTTCCAGCGAAACAAAGGCCAGGGCGGTGTTGGCTTTGTCCGTCAAACAGATGTGGCTGGTATCAATGCCGCAGGCGGCCAGTTCATCAATGATCTTGTGGCCGAACGGGTCATCTCCCAGCTGGGTCAGCAGGGCAGAATCCCCACCAGGCGGGCATAAGCACCGCACACGTTGCGGGCGCGCCGCCCACACGGGGGCTGAAAGAGGGAACCTCGGCAAAGGAACAGCCGGTTTTGGACGGAATCATATCGATCAGCGCTTCGCCGATCGCATACAAGGTATCATGTGCCATGGAATGTCCTCCGTTAAATCGAAAGGGAATACAGAGTGCTGCCTGCGCCGCAAAGCTGCACGGCAACCTTGCCCGCTGCCGGGTAATACCGGGTGGAAAGCACCGCGGCACCGTCGTTCAGGAATATTTCCAGCGAGGAAGCATCCCCCACAACACGCAGGCTGCGGCAGGGGGCATCCAGCACAGCCTTGCGCTCGGTGCGCCCGGCGGCAATCGCTGCATCGGTAAAGCGCAGGGTACAGGTGCGGTCCGCTTCGGTGTAAGTCAGGGTCAGGCCGTTGGCAATGGTCAGGACAAAATCCCCGGCGGGGGAGGCGGTCAGGTCAAAGCAGGGATCCGTTTCAACCGTTTCGCCGTCTGCCGGCTGGCGGGCTTCGCCGCGCAGGGCGTTCAGCTCGGCGGCGGGGGCTTGCAGCAGGCAGCCATTGCCGTCCTGGGTCAACACGCGGGGCAGGGTCAGGCAGTGTTGCCAGCCATACTCCACGGTGGGGTTGGTGTAATCGGCATCCGGCATGCCCATCCAGCCAAACTGGATGCGGCGGCCATCCGCGGCGGCAAAGCTTTGGGGCGCGTAATAGTCAAAGCCATCGTCCAGGGCGTGGAATTCGCTCAATGTGCAATCGGTGCGCCAGTCACCCTGCAGGGCAAAGTAACCGCAGCCGTACACGTTCTGGCAGGCAATGCCCTGGGGCGATACCGCCAAAAACCACTGGCCGTCCAGCTCAAACAGGTCGGGGCATTCCCACATGTAGCCAAAGGCTTTGGGGGTAGTGATGGTGTTGATGTGGTTCCAGTGCAGCTTGTCGGCGCTTTCAAACACCAGCACTTCGCCATGGTCGTCCAGTGTTCGGGCACCCAGCACCATATAGTAGCGCCCATCCAGTGCAAACACTTTGGGATCGCGCACATGGCAGGTCAGCCCGGCGGGATAATCCTGGTTGTACATCAGGCAGCGCTTGTTGTCCAGATGGATGGCATCGCGGCTGGTGGCAAGGCAGACATTGTGCCCGCGCCCCTGCTTGATGTAGTCATATTCGCCGGGGTGCTTGACATTGCCGGTATAGTACAGGTACAGCATGCCGTCCTCCACCAGAGCAGAGCCGGAATAAACGCATGGCAGTCAAACGGTTCGTCCGGGTACAGCATTACGGGCAGGCGTTCCCAGTGGAACAAATCGCGGCTGCGCACGTGCCCCCAGTGCTTGACCCCTCCCGTGGGGTCAAACGGGCCGTACTGATAAAATACATGGTATTCATCGCCGATCTGGCACAGCCCGTTGGGGTCGTTCAGCCAGCCCACAGGGGGCTGAACATGCAGCTTTTGCCGGTGGGGATCCGCCGCCGCGCGGGCGGCCCCGGCGGCTTCCACCATGGGGACAAGACGCTTCAAATCACGCTGCAAGGCATTCATAACAGGTAGCTCCTTATTGATTGAGAGGGGAAAACATCAGGCTTTGGCTTCCTCGGCTTCGGGGGTCCAGATCACCCAGGTCACAGCGAAGGAAACGCCGAAGGAAATTGCCATCATGATGAGGTACTGCAGCGGCATGTGCAGATGCAGCAGGATGCCGAAGATGCCGGTCACGCCGGTGCCGGTGGCACCCAGGCCGGTTACGCTGGCATACAAAGCGCCGCAGGCGCCGCCGGCCAGGCCGCCGATAAAGGGCTTAAAGTAGCGCAGGTTGACGCCGAAGATGGCGGGCTCGGTAATGCCCATGCAGGCAGAAAGGGCGGAGGCAGGGCCATAGACTTAACTTTGGCGTTCTTGCTCTTGAGGGCAACGGCAAAAGCGGCACCGCCCTGGGCAACGTTGGCGGCACTGGCCAGGGGCAGCCAGTAGGTGAAGCCAAACTTGGCCAGCTGGCCAAGGTCGATCAGGGTGTACATATGGTGGATACCGGCCACAACGGTGACGGCGTACAAACCGCCCATGATGAAGGAACCAATGCCGAACGGCAGCTGAATTAAAGCCTGAACGCCGTTGATGATGCCGTCCTCCAGCGTGGTGAAGATTGGGCCGATGACAGCGAGGGTGAGATAACCGGTAACGAAAACGGAGACCAGCGGGGTAACAAACAGGTCGATCATGGCGGGCACAACTTTGTGCAGCCGCTTTTCAATCTGGCACATCAGCCACACGGCAATGATAACGGGGATAACGTGGCCCTGGTAGCCGACCAGCGGAATTTTGTACAGCCCGCCAAACACCGACTGGTAGGTCTGCACGCCCTCAGAAGCAACGGTCCAGGCGTTCTGCAGGTTGGGGTGAATCATGATCATGCCGATGACAGCACCCAGGAACTGGTTGCCACCAAACACCTTTGCGGCGGAGAACGCGATCAGGATAGGCAGGAAGGTGTACGCCGTGTTGGAGAACAGCTGGGCAAACACATAGATGGAACCGCTGGTATCAATGTTCAGGAAGCCGTTGTTGACCATAAAGTTCAGCGCTTCCATAATGCCCATCAAAAAGCCGGAAGCTACGATGGCCGGGATGATGGGAACAAAGATATCGCCCAGCGTCTTGATGGCCCGCTGGTACATGGTGCTTTGGAAGCGGCAGCCTGTTTGACTTCCTCCTTGCTGGCACCGGTGATTCCGGCCAGGGCGGTGAACTCGTCATACACCTTGTTCACAATGCCGGTGCCGAAGATGATCTGCAGCTGGCCCTGGGCTTCAAATACGCCCTTGGCGCCCTCAGCATTTTCAAGCTCTTTTTCGTTCACCTTGGAATTATCCGCAATCACCAGGCGCAGGCGGGTTGCGCAGTGTGCGGCCGATACAATGTTGGAAGCACCGCCGATGTTGTCCAGTACCTGCTGGGCTGCTTTCTTGTAATCCATGTTGCACGCTCCTTCTTTTATCTGTTGGCCCGGTAGGAGGTTCCGGGGCCGGTTTCATTTGACAGCTTTATTATATACGAAGGTGAGTGCTTTTTCTATTGACCAAACGACCCAACTTGCAAAGATTCTGTTATCGATTTCACACAGTTTCACACCGTTCTTTGGTAAAATGCACAAAAAACAGGGGGCTGCATGGAAAGGGTGCACAAAACAAAAACTTCCCCGCAGTGATGCAGGGAAGTGTGGCGCAAAGGATGCCTGTTATAGCGACCAGACATTTTCATCTGAGTTGTCATCCCCGGTGGAGGCCCGGCATTTTAACTCATAATCCAGCTTGATCATCTGCGGCTCGGCATGGGGGTCCGCCAGCATGTCCAGCAGCAGGCGGGCGGCTTTGTCCCCGGCGGTGCGGTAATGCAGATGGGCGCTGGTCAGCGGCACATAGGCAACGCGGCCAATGCGGTTGTCGCCCACAGCGGCAATCATGATGTCCTCCGGCACCCGCAGACTGTGGCTGCGGCAGTATTGCAGCGCACCCAGGGCGATGGAGTCGGTCGCGCAGAACAGGCAGTCCAGCCCCGGCGCACGGCCAAACAGCTGCTCCGCCTGGTGGTAGCCGGATTCCATGTTGAACTTGGCAATGCTCATTCGCTGCGGCTGGGGCACGAGACCTGCATCCCGCAGCGCACTGTCAAAGCCTTCGCGCCGGGCAAGGCCGACGGCTTTGTCCAGCAGGGTCACGCCCAGGTAGCCCGGCTTGCACCGCTCCTTTTGCAGCATGTGGGCGATGGCTGCCTGCGCCGCGCCGAAATCATCGTGGAACACGCAGCTGAACCCGGGATACTGCTGCCCCACGATTACCACCGGCACATGCAGGCTTTGCAGCACCGCGTGGTGTTCCGGGGTAAACATGGTGGCAATCAGGATAATGCCGTCCACCGTATCATGCCGCAGGGTATCCAGCGCGCGCACTTCGCGGGTGTTGTCGTTGGCGGTGTTGATCAGCAGCAGCTGGTAGTTCTGGTCGTCCAGTACCCGGCTGATGCCCTCCACCATGCGGGCGCAGCTTTCGCTGCTCAGCCGCGGCATGATCACCCCGATCTGCGCGTGCGGCGGGTGCGCAGCATCTGGGCCTGCATACTGGGGCGGTAGCCGGTGGCTTCCACCGCAGCGGCAATCTGGGCGCGCTTTTCGGCGCTTAAGTACCCGCCGTTAAAATAGCGGCTGACCGCTGCCTTGGATACCCCGGCATATTGGGCAAACGCGGTAATGTTCATAGGCCGCACTCCTGTCCGCTGCCGGCGGGGGAAACCTGCCGGTGCGCTTTTTTATCAGTATAATGCAGAAACTGGCAGGGTGCAACGGGAAAGAGCGGAGAAAAGAAAAATAAGAATGAATGGCATGAGGCAAAGAACAAAATAGACAAAAAACGGGGATTGAATTTGTGCTTTTGATGGAGAAAGAAGAATGAAAGCTGAATACAAAAAAGCACACAGCTAAAAAGATTTGCCAGAATGAATTTGGTGTAAAAGTTATCTTCCGCGCTGGCACAGGATGAAAAGATATGTTATAATATAATATTAGTTACACGATGAAAAAGTAAGATGCTCCTGATGCCAGTGCGGATGTGCGCAGGGCAATGATATGTGTTTAGTGAGGAAAAAGAATGGGACTGCTGCAAAAAATTCAGGCAAAAACCGAGGAAGCCCGCGCGAAGGAGAAGATCCGCCCGCTGCTGGAAAGCCGCATGATGCGGGACATCCTGCTGGAGATCGGCCAGCGCGGCAACGAAGCGCTGGACCCGCAGTCCGTTCCATTGGCTATGCGCCGCCGCGCCACCCAACTTGCCAGCGAAAGCGGCCTGAGCGGCCTGAAGCAGTGCGCTGTGGATGAACTGCATCTGGACGAAGCGGGAATCACGCTGGTCTGCAAGGGGGAGCACACGGCATTTTTGTACGCAGACTATAACTATGAAAACATTGAGGATACCGACTGCCTGCCGCTGTGGCCGAATACCTGGTGCAGCACATGCGCGGCTATTATAACATTACCCGCAGCTTTTACAGTGTGCCCAAAGCCAACGGCCATGTGGAGGAAAAGACCCGCGAGGTGACCGTGGTGCGCCACCACGAGGATACCCCCTTTGCCCCCGGCCCGGTGCAGAAACAGCATTTGTTCTGATGCACATGAGATATCCCCCAGCATACAGGAATTATGCCGCCCCGCATCTTGACGCGGGACGGCATTTTTGCTATACTAATTTAGTATCCGGCAGGAACCCAGAACATGGAGCATTCCCCAAGAGGTCGTAAGAGGGAGCACTCGAAATCAAGCAGGCATTTTGGAAGTTGCCACTGATTTTCTAACGACCCCCTCGTCAAAAATCCTCTGTTTTCTACAATTAAATATTTGCTGTTCTCTCCTACTTTTCTCCCCTTTTTCCGGAGAAGATTTTGGGGGATTACTATAAGGAGCATTACCCAAGAGGTCGAAGGGGTCGCACTCGAAATGCGATAGGGCGTTTGTAGCGCCGCCAGAGTTCAAATCTCTGATGCTCCGCCAATCAACGGTACAACGCGCTTTTTTAAGCGCTTTGTACCGTTTTTTTTATGCAAAAAACGGTATTTTTGAGTTTGACAATTTCATAACAGGAGAGAAAACGCCCTGTTTTGGAGAGAAATCACACTTTTTTAAGTGTCATTTCCCGGATTTGAACCCATTCCAAGCCCGATCAGCATCGCTTCTGCCGAAGAAACCTTGGAAGCGTAGTCCAAATGCGAATAAATATTCGCGGTGGTAGAGAAATCGCTGTGTCCCAGCCACTCCTGAATCATCTTCATCGGGACGCCGTTTGCCAAAAGCAAACTGGCGCAAGAATGCCCTTACGGTATAATTACGACAAACCGGAAAAGCCCCGTATATCAAGGGTTTTCGGTTATCTGGCAAGGCTTTTCATCCTTTTTCAAACCGAAAAATCGAGCCGTGAAGTAGTTATATCGTAGGGGGTGTTATAGTATGGACGCAGCGGACGCAGAAGCGGTTATACTTCCGGCGTCCACTGTCCCCGATGAAGAACGACCACTCCTGCCGCCATTTCTGACTTCTGCTCACAGCTCAATCTCTCCTTTGTGCTTTTGGGTACCGGCTTCGTGTGCGTAATAATAAGAGGAGAGATAACAGGTTAAGCGCAGAATTTCAAAATGCCGAAAGCAGCGCCGATCAGCCCCAGCGGGACCAGCAGCAATAGGCCGCCCGCCACAAACAGGCAGACCAGCAGCACTGGCAGCGCTACCGCAAACAGCAGCGCGGCAATCACTTTGGCTGCGCACCAGGTCAGGTGCAGTGCCAGCCCGATGGAATGGAAAAACAGCCAGCCAAACAAAAACAATACAAACATGGTAAACAGCACGGTGCTACCTCCTTTTTATCACACACATCGGCAGGCGTTTGCCTGCTTATTGAATATAACGAGCGGAAAATGCGGATTTGAGCAGACAAATAAAATGTTTTTGAAAAAAATTAAGAGGCGGAACTATGAATTTTGATACCCCGCCCCAAGCCTTGACTATTTGCGGCGAGTGGAATAAAATTTTTAGAGATACCCGGCACAAGCGGCAGGCCGCGCCGGACTGCCTGTTTGCCCGCGCGTACCTTGCGCGGCCTGGGGGAGCTGCCCGCCGTGCAGGAAATGTACCCGCAGAAGGTTAAAGGAAATTATGCAGACGGAAAGAATAAAGAAGTAAAGCCGGAGATTGTGGGCACGGTAGAATCATGAAGCATGAAAGGGGGTTCAAATGGATTATATCCAAATTACAAAGGATAATATTGAGAAAGAACATATCTGCTGTGCAATGTCCGGCAAGCAGAGCGTGATGAAAAAGGAATGGCTTAAGCAGCGCTTTGCAGAAGGTTTGGTTTTCTACCGGAGCACGGAGCGCGGCAAATGCTTTATTGAGTATATCCCGGCAGAAAACGCATGGGTCCCGATTCAGGCGGACGGATATGTTTATATCGATTGTTTGTGGGTATCCGGTTCCCTAAAAGGACACGGATACGCCAATGAACTGTTGCAGCAGTGTGTGCAGGATGCAAAAGGGCAGGGGAGAAAAGGGCTGTGCATTCTATCCGCAGAAGGACGAAAACGCGAATTCCTCTCCGACCCTAAATTTATGGCATATAAAGGATTTGCTGTCGCAGACACATCGGAATGTGGAATCAACCTGATGTATCTGCCGTTTGAACAAGATGCCGAGCCGCCAAAGTTCAAGGCGTGCGCCAAGCACCCTGCGTGGAGCAGAGTGGTTCGTTCTTTATTATACCGATCAGTGCCCGTTTACTTACTACTGGGTGCCGCGGGTGGAAGAAGCCGCAAGAGAGCACGGGATACCGTTGAAAGCTGTTCATATCACCAGTAAGGTGCAGGCACAAAATGTGCCCGCGCCGGTTACAACCTATGCACTGTTCAAAGATGGCAAATTCCTGACCCAGGGCATTCAGTCTGACAAAAAGTTTCTGCATCTCGCAGGGGTACAGAGTTAATCAATGTTTACGTGTGAAACAAGCGGCCGAATGTTTTTGCGTTAGCAAAATGGCGGAGCCTAAAACGGTTGAAAAATACTCCGCAGGGACCGCACCATGTACGCCCGTATTCACGGAATAAAGTCTAAGGCAACACCGCACAATTCCCACCTAACGGCTTAAGCACCGCTCCGGCGGCTGCAGCACGGCATCTGCGTTGCCAAAATGCTCGATAATGTCGGGGTGCGGTACCCGCATCGTGCTTCGGGGGCAAAAGCCCCTCGCACTCTGCGACCGCCTGCCCCTGCTTCGGTTCGCTGTTTCCGCCACTGGCGGCGCTCACCTTTGCAGCATCCAGTATTATCTGCGCTTTTGGCTTAGCAGCTGCCGCACCTCGCTCGCCGTATCGGCACTTAGAATTATGCGGTATTGCCATGAAAATTTCAGATTGTCGAAAAGGTCTTCATAGGGGGCGCATTGTACGCCCGATGCCTTGCGGAGAATGATGTGATGGAATATATGGCAAGGTCCGACATGCGGGACGATGCGAAGCATCGTCCCCTACAAATTGGCGTTAGGTCCATCACAAATTTGTAATGTGTACCGGGGCAATGCCGCAGCGGGGTGAGATCGTGCACCCCTACATGTTTTATACCCACATGCTCTGCAAAAGAAAGGCACAGTTTTTTCGACACACCGAATATTTGCTGGACGTTTTGCAGCTTTACAGTTCCAGCAGCACCGGGCAATGGTCGCTGCCCTGCACATCCATCAAAATCTCGGCCTTTTTGATCTGTGGGGCCAGCCGGTCCGATACCAGGAAATAGTCAATGCGCCAGCCTGCGTTCCGCTCTCTTGCGCGGAACCGCATGCTCCACCAGCTGTACATGCCGGTGGCATCAGGGTACAGGTAGCGGAAGCTATCGGTAAAGCCAGCGGCCAGCAGCTCGTTCAGCTTGCCGCGCTCCTGGTCCGAAAAGCCCGCAGCACCGCGGTTGGGGCCGGGATTCTTCAGGTCAATATCCTCATGGGCCACGTTCAAATCTCCGCACAGGATCACCGGCTTTTTGCTGTCCAGGTCTTTCAGGTAGGCGCGCAAGTCGTCCTCCCACTGCATGCGGTAGTCAATGCGGGCCAGCTCGTTTTGGGAGTTGGGTACATAGACATTGAGAGGTAGTAATCCTCAAATTCCAGTGTGATGGCACGGCCTTCGTGGCTGTGAGCTTCCACCCCAATGCCGTTCCAGGCGTTCAGGGGCTTTACGCGGGTATAGATCAGCGTGCCGGAATAGCCCTTTTTCTCAGCGCTGTTGATGTATTCGGTATAGCCTTCGGGGGCAAAATCCGCCTGGCCGGGCTGCATTTTGGTTTCCTGAATGCAGAACACATCCGCATCCAGCTGGTTGAAAGTATCCTCAAAGCCTTTTTTCAGGCAGGCGCGCAGGCCGTTCACATTCCAACTGATAAGCTTCATCGGGGGTTCCTCCTATTATTTTGCCACACATTTTTTCTTCCACGCACCAGATACAAAGCGGACCACAAAGCAGGTCACGCGGCACACCCAGTCCACCACCATGGCGATCCAGACGCGACAGCACCCATACCCATCTGAACGCACAGGATGTAAGAGAACGCCAGACGCCAGATTCCCATGGACAGAATGGAAGTAAGCATGGTAAAGCGCACATCATTGGCTGCACGCAGGGCGTTGGGCAGAACAAAGCCCGCCGGCCACAGGAAGATGGCACTGCCCGCATGGATCATAACCAGCAGCCAGGCCAGGTGGCGGGTCATCCGAAAGGGTGTACACGCTGAGCAGCGGATTCAGGAAGATCAAAATCAGGGCATTGGTAGCGCCTTGGGCAATGTAATCCCACAGCAGCAGCTTTTTGGTAAAGTAGCTGGCCTGGTCCAGCTGTTGGGCGCCCACACAGCGCCCCACCACAGTGATCATGCAAGGCCGATGGCCTGGCCCACAATGCAGCCCATGCCGTCCAGGTTGTTGGCCACCGCATTGGCGGAAATATGCACCGTGCCGAACAAAGAGATCATACTGACGACCAGCACACGCCCCAGCTGGAACAGGCTGTTTTCCAGCGCGGAGGGGATGCCGATATACAAAATGTTCTTTGCCATCTGGGGCTGCAGGTGCTTGACGCCATCCCAGGTAACGCGGGCGACATTATCATGCCGGGTGGTCAGTTTCAGGATGATGACAGCGCCCAGCACGCGGGAAACCAGCGTGGGCACCGCAACACCGGCAACCCCCATGCGCAGCACAAAGATGCAGAACGCATTGCCCACAATATTGGTAATGTTCATGATAACGGATACCCGCATGGATACCTCGCTGTTGCCGACGGAGCGGAAGATGGCCGCGCCCGCGTTGTACAGCGCCAAAAACGGGTAAGAGATTGCCGTGATGGTAAAGTAGATCATGGCTGCCTGGAACACATCGTCCGCAATGCTGCCAAAGAACAGCCGCAGCATGGGCCCGCGCAGCAGCAGGCAGAGCGCCATGACAGCCGTACCCAGGATAGAGCTTAAAGTAACCAGCTGCCCCGCGCTGCGGGAGGCTTCCCCCGGCTTTTTGGCTCCCAGGAACTGGCTGGTGATAACCGCGCCGCCGGTGGCCAGCGCGGCAAAAATATTCAGGATCAGGTAGTTGATCATATCCACCAGCGAAACACCGGAAATGGCGGCTTCGCCTACGCTGGATACCATCACGGTATCGGACATGCCCACCAGCACGTTCAGCGCCTGCTCCACCACCAGCGGCCACAATAGTGTTAGCAGCATACGGTTGGTAAATAGTTTTTGTTGTGTCTGCATTGTCAGACCTTCCTTCTTTCCTCTCCGCTCTAAGGTGTGTATCTGAAAGAAAAGAAGATGCCGCATTTGCAAGCGCAAAATCCGGCTGTAACTGCCGAAACAGACTGTACTTTTGACTTTTCAGATACACCCCAGGGCAAAAACTGCCCCATTTTTATCATTTAGGCAGAAGTATACCACAAAAAATGCCCCCGTGCAACGGGAGCATTTTTGCTGTATGCGGTTCAATTTTGCGCTGATAAGCAAATAACAAACGCTACCCTTATTCGTACCGCAGGGCGTCGATGGGGTCCATCTTGGCGGCCTTTTTGGCGGGGTAATAGCCAAAGAACACGCCGATGGCCATGCTGAACGCCACGGCAATGATGATGGCCGCCACGCTGGGTCTGGCCGAATAGCCCATGACCTGGCTGAGCACAGAACCAAGGCCGATGCCCAGCCCCACACCGATGACGCCGCCAATAGCGCACAGCACAATGAATTCAATGCCCGCCAGTTCGTCATCGTCTGCTTTATGGATATCCACCCCGTCCAGCGTATACTCGCCAGAGGTCGGCTTGTCCAGCACGCCGATAATATTCATCAGGTACTTTTGCCGGAGCCGGATTCACCCACAATCGCAACGAACTCCCCCGGCCACACAGTCAAATTAAAAATGTGTGATGGGCCATGCCGGATATCACTCTCCGAAATCCGCCAATCCCCCTGCCCTTCCCCAAAAAACAAAAAAGCCCCATTTCCAATAGGAAACGAGGCTTTGATGCAAAATGAGCAATTTTTTGCGAATTCTGCAAAAATATTTTTTTACCGCTCCTCGCGGAAGTAGGAAAGGCCCAGATGCTCCGGGGGCTGGTTTTCCTTCTTTTTGCGCAGGCTGACCACGATCAATACCACGATGGTAACCACATACGGCAGCATCTGGATCAGGTCGGTCATATAGCTGGCAACAGTAACGCCAAGCAGGCTGGGCAGGAACTGATACAGCCAGTACAGCACGCCGAACAGGTAAGCACCCCAGATAGCGTTCAGCGGCTTCCAGGTAGTAAAGATGACCAGCGCTACAGCCAGCCAGCCCAAGGCTTCGATCTGGCCGGTGGTTGCCCAGATGCCCTGGTTATAATCCAGAACATAATACAAACCACCCACACCACAGATGGCAGCACCCGTGCAGGTAGCCACATATTTATACAGCGTAACGTTAATGCCGGCGGCATCGGCAGTGGCGGGGTTTTCGCCAACCGCGCGCAGGTTCAGGCCCGCGCGGGTGCGGGTAAAGAACCAGTGCAGCACAACTGCCAGCACAATGGCCGCATAAGCCAAAAAGCCGTAAGAGAAAAGCACCTTGCCCACAACGCCAAAGCCGGAAAGCACCGGAATCATGGCACTGAATGCTTTATAAGCCAGCGGTGCCGCGGTGTAGCTGGCACCGTTCAGGATAAACACACCAAAAAAGTTTGCCACACCCATGCCAAAGGTGGTCAGCGCAAGGCCGGTCACGTTCTGGTTTGCACGCAGGGTGATGGTCAGGAAGGCGTAAATCAGACCGCCCAGGGCGGATGCGATCAGGGCGCACAGCAGGGCCAGAATCACGCAGACAAAGGCGCTGGGGTTGGCGCTGAGTTTTTCGTAATAATAAGCGCTGGCAAAACCGGCAAAGCCGCCCAGATACATGATACCGGGAACACCCAGGTTCAGGTTGCCGGATTTTTCGGTCAGGGTCTCGCCCAAAGCGCCGTACATAATGATGGTGCCAAACGGGATGGCACGCAGGATCCATGCAATCAGACTGCTCATACTTACTTGCCCTCCTTACCATCATGATGGCCGCGCCAGACCAGGCGGTAGTTGATGAAAAATTCGCTGCCCAGGATAAAGAACAGGATAATGCCGGTGATGATATCCGCTGCATATTCGTTCAGGGAATAAGCAGAAGCAATTTCCGAAGCGCCGCGGTCCAAGAAGATCAGCAGGAAGGAGATCAGCATCATATAGAAGGTGTTGAACTTTGCCAGCCAGGCCACAATAATGGCGGTGAAGCCGTTGCCGCCTGCCGAGGTGGTGGAGATCGTCTGGTCCTTACCGGCCACAACCAAAAAGCCGCACAGGCCGCAGATGGCACCGGACAGCAGCATAGTGCGGATCATTACGCGGCTGACATTGATACCGGCATAGCGGGCGGTGTTTTCACTCTCGCCCACAACGCTGATCTCGTACCCCTGCTTGGAGTATTTGAGGTAAGCGTACATCGCAAAGGTCAGCACCAGCACCACAATAATATTGATGGTGTAGCGCTGGCCGTTGATCACGGGCAGCCAGCCAGCCTTGGTGGCTTTGTTCAGGGTGCCCAGCTGGATGCCTGGCCGCGCATGATATTCGTCATGCAGGCCACAATGCTGGTGGCAACGTAGTTCATCATCAGGGTGAACAGCGTTTCGTTGGTGTTCCAGCGGGATTTGAACCAGGCCGGAACAAAGGCCCAGATGGCACCGGCCAGCACACTGCCGATGACCATGGCGGCAAACAGCAGCGGTGCGGGCAGGCTGCTGCCAAAATACACCATGATGAGCGCCGCGACCAGGCCGCCGATCAGTACCTGGCCTTCGCCGCCGATGTTCCAAAAGCGCATCTTAAAGGCAGGAGCCAGTGCAATGGCAATGCACAGCAGGCTGGAAAGATCACGCAGCGCCCAAGAGAAACGGGTGGTGTTCATAAACGTGCCGTTCCACATAACGCCGTACACGCTGATGGGGTTCAGGCCGGTAACAAAAAAGATGAAGAACGCATCCACAACAAGTGCCAGCAGGATAGCAATGGCGCGCACCAGCACTTTTTGCACAAAGGTGGCACCCTCCCGCTTGGAGATACGCACAAGCGGTTCAGCTGCAGTTTTGCTCATCATTTGCCCTCCTTTTGTACAAGGTTGGTCATGCGCAGGCCAACTTCTTCCTTGGTGGTGGTGCGGGCATCCAGCATGCCGTTGGCTTTGCCGCCGCACAGCACCAGAATACGGTCACACAGCTCCAGCAGAACGTCCAGGTCCTCGCCGACGTAAATCACGGCAACACCTTTTTCTTTCTGCTCATTCAGCAGGTTGTAAATGGTGTAGGATGTATTGATGTCCAGGCCGCGCACGGCGTAAGCCGTCATCAGCACAATGGGCGAAGCCGCCAGCTCGCGGCCAACCAGCACCTTTTGCACGTTGCCGCCGGACAGGCGGGAAACGGGGGTGTTCAGGCCGGGGGTAACCACGCCAAGCTCCTTGCGGATCTTTTCAGCCAGTTCACGCGGGGCACGGTGGTCCAGCAGCGGGGAGCGGCCTTCGCCATAGCTTTTCAGCATCATGTTGTCCGTCATGCCCATGGTGCCAACCAGGCCCATGCCCAGGCGGTCCTCCGGCACAAAGCTCAGGTGTACACCGGCATCGCGGATGTCCTTGGGACTCTTGCCCAGCAGCTCCATCGGCTTGTCCTCTTCGCCGGGGGCAAAAAACTTAACGTCGGAGCCGGATTCGGTATGCTGCAAACCGGCAATGGCTTCCAGCAGTTCTTTCTGGCCGTTGCCGGAAATACCGGCAATGCCCAAAATTTCGCCGCCATACACATCAAAGCTCACATCGTCCAGCACGTTGGTACCTTCGGGGCTGCGCACCGAAAGGTGGCTGATAGCCAAACGCCGGGTGGGGTCCTGCGGCGTGGTGCGGTTGATGTTCAGCTCCACCTTCTGGCCCACCATCATCTCAGTCAGGCTGGATTCCGTTGCGGTGGCGGTTTCCACCGTGCCAACGTATTCGCCCTTGCGCAGAATTGCCACGCGGTCCGAAACCGAAAGCACCTCATGCAGCTTGTGGGTAATGATGACCACGGCCTTGCCGTCTGCCTTCATGTTGCGCATCACGGCAAACAGCTTTTCGGTTTCCTGCGGGGTCAGCACGGCGGTGGGTTCGTCCAGGATCAAGATATCTGCACCACGGAACAGTACCTTTACGATTTCCAGCGTCTGCTTCTGGCTCACGCTCATCTCGTACACTTTCTGGTCCAGATCCAGCGCAAACTGGTATTTTTCGCAAATAGCACGGGCTTTATCCCGCACGCGGCGCAGGTCAAATTTTTCGCCTTTGTCCATGCTCAGGGCAATGTTTTCCACGGCGGTAAACACATCCACCAGTTTGAAGTGCTGGTGAATCATGCCAATACCAAGGGCAAGGGCATCGCGCGGGGAACGGATATCTGCCGGCTGGCCGTTGACGATGATCTGCCCGCCGTCCGGGTAATAAATACCGGCGATCATATTCATCAGGGTTGTTTTGCCGGAGCCGTTCTCGCCCAGCAGGGACAAAATCTCCCCGCGGCGGATATTCATGGTAACATCATGGTTTGCAATGACCGGGCCAAAAGTTTTGGTTACATGTTCCAGCTGGATGGCGTACTCAGTCTGCGGCATGGGAATGCTCCTCTCTGTAAAAATCCATCATGCGGTGCCGTAAACACCAATAGAGGGAAGCTCTGTTCAGTAACAGGCAGAGCTTCCCTCCATGTCAGTTTAGTTTGTGGGATCAGGCAACCGGGTCTGCATCCTCGGTAATGCCGTCAATGCGCAGGGAGAAATACGGAGCGCTGCGCAGGGTGGATTCAGAGAAGTAACCATCGGTGATGGCTTCCTCGGTATCGCCCTGGTACACAGCAACCGGGGTGCCGGTGGAGTAATCATAGAAAGTCAGGTCGATGGGAGCAGTGGTAACAGTCTCACCGTTGACGGTGAACTTGCTGGTATCAAACACATGCAGGCTGCCATCTTTCAGGGCTGCTTCCACTTCGGCAACCTTCTCGGCAGTGCCTTCGGCAACTTCGGGGCCAAGGTCAGTGATGGCAACAGCGCCTTCGTTGTAACCCTCGGACCAGTTGGTAGCCGGGTTTTCGCCGTCCATCATGCTCTTGAACAGGTATTCATAGTAAACTTCCCAAACGTTGGTGGCGGAGGTCAGGGCAGCGGTGGGAGCGGTCTCCAGCATGTCGATGTTGTAACCGACAGAGTAGCAGATCTTGCCGGCATCCTTCTGCTTCTGGGTGGCAGCGGGAGCGCCGGTGGAGTCAGCATGCTGACCAATGATCACGCTGCCGTTTGCAATCAGAGCTTCGGCAGCAGCGCCTTCCTTGTCGATATCGAACCAGGAGTTGGTGTACATAACTTCCATGGCAACATTGGGGTAAACGCTCTGCACGCCCAGGAAGAATGCAGTGTAGCCGGAAACAACCTCAGCATAGTTGTAAGCGCCAACATAGCCGATTTTGACCTTGCCGTCAGCGGTAAAGCTGTTGGGCTGGGTCTCCGGGGTCAGGGTGCCGGACTCAACCAGTTCCTGCAGCTTCATACCGGCAACAACACCGGCAACATAGCGGCTCTCATAAACATTGGTGAAAGCGTTCTTGAAGTTATCCAGGCCAGTCAGGGCAGCAAAATCACCGGTCATGGAAACAAAAGTGACATCGGGATACTTTTCAGCTTCTTCTACGATATAGGTCTGGTGGCCGTAAGAGTTGGAAACAACAAGGTTGCAGCCCTGGCCAACCAGGTCTTCTGCAGCGTCAGAGCACTCAGCACCTTCGGGAACCTTGTACTTCCAAACGATCTGGCTGTCGCTCATGCCAAGCTTCTGTGCAGCAGCCTTGATGCCGTTGATATGCGCAGCAGTGTAGCCTTCCGTCTCGTCGCCAATCGTGATAACGCCAACCTTCAGGTCGCTGGCAGCTGCATCGGTAGCAGTGGCAGCGTCAGCGGTAGAATCTGCTGCTGCGCTGGATGCAGCAGTGCTGCCGCAGGCGGCCATGCTGAGCAGCATAGCTGCGGACAACACAATACCCAACAATTTTTTCATGTGTAAGTGCTCCTTTTCTTTTTACGTCTGGCCCGGCGGCAGCTGCCAGCCGGAGCCACGGTCCTGAAACCAAAAATGCGCCGTTTTGCTGCATGCTTGCAGGAAATCCGACACATTCTTTTCACATATGTTATTGTATACGCGGCAGGGACATTTTTCAATGCTTTGTGAATACGTTGTTAAAAGTTTGTAAATTACGGAACAATTTTCAAATTTCGGCTGCGTTCTGCCAGCAAAACGCACAATCTTTTAGCCGTAAAGTATGACTTTTGAACAAAAATCAGCGCTTCATCAGCGCTGATGAAGGTAGCGGCGGTCCAGGCCGTGTTTTTCTGCCGCGTTCAGGGCCAGCCACATCAAGGCAACTTCAATGGGGATCATGATGGTGTTTTTGACCATGCCGGTGCTCAGGTAATACAGGTAACCCTTGCCATACAACATAGCTTTCCACACACTGCCCAGCAGCACATTGCTGCCGTAATTGATCAGCAGACGGGTCACGATCAGGCGCGGGATGGTGGGTTTGCGCTGGTAGAGCATAACGCCGTAAATCAGGCCGGACAACATGGCCGTAATCAGATAGCCGGGGAAATACGGCTCGCCATAGCTGGAAAGCAGAAAGCCCAGCGTATCAATGACTGCACCAACGCCCATGCCCACCAGCGGGCCATAACAGGCGCACCCCAGCGAAACCACCACAAAGCTGAAATAGATCTTCAGGCTCTGGCCCAGCAGATAGATGGGGAAACTTTCCAGAATAATGGCCAGCGCCGTGACCATACCGGCAAAAGCCAGAACGCGGATGTTCTTAAACTCATCGGCGGCCTGATGCCAATAGGCCGCGGCATACAGCGGGGTACGGACTTGAACGGATTTTTGCATAATAAAATACCTCCATCGTGCGTGTTGCCGCACAAGGGAGGGTAAAGGGCAGGTGTGCAACCACACCCGCCGTTGCACACCTTTATGCAGCAGTGGGATGCGAAACCAGCACCGCGTGCCGGCAGCGGCGTGCACATTGCACTCCCCTGCCCTGCATCTTCGTCCTGCCACAACTCCCCGTTGGTCAGGCACTGCGGCAAAGCGGCGCCATTGCCGCTTTGCCTAACGCGCGGGTTTCTACTCTGCGTAAATATTATTTTACTGCTTTAGTATACCGCACTTTATGCAGATTGCAATAGTTTTTGCTGATTTTTTGTGGAGGGTGGGGGTAGGCTATAAAATTGGGAACGATGCGCATATGTTTGAGGGTTTTATATGGAGAGGGTGGCGAGGTCAGGTGACCCCGCCCTACAGGAAATGGCAGGCACATCACACTTTTTATCGTTTGCTGCAAAGCCAAAGCCCGCGGAACGATGCGAACATCGTCCCCTACAAATCATTTGCAGCGTTTGTCACAATCGGCAAAATTCCACCCCGGCGGAATGAGGGCATCTGCAGCCACTTTTATTGTTCAGCACATACTTCACAACCAGCACCCTCCCCAAATAACCTAATTCTAATTTCCTAATTCCAATTTCTAATTTTCT
>ENA-OPZM01000176-OPZM01000176.1-human-gut-metagenome-genome-assembly--contig:-NODE-176-length-27958-cov-5.534943_pt1 | contig 27958 bp, 41 predicted proteins | sample MGYA00242478_ERZ504493 | MGnify/ENA primary metagenome ERZ504493 (study PRJEB26092, sample SAMD00036227) | human gut metagenome | host: Homo sapiens | study: EMG produced TPA metagenomics assembly of... | reverse complement strand
TCAATATTGTGGATTTTTTTCTATTTGTGCTTTGCTATTATCAACATCTAAAATGAAAACCGTGATGGAGGTGATTCCAATGCAGATAATTTCCTTGAAAACAAATTGAATGCTTTGGCAAACGGTGCCAGTTCTCCATTTCCTACGACATCACGATTCCGTAATAAAAGCATTAGATAATGGGTATAAAAGCCACGATTCTTTAGAGTCGAAAGAAAAGAATCGTGGTTTGTACGTTTGAATTATGGAGCAAACCAAATGAATAAGAAATTGGAATTTTTTAGCAGTATGGCGGTTGCTTTATAGTTTTGATATTGGTCTTTCTTTGCATTCGTTTTTCAGGTCAGGGAAATTTGCTACACATGGAGGAACCAATCCGTCTGATGTAAAATGTATTTATACTTCAGTTTGGCCGGATAATGAATACACTAGGCTTATTTGTGAGCCGGAAAGTGGAACGATAGAATATATATTGGATGGTTCTAATGCTGGGTATTATGCAATCTTTTATAATAATATCTCTGAAGAAGAAATACAAAAATATATTGACCAATTGAAAACCTTAGGATACGCTGAAGAGGCATCGGCTTCAGAAAGCGTTTCGACAGGCGTTTTGCTAAGAAAAGATGAAATATGGATAAGCATTGCATACTCAGAGGGAGGATTTGGAATCCGGATTTCAGTAGAAAAATCCTGAATAAAAGAGATGCTGGGGAATTCCGGTTATCCCTATGATGCAGTGGAAAGAAAATGGATTGCTCAATATGCGAGTCTCCATGACTTGATTTTGATGTTCGGTCACTCAAACCAATGCCGTCAAGCCGGTGGGGGATATGGATAACCTGTGGCTGGAACTGCCGTGGTGGTTTATCTGAGTGAAAAGAAAAATTGTGATTGTGCTACAAGTTTTCTGGAAATTTATGTGCAGCTATACGATTTTGAAAAGAATTGTGGACAGATGAAATAAAGCAGGCTTAAAATTCGTTATTCAAACAGAGAAGCCAATAATCATGATACCATTGATGTGATTCTTATAGCTGCAATCGTTCGGAAAAAATGTGACGTTCAGAAAATTCAAATGGAGCTATGATGAAGAGGTGCTTAAAATGACGAAATCAAGTAAGAAATTGACTGCTTTTGGTATAGCTTTGGCCCTGGCAATTCTTATAGGCGGTTTCCTGTTGCATCCGTGGGAGAGGACAAAATCGGAACTTACTGTAACAAAGGTGGATTTAAGCGATAATTCTATCTATGCAACCGCTCCCAATCAACTGTACGGTACAAATGATTACTATCTCATTCAGGGAGCTTCGGAATACTTAAAAGGAAATATTCAGCTATCGCAAATTGAAGAAGGCGAAAATATTGTGGTAGTTTCCAATGGAAAGGTTTTGTTATCTGACCCCTATCAGTTTGATACGATATACAGTATTCGATTGCAGTAATCCTATTTTCATTAAAGGTCAATCTTCTAGTCTGCCATGGTCGCAGCCAAGTGAGAGGTAATGTTCAAGCTCCCCACCCAGTACAAGCTGGGCGTACTCCAAGGATTTATTATAACGAATAAATATTCCGCGCTTTAAACAATTTAACGGCAAATATATTGTGTAATATGGAGAATTTTAAATGCTGTTTCGCCTTTGGTTGACTTGCAACGCAAAATGCGTTACAATAAATCAGAGGTGATAACCATGGAAAAAACGATGACACTCAATCTCCGTGTCAACCCTACTGTCAAGCAGCAAGCCGAGGATGTGCTGAAGCAGCTCGGCATCCCGATGGCAACCGCCATTGATATGTACCTGCGCCAGATCACGCTGACGGGCGGCATCCCCTTCTCGCTGTCTTTGCCGAAAGCTCCGGCGGCTCTGAACGCTGACACCATGACCGATGACCAGCTCCATGCAGCCTTACAGGTGGGCATCAAGGAGATTCAGAACGGTGATACCGTGGATGCTGCAAGCGCATTCGCACAGTTCAGGGAACAGCACAGATGAAGCAGTATGACGTAAAAATTTCCCATACAGCCCTCAGCGACATGGAGCAGATTTACAGCTATATTGCTGACCGTCTGCTGGAGCCTGACACGGCTATGAGGCAGTATAACCGCATTGCAGAAGCCATCCAGTCGCTGAACATCCTGCCGGAACGCTGCGCGCTGGTGGAAAGCGAGCCGGAGCGCACCCAAGGGCTGCGGCAGATGCTGGTGGATAACTACTCGGTATTCTATATCGTGGGCGAGGATGCCGTGTCGGTGGCTCGTGTGCTGTACAGTGCATCCGACTTGTGCGCCGCCTGCGGAGAATGAAGTGAAAGGGGTGTTTGCATGACCGCCGTGATCTACGCCCGCTATTCGTCGGACAACCAGCGTGAAGAATCCATCGAAGGACAGATTCGTGAATGTACGGCTTATGCCGAAAAGAACGGCATTACCGTGGTCAAGCACTATATTGACCGTGCCCTTTCTGCCAAAACCGACAACCGCCCGGATTTCCAGCAGATGATCAAGGACAGCGAAAAACGGCTGTTTGACATAGTGCTGGTCTGGAAACTTGACCGTTTCGCCCGAAATCGTTACGATTCGGCACATTATGAGTACCAGTTAGAACGAAATCATGTCAAGCTGGTATCTGCCACGGAGCCTATCTCTGACAGCCCTGCGGGTATCATGGTCAAGAGTATGCTCACGGGCATGGCTGAATACTACTCGGCAGAACTTTCTGAAAAAGTTGTGCGCGGCATGACCGAGAATGTTCTGAAGGGGAAGTACAACGGCGGCACGATTCCCATTGGCTTCAAGGTGGACGAGGAAAAGTTCTTCCAGATCGACCCGCTGAAAGCCCCCTTTGTGGTAGAAGCCTTCCAGCGGTACAACGATGGTGCAACTATGAAAGAACTGATGAACTGGCTGAACGACAGTGGCGTGACCACCAACCGCAACCAGAAGTTCACCTACAACAGTGTCCAGACGCTGTTGACGAACAAACGGTACATCGGTGAAAACCACTTCAAGGACATTGTGATGCCCGACAGCATCCCGGCCATCGTGGATAAAGATTTGTTTGAGGAAGTGCAGCTGAAAATCAAAAAGAACAGCCGCGCTCCTGCCCGTCACAAGGCCGAGGACGATTACTTGCTCACCACCAAGCTGTTCTGCGGAATGTGCGGCGCGATGATGTTCGGCGAGTGCGGTACGGGTAGAAACAAGGTCGTTCATCATTATTATAAGTGCGCCACCGCGAAGCGTTTCAAGACCTGCAAGAAAAAGACCGTCCGTAAAGAGTGGCTGGAAGATTTGGTCATAGCTGAAACCATGAAGCTGATTCAGGACGATGCCGTGATCAATGCCATCGTTGCAGAGGTGCTGGAACTGCAAGAGCAGGAGAACACCACCCTGCCCCTGCTGGAAAAGCAGATGAAAGAGGTGGAGAACAGCATCGAGAATATGCTGAACGCCATCCAAGCGGGTGTACTGACCAGTTCCACCAAGGCACGTCTGGAAAAGCTGGAAGAACAGCAGAAAGAACTGGAAGTCCGCATTGCCGAGGAGAAAATCGCAAAGCCCCGGCTGAGTGAGAATCAGATCCGTTTCTGGCTGACCCGGCTCCGCAAGCTGGACACGAGGGTGAAAAGCCACCGGGAAACGCTCATCAACACCTTCGTGAATGCTGTTTACCTCTATGATGAAAAAGTTTTGATTACATTCAACTACAAAGACGGCACAAAAACCATCACTTTCGATGAAATCGCCGCCAAAGATGCCCCAGAGGGCAATGGTTCGGATTTGGGTTGCTTCGCTCCACCATGAAAAAAGAACGCCATTTCGTTAGGAATTGGCGTTCTTTTCTTTATTATGGTAACGTTTTTGGTAACACTATTAAGTTTTCAGACTGCTCTCACCAGCGCATTATACAACATCTCAATGAACTGTACCGCGCTTGGACACCCAGTCAGCGGATAGCCTGCCAGCTGCTGCACATACTCCGGGTTTGTGAGCCATGCACCTTTAGCTGCCCGGCGGACAGCGCTTTGAATCGCTTTTGGCTCACATTTTCTGCGGTCGGCGATAGGGGTATAGATATCTTTCTCCACGGCCTGCAGGCGGTCTTCCTGCTCACAGACCAGCTCAAGACACTGGCACAGGATACTGTAGGCGCTCAGATTGCGTGTGATGCCCATCGGGCGCAGCAAATCAGTGACCTGAGTGGACAATTCGGAAACGATCATAGTTGACACATCCTTTCTATGCGTCAACTCTAACCGAAAAATACTTAAAGTTTACCAATTACGTCGATATACGTCGTAAAGCGTCGAAACACGCCAAACAAAAACAGCCCCGAGGAACCGTCAGGCTCCCCGGGGCTGCTGCTATACTATGATCTTGTTGGCGTTAACATTTTCGTGATGCCGCGAAAACGTCACATATAGGTCTTCTGGCTGCGCACCTGCGCTTCGATCATCGGCTTCAGGTAGCTGTCGAGGTCGCCAAAGGTCTCCTTGATGAACTTGATGGTCTCCTGCGTCAGGGCTTTCTTCGCAGCGGTCAGTGCGCGGTTGTAGGCAATGCGCTGCGCAGCCTCGTCGAACTTGTCCTGTTCCTTCAGGGCATCAACGTAGGTCTGGTTGACGTACTGGACGGCGTTGAACACCGCGTTGGCGGCATTCTGGAGACAGGTCTGCTCAAACTTGTTGTTGATGTAGCCGTTTGCAATGCTGACACCTTTGTTCAGGCCCCAGCCGAAAATGACGGTCATTGCGGGGATGCAGGCAGTGAGTGCGACTTTCAGAAATTCATTCATAAGAGCTTATCCTTTCTGCTCGGTTTCCGAGCGCTGCTTTAAAATGTCCACAGCCTTGGTGATCGCTGCCGGGATGGGCAGTCCCATCAAGCCCGCGTTTTCGATGATGGAAATGGTCTCGTTGCAGATAAAGCCGATCACAACGGCATCCCGCACAAAGGTGGAACCCATCACGGCATCCAGCCTGCAGGCCACCAGCACGATCAGCAGTGTTTCGCCCTTGCGGCACAGGCCCTTCCAGCCTGCGCGGCTTTCCAGCGTGCCGCTTTTGCTCTTCGGGCTGGCGTGGAAAACCCCGGCGACCACAAGCCCCGTGATGTAATCGACTGCCATGAACAGGATCAGCGTCGAAAGTGCCGCATCCCATCCGCCGAATTGACTTGCGATCAGACTGCCGATTACTCCAACCATGGTGCAAACTCCATTCTTCACTACATCACCCATCTGCTTTTTACCTCCCGCACATCGACGTGGACAAAACCGTCCGCGTGGTATCGTCCAATGCCTCCCTTGCCGGGAAGCAGTGTTTCGACGTAGGCCGCCAGCGTGTCCACCGACACGCCAGCGATCCAGATGTCAGCCGCCTTGCCATAAAGGTGCTGGCTGTACTTGGCCGCCTTCTTCTGCTTGGCGTTGTGGCTGGCAGTGCGGAAAGCACTGTTGATGTTCACAGCCTTGCCGAAGTGATCCCGGATTTTTTGCAGTAGAGCCACAAGCTCGTCATCAATAAAGATTGGGTCGCTGCCGTCTTTGCACTTGAACTCCCGGACGTGGAAGTTCTTGCTCAGAGCCTTGCTCCCATCCTTCGCATAGGAATGGTCTCGGATGCCAGATCGGACACCATGGTGGTCAGGATGTAGTTGTACTGCTCATAAGGCAGCAGGATGTGGTTGGGGATGGCATCGGTGTCATACTCGCAGGAAGCCCACACAGCGCTCAGCAGGTCGTTCACGTCCTTCAGGATCTGCTGCGGGCTCTTGTCCTTCCACTGGGTGGAGGAACCGGTGCCGGTGGCTGCAGCAGTGGTCTCGGTGACATTGGGGTTGTTCATCAGGCCGGTGGTGCCGTAATCCTCAAAGCCGGTGTAGACGTTGGCGTCCATGTGCTTGTCGTAGGTCAGGCGGATGCCGTCCTGCAGAAGCTGGTCAAGGCTGCGGCCGATGAGGTTGGAGCGCTGCATGTCCACGAAGTTCACGCGCAGAGCCGCGCTGAACAGGTGCGCCTTGTATGCGCCCTTGGCAACGTTGGCCTGAATGATGGGCGTGCCGTTGGCACCGCCTGCACCCACAGCACCGGAGCCGGAGCCGCCGGTGATGCCGTAGGCCACGTTCATGGCGGTGACGTAGTCCACCCAGCCGCCGCCGGTCTGGATGGGGATATCGCGGGCATAGGTGACGCTGGTGAGGGGCTTGCGGATCAGCGGGTCACGCTTTTCCAGCTCACTGGTCAGGAATGCGCCACCAGACGCAATGCCTGCTGCGTCCATGGTAAAAGAAGAGCCGGACGGCGCAACACCGCCCAGCTTCGGGGTAAACACACCGGCATCGAAATTGCCGACATTCTGGAAATCTGCCATATTCTGTTCCTCCTGTTACACGTTCTGACGGGTGAGAATGACCAGCTCGGCCACGCCGTTTGCGTCTGCAGAGCCGCCCCACTGGCAACCGGTCAGCTTTACGGTGTTGGCGCTGGTGCTGTCTGCCTCGGCTCAAAGCCGCCCACGACAGCATTGGGGAGCGAAGTGTTCTTGATGATGCGCACGTACACTGCGCCGCCGCGCTTCGGGGTGCCCTTCTGGCACAGCACGTTGATGCTGCCGCGCTGGAACACGCTGCCAGCATCGCCGGTGGTGTATGCGCCGGTGTTCTGGTCAGTGTAAGACAGGGCAGAGCGCATCTCGCGGCCTGCAACGCCCGCAAACCTGTCTGCGGTAACGCCGGAGCCCTGCATCAGGACAACGGCACCATTTGCATCATACATCAGAGCCATGCCGAAGGCAGGGGCTCTTTTTCGCCCACAGGGCGAGTTACAACGATCATGTCGGGCTGGCGTGCGTAGGAACCGGCAAAGCCGTGCTCCATCTCCGCGCCGATGATCTGCGGATTGAGCTGAGAAAGTGCCATACGATCAAGCCTCCTTATGCTTGTGCGGGTTGAATGCGTCATACGCGGCCTGCGATTCTTCACAGACTGCTTCGTAGCTGGTGCGGCCGGAACGGTGGGCAGCCTGTGCTGCGCTGTCCTGTGCGGCCTTGGTGATGCCTGCCAGCAGGCCGTCCACGCCGTCATCCTTGCCGGGGTCAGCGTCGGCGGGCGGCTGTACAGGCTCCTGTGCCTTCTGCGACAGCGCCTTTACCAGCGTGGTCACGGCGTTCAGGATAGCATCCAGCTTGGCATCAATACTGTTGCCTGCGGGCTTTTCTGCCGGTGCAGGCGGGACACTGTCCTCTGCGGGGGCAGTTTCGGCCACAGGGGGCTGTGCGTCTTTTGCGGGTTCAGCTTCCGGCGCAGATGCGGGTGCGGCTTCCGGCGCGGCAGTCACAACAGCGGCGGGGTTCTTTTCGGATTCGTTCATTGCAGTTCCTTTCTCCGCCGGTGCGGCGGCACTGTCCTGAATGGCAACCAGATGCCCTGCGCGCCCTCTGGGCACGATCGCAACATGGTTTCCTCGGATATTAGTCTGGCGGTATCCCGTGCCATCCGGCGTGTAGCAGCACCGGTAGCCGCAGGACACCTCCCGCGTCACGCCGTTTTCCACATCAGAGATTAGGCCGGGATCCTTCAGGTGAAGGTCAGCGACAAGATAATCGCCCTCCCGGTGAACATTCTCTGCGTGGCCCTTGGCGTAAAGGGCGTGATTTTCCGGCATCAGGCGTTCAGGAGGATGATTCTGGGTTACATCCTTACCCTCGAAACTGGCAACTGCTGCCGGGTCGAACACATCTTCAGGGCGGCGCTGCACCTGCACAAGGCGGTCAGGATCGCCGTCAAGGCCCAGTTCCCCGGCAAAGTATTCCTGCTGGCCGATGCGCGCAATGGGCACGTCATGGCAGATGAGGAAGCTCCGGGTCGTTGTCGATGTGTTCGCTGATTTTACTGCCGTAATAGGCAATCAAGGGGCATCACCTCCGAAAAATGGGTATAAAAAACACGGTGCTGTCTGCATCGTGTTCGTTTCAGGTTTGGCGGTCACGGTAAGCGCTCACCCAGCCCTGATATTTTTCATCCCCGGCCAGCTTGTGCCGCTGGAAGGTGGCAAAGGTCTTGGGTACCTCGTCGCCCAGGGCGGTGCGGTAGCGTTCCCACTGCCGGTACTGAGCAAGCCACTTGGCACGGCCCTGTTCTTTGTCGCGGTAGGCTTTGATCTGTGCTTCGGTGCGCGGGTCGCGGCTGTAGGGGTTCGTCTTGGGGCTGGAAAAGCGCCTGATACGCTCAAGCTCTTCCGGCGTTCGTCCTGCCGGTGTCCACGGGCGGAGACTGTGCAGGCAGTTGGGGTGGATGTTCAGCCAGCTGTTGGAAAGATCATCCGGCCCAGCGGGGTCCATCTTGCCGAAGGCGTCTGAAAGCGGCGGGAAGTCCGGGTCTTTTCCGCTGCGGCTGTACACCCGGCCCTCGTAGGGAGCGCACAGGGCACAGGTGGTGCCGTGGGCGCTGATCTGGTATAGATCCTGTTCCGGGTCAGCGGTTATCACAGACAAGATCTCTGCCTGCCGCGAGGTGGAGCGGGAGACCATTGTTGCATAGGTGTGCAGGCTCCAGTTCCGGCCTGCTTTGTCAGTGAAGGCTGTCACGCCTTCCCGGCGCAGAGCGTCCACAAAGGCGGGCACGCTCTGGTTGATGCCACGCCCTGCAGCCTGCTGTTCGGCTACCTGTTCCAGCCCAACGCGCCGGTAAATGTCCGGTTCCGTGCGGCCCAGCAGGGCACTCTGCAGGCCTGCCAGCACAGTGCTGTGGGCATCGGTCAGCTGGCCCATGAGGTTCATGGTCAGCCGCTGCACAATGTCCGTCTGGGTGCTGGTGAGGGTCTTAGCATTGAGATACCCGGCCCGATGCTTTTCTACCGTCTCGCCGGGCACAGCTCTGGCATCCGGGCGGCGCACATAGAACTGCGCTTCCACAAGGCGCGGCACATACTCCCAGTCGTCTGCTTCCAGCTGGCGGAGGATGGCCTGCACCCGTTCCAGAGCGGCCACGGCGTGATAGTCCACAAGGCCCCGGCTGCGCAGGCGGCCGATCTCGTTGATGATATTATTTTCGGCTTTGAGATAGAGCCGGATGAGCCGTTCCAGCTCCCGGTCAGGAGATGCACGGGCAAGGGTGGGCATAGGCTTCCTCCTGAAAATGGGCAAAAGAAAAGCGCCGGACTTTCGTCTGACGCTTGTACTGTTAAATTAAATGCAGGGCACTGTTTCCTTGATCGTTTTGAGGAAAGCAGCGGCCTTTTTCATCATGCTGTTTTCCTGCAAAAACTCAATGCCTTTCTGCGTAATGCGAAGGTCAATGACTTTGACGCTGACAGCGGAGCCGATCGACGCAGGGAAAACAAGCCCTACAATATAGCCTTCTTCTGTCAGGCTGCGCATGATGTTGAACCAGTACCCACGGGGATATGAAGAACATCCGCTGAAATGCAGTCCATACTCTTCATCGGTTTTCTGGCGGCGTTCCTTGCGGCCATCCCATCGGTTTACACGTGCCAGCTCCCTCCGTGAGGGAGCCTGTTAAAACGGGATATCACGGTTATCCAGCACCATCTGGAACACCTGCGGCCATGCGGCGATCAGACAGCCTCTACAAAGTCAGCGGGGTAGTCCTTGATGGGCATATCCTCCGGGAAATAGCCCCGTTTGCCCACAACGCCCTGCAGCTCTTCACAGCTGACCTTGTTGGCGCTCATCAGAGCGGCCAGCTTTTCGGGCACGCCCAGACTGAGCAGAACATTTTTCTCGGAGCTTTCCTGCAGCGGTGCGGGCTGCGGCTGAGCCACCGGCTTTGCTTCCTGCTGCGGGCTGGACAGGATATCGGCTTCCGGCTGGGAACGCGGCTGCGGTTCCAGTTTCGGTGCCTGTGCAGACATTGCGCCGGGGATGCAGGCGGCAATGCTGGCATAGTCAAAGGGTACTTCCTCCGGCAGGTCAAAGCGGTTTTTGGCATCCCAGCAGGGGTGATGCGCGGTGTACAGTACACGCCTGCCGCCGCTAGCCTTGCTCTTGGCGTTCTTGCCGTCGCCCACCTTTTCCACAACGGTCTTGTAGTTGGCAAACAGCAGCATATCGCACCACTCGCGCAGCAGCGGGGCCACCTGTTTGGAAGTTTTCATGCTCCAGCGGTCGTAGTTGCCCACGGCATCCGGCTGCTCAAATTTGGTAATAGCGGCATGGGCCAGCACCACCACGTTGTGCCCGGCCTGCAGCACCTCTTCCAGCGCGTCCAGCAGCTTGCCGAACTCTTCCTTAACATAGGTGTAGCCCTTGCCGTAGCCGAAATCCTCGATGCCGTTCACCTTGGCTTTGGCACACACGGCCTGAATGCACAGGCGTTCAGCCCAGTCGGCGGTATCAATGACCAGCGTGCCGCAGGGGACACTGCCTTGCGTACCTCGGCCACCTCATCCAACAGCATGGCCCAGCTGGTGGGTTGGGGCAGGCGCTTGACGTTCAGCGCTTGGTGCCGCCCTCGGTGTCGATGAAAACAGGATTCGGGAAATGGGATGCAAAGGTGCTTTTGCCGATGCCTTCCGGGCCGTACAGCACGGTCTTGACCGGCGAATTCTGGATGCCGGTGGTAACTGCATATTTGCTCATTTAGAACGCTCCTTTCGTCCAGCTTTTCTGCTGGGGCTTTTCGGTGACGGGCGGCAGGGAGGTTTCGGCATCCTTCACCATGCCGTCCTCAATGATGATCTGGCACTCGCTGCCGGTGGAGACCCGGGTGGCAATGGCCTGCAGGTGTTCTGCTTCCAGCCATGCGGAGAACTCCTGCAGGGTGGTCATGTCCATCTGTTCCAGCTTGTCCAGCAGTACAAAACCGCAGTCCGGGTTCAGGCGGCGGACGATGGCAGCGGCCACCCGCAGCTGGTCGCTGCCGGACATATCCCGCCAGTGCTTGCCTTTATAAGTAAGGGCACCGTCCTCTACGCCAAGCCCGGCAGGGGCAGGTCGGCACCGTTCAGCAGGGCCATACGGTCGGCACGCTTCTGCGTGATAGCTTCAGTCAGGCGCTTATATTCACTGTCATACTGGGCGGCCTCGTCCTCGGCGCGGGATTTTTCGAGGTTGGCGCGGACTTTGCGGTTGGTCTCCTCAATATCCCGGATGGATGCTTCCAGTTCGGCAGTGGATTCGTCCTGAAGCTGGGCGACGGTCTTTTGAGCGGTTTTCCGCTGATTGAACAGGCGGGTGTGTTTGGCATCGAGCTCCTGATACTGTTGTTCCAGCTCGGCAATGCGTTCACGGGTGCGTTTCAGTTCGGCCACACACTGCTGCTCCTGACGCTCAAGCTCTGTGTACTGTGCCCGCAGACGCTGATTCTCGCCGTTGCGGGCCAAAATTTCCTGCTGCTGGCGGATGAGGTCGGAGGCGCTGATCGGCTTTTCCGGTGCATCCGGGTAGGAGATCAGCTCCTCGGCAAAGTGCTTTTTCTGCGCGGCCAGCTGGCCGGTGAAGGTGCGCTTGTCGTACAGGGCCTTGATCTCCATGTCACGGGTGTGCAGCTCGGTGCCGATGCCGATGATCCGGAGCAGGATGTCTGCTTTCTCCTTGTCGGATTCATGGGTGGTGTCAGCCCGCCTTCCTGCCGCTCTTCACGGTGTTGCGGGGCTGCTGATGCACCTTGCGGCGGCGTTTCTCACGTGCTTCGGCGGCAAAGCCCAGCCGCATGAAGAAGATCGCCAGCAGGATCAACACCATGGCCGTGACGAACGCACCGTCCGAGACGGTGCCAAGGGTCTGAAAGCTGCCCTCCAGCCCCAGGCCGTACAGCAGGCCCACCACAAAGCAGGCCATTGCCAGCCAGTACCAGACAAAGGATTTAATCTTCATGCGGATTCATCCTCCCTGCTCATTTCCGGGAAGAAGAACTTCCCGATCTCGTCCTGCTGAATGTCCAGCAGTTCACACATTGCCGCGATCTCTGCGCTCGTCCACGGCTGGTTCCCGTGCATCCTGCCGCTCATGGTGTCACGGCCAATGCCGATGTACTCAGCCACTTCCTGATCGCGGTAGCCGCAGCTGTGGAACCGTCCCCGCAGCTTCCAGTACGGGATCTGCTTGAAAGTGCCGCGAATGGTTGATGCGTTCAACATTTTATTCCTCCTTCTTTTTGGCGGGCAGCCCATCCAGCAGGCTGTCCATCAGGCAGCGTAGAACGGGTACCTTTGGCGACGATGGTCAGGCTGTCAATGGCGCTGGTGAGGTAGCTCTGGGAGCCGCGCACCACGTTCTCCATGGTGCGCACCGTGTCGCAATGCTGGCCGTAAATGGCCTTGAACTCACCGCACAGGGCCTTGACCTTCATATACTTGGCCTTGCTGTCCTCGCGGCTCTTGCGGCACTCATCCAGAAAAGCGGTGTTCTTGTCCAGTTTCTTCCGGGCTTCGATCACCCGGTCGATGGCGCTCTGGATGTTGGCGTCCTGCACGGCCTGCTGCTCTTTGTGCTGCGCGGCCAGCTGCTTCTCCATCTGGTTGAAGGCCTCGATGTACTTGAGCTTCCACTGCACGGCTTCCTTGCCGGTAAAGCCCATGGCCAGCAGGGAAAGCCGTCGCGGTTCATCAGGTACATGGTGGCCTTTTTGTTTTGAGCAGTGGTGTACTCGGTCTTGTGGAACATTTTGAGGAGAGCGCAATTTTGCGCCGTCAGATTTTTGATGGAGCGGAGCACATCTTTATGCTCTTTTCCGAATCGTTCGGCAACGTCCCGGCTGGATGCCACCGGTTCGCCGTTCTGGGTGGATAAGATGATGTCGTTCATGGTGAAGATGTACCTCCTTGTGGGTGGCTCCCTTCTGCGGTATACTTGAGCGGAAGGGAGATGTTGAAATGCCTGAAACAAAATTTAGATGTCCATATTGCGGAGTTGAATTTATCGAGAAAAGTGATAATACGAAAATCCGAACGATTGATTACGGCCGAGATGCGGACGAATTAGCGATAACTGGCTACACATGGCTTGATCATGAAATCCAAGCTCGTTACCACTGCTGCCCAGCGTGTGAGAGATATTCCGTTCGGATTACAGGATTCGACAACGCTTTCTCATTGACGTATCCTCCGTATACGGGAATGGTTCTGCCAGATTACATCCCGGAAGCCATCAGAACAGATTACCTTGAAGCTTGTTCTATTCTGGATAAAAGTCCAAGGGCGGCTGCTACGCTGGCCCGCCGCTGCTTGCAAGGAATGATTCGGGACTTCTGGGGAGTCCATGACAGAAGCTTGGCGAAAGAAATGGAAAGGATTCAAGATAAAATTCCCGCGGATTTGCATGAAGCGCTTAAAAACCTTCGTGAGCTGGGTAACATCGGTGCCCACATGGAAACAGATGTGAATCTGATTGTTGACATCGATCCAGGCGAAGCCCAAAAGCTTATCAAGCTTCTGGAAGTGCTTTTCAAAGACTGGTACATCGCACGGCATGACCGCGAAGAACTGTATAATGACATCCTTGCTATAAATCAGGATAAGCAGGAGCAGCGTCATCGGTCCTGAACATCATTCACACTAAGAGAATCCGGCACTTCGGAGCATCCGAAGTATCCGATTTGTAAAGATATGTAGATATTCCCGACACCGTTTTGGTCATGATGAAGGCTTAGAATCCTTACATCATCATGACGGATCAGTTCCTTCAAAAGTTCTCCAGTCGGCACATCCTTCAGCGCCCAGCGTTCCTCTTCCACAGGTTCGCTGGGCTTTTTGTTGTTGTCCATGTGTTTCACCTCCTTGTGTGCACCTCGCTCCTGCGGTAGAATAAAGGGGCAGAAGGGAGGTGAATGGAAAAATGATTTTTGAAAATTTTTTAAGAATGCATGGTCTGAATATGCAAATTGAGCGAGATGGTGAAATTATTGCAACCGTTCCAGGTTTGCCAAACCGAGAAACGGCAACGAACCGTCAGTACGTTGGATTTCGCCCAAAAACCGATATTAAAATAGACGATGTTATTATCACTCCGGCCAATGAACGGCTTTATGTAACGGAAACGCAGGCATCGTTCTTCCAAAAGCAGCAGGAAGAAATAAAAGCGTTCTATATGACCGAAGTCGAGAAAAAGCGAAAAGAAACCGAACAGCGTCAGAGTAATATTTATAATATCGGTACAGCTTACGGTTCTGTAATTGGAACAGCCAATACAGCGACCATCAACTACCAGACGAATTTTCAGGAACTGCGGGAAAGGGCAGAAGCTGAAGATGCACCGGACAAAGAGCAAGTCCAGAAGTTAGTTGATCTTGTTGAGATGATCGTAAATGACCAGATTCCTCCGCAGAAGGGATTGTTGTCCAAGTTTTCCGAAACGATGGAACGTCACTCGTGGATTACAAGTGCTGTTGCATCTGCGCTTGTATCGTGGTTGACACAACTTCCGCACTGATCTCGATGGTCAAGTTTAACAATGCTTTTCCATTGCTGGACTGAACCAACGAATAATCCTTCACGTTCTGGATAACCGTTCCGTCTATCTGGCAGCTAAAACGATTGTCCAAGTGCGACAGCTGAATCTCTTGCGCCCCGCGCTTCTCTTCCTTAGGAGCGTGGGGCCTTTTGCTGTTGCTCATCTTCTTCACCTCCTTTGGATGCTGGCAAGTATGTATTTTTCACTATGGATGTGCTATCATAAAGACACCCCAAAACGGAAGGAGGTGAAAAAACATGAGCTTGTCATTGACTAAAATGGCTGTTCTTACTGGATATGCAAATACCATTTCCCTCAAAGAATTTGCAAAGAACCGTTTATTTCTGGTGACACCTGCTGGCATGATCAGCGGTATCCCCGTATTTGATGAGGAAAATAGCAATCCGAACATTGCCGTTGCGCAGACAGTTAACTCCTCAGCTCTCAAGGCCGTTTCCAAAGCTGCTTCTGCTGAAGAAGAAAGTCCGCAGACGGGTGAAAGCTGTGAGTTTATTCTGCTAAAGGATGCTCGTCTGGAAACCACAAGTCCCGTTGTGAATTTCCCTGTTCTGACTGTCTTTTGTGACCAGATCATTGCTGTGACCCTTGGCACTGATCTCACCAATGGCTAACACCTCGCGATTTTGCCGCCCTTGTACCGCTAATACAAGGGCGGCAATTTCTTTGGGTTCACCAATGATTTTGATTTTCATGTTTTTCACCTCCTTTTGGATGAATTAAATAATCTACTTTAAGTAGATGCACTGGCGAAAAAAATTTGGTCGATGGGAATGCCGACGACCTCACTGATTCTTTTCGCGGTGGCGACGGTAGCGTCTTCGGGCGATTGCTCGATTTTGCGGTATGTATCGCGCGAAATTCCGAGCTTTTCTGCCATTTCACGCTGTGTGAAACCGGCGTACTGGCGGGCTTGTTTAACGGTGAATCCCAAGTTCACACCTCCTTTCGTCTGGGTTCGAGAATACTATACTCCACTTTTAGTAGAATGTCAAGAACTTAAAGTAGAAAATTTTAAAATAAATGTTGACATAGCTCTACTTTTGGTGTAATCTCTACATATAAGGAGTGATTCAATTGAGCATCGCTGAAAATATTAAAAAAATCCGATTGGAACACGAGCTATCACAGGCTGACCTTGGCAAGATTGCAGGTGTCAGCGACAAAGCGGTGTCCACTTGGGAACTCGGGATAAAAATACCTCGCATGGGCGCAGTGGAGAAAATGGCAAATTACTTTGGTATCCCCAAAAGTGCAATTTTGATGATGCCCAGCCCGCTCCTGCATCCCGTCCCATCCCCCCGGGCTTTGAGCCGATGCCGAAGATGAAGAAGATCCCGCTGATCGGCAGCATTGCCTGTGGGGAACCCATCACGGCAGAGCAGAACATTGAAAAAATGGTGGACGTGCCGGAGAACATCCGGTGCGATTTTTCCCTGACCTGCCACGGTGACAGCATGGTGGATGCCGGCATTCACGATAAAGACGTGGTGTATATCCGCATCCAGCCGGAGGTGGAGAACGGCGAGATCGCAGCGGTGCGCATTGATGGCGAAGCCACTCTCAAGCGGGTATATTACAACCCCGGCACGCTGACCTGATGCCCGCAAACCCGGCTTATGCGCCCATGATCTACGCCGGCCCCCAGCTGGAAGAGGTGCACATTGAGGGCAAGGCCGTAGGCTGGACGCACTGGTAGGGTAATTTTGGATTATCGGAGTCATTCCAGTCTATATAGCGAAGGAGTGTTATGTATGAAGAAAACTATGAAAAAGACCGCTGCAGCACTGTGCATTGCCGCAACGCTTGTATCTGTGGCAGCGCCGGCAATGGCTGTCAGCCCAGCAGAATATATGAGCACAGCCGCTCTTGAAGAATGCAATACTGCGACGGTAGCGCAGGTGGAAAGCCTGATCAACCAAATCGGAACCGTCACGACTGCCCGCCGCCCGGCAATTGTGGCTGCTGTAAATGCTTATAACGAATTGGACGATGCAAGCAAGGCGCAGGTCAGTAACTTTGCGGTGTTGGCAGAAGCCCAGCAGGTGCTTGGACTGAAAGACGCTCTTGCAAAGCTGAAAATCAGTTATGATAAGGTCGAGGACGCAAGAAGCTATGTGTCACCCACGGAAGACCGACTGAGCAATCAAGGCAAAAGCTATATACTGCCCTTCTTTGTAAATGGCAGCACCAATGATCCGTCAATGTTTTTCATGGTTCTGTGTAGCGGCAACAAATATGTGTACTTGGACACGATTACGATTCGCGCGGGCGAGTATAAATATACCTACACGATTGATTGGACGGATGTGGATCGTGGCTATGATGGAAAGCAGTACTGGGAACTGACATCTTTTATGGGCGATGATGAAGATATCCAGTGGTTTAAGAATATTTTGAGCGCTGATGAAATCATTATCCGATACAGCGGCGATGGTGGCAGCATCGACCACACAGTCACCCCCGAAGAGCGTCAGGCAATTACGGATGTCTTGAACGCATATGATCTGTTCAAGGCAGCAAGCCCGACTGTGCGCGCAAAGGCTTTGAATAACTGATGTAAACTAAACAAAAACTCCCCCGGCGCGCCAACGCAAAGCATGGTGCTTGCGGATCAGCAGCTGGAGGAGAAGGTCATTGAAGGGCTGGCGGTAGGGTGTTGCCGTGGGTTGGTGTGAAAGGATAGAGGATGGAAAATAACTTTCAGTTTTTGATATATCGCTCTGCGGAGGAAGATGTTTCGATCAATGCCGTTGTGAAGGACGAAAGCATCTGGCTGACACAGCAGGGCATGGCCGAATTGTTCGGCGTACAGAAACCTGCTATCAGTAAACATCTTAAAAATATTTTTGAAGAAGGCGAATTGGACGAAAAAGTGGTTGTTTCCAAAATGGAAACAACCACACATCACGGTGCTCTGGACGATAAGACGCAGACCAGAGAAACAAACTTCTACAACCTCGATGCCATTATCTCTGTGGGATACCGTGTCAACTCCCGCCGGGCTACGCAGTTCCGTATCTGGCTACCGGCATTCTCAAAGAGTATATGACCAAGGGCTTTGTGCTGGATGACGAGCGCTTGAAGCAGGGCAAGGACGCTTTCGGTAAGGATTATTTCCGTGAGTTGTTGGAGCGTGTTCGATCCATCCGCGCCAGTGAGCGCCGGATCTGGCAGCAGGTGACGGATATCTTTGCAGAGTGCAGCATCGACTATGACCGCAACGCGCCGGTGACCAGGGACTTCTATGCCATGGTGCAGAACAAGTTCCACTATGCGATCACCGGCCAGACGGCGGCAGAGATCGTGTACAGCAAGGCCGACCACACCAAGGAGCACATGGGGCTAACCACATGGAAGTACGCACCAGAGGGGCGTGTGCTCAAATCGGATGTGTCCATTGCAAAAAATTACCTGTCCGAGAAGCAGATCCGGCAGCTGGAACGCACCGTTTCCGGTTACTTTGACTATATCGAGGATCTGATCGAGCGGGAAAATACCTTCACTATGGAACAGTTTGCTGCCAGCATCAACGAGTTTTTGTCCTTCCGGCGGTACGATATTTTGCCGGACAAAGGCAAGATATCTGCCCGTCAGGCAAAGCAGAAAGCGGAAGCCGAGTATGATCTATTCAACCCCACGCAAAAGATCGTGTCGGATTTTGACCGGGCGGTGAAAAATCTGAAAAACTGAGGCAGTATACAAACTTTGCACATTGCTCAATAAAATAAATGCCGCTGCGTCACCAATGCAGCAGTTACGAAAGGAAGAAAATGGAAGAATATAATTTTCAGCTTGTTGAAAAAATCAACCAGCAAGTGCATGTTGTTCAGGTTCCTGATACCTGCTCGTTTTGGATGATCCGACAAAGTCGGGTGCATACTACAGCGAATACATTCATAATGGGTATATCGCAATTGGCTGGAATGCAGTTCTTCAAAGTAATATCACACAAGATACAGAAGAAAAATTGCGTCAAGCAGTAGAGCTAAATTACGCTGATAAACGGCCAGGTGCCGCTATAAACAAATGCTATAGTTTTGCGAGCGAAATGCAGGCTGGCGATCTGGTTATGATTTTGGGCGATAAAAGAGTCGCCTCGGAATAATTGGAGAATACTTTGAAAAACAGGACATTCAGGATCCAATAAAAAAAGAATTAGAGGCAGACGCCCAAATTGCTGCGGGCTTTCATAAGCAAAATAGAATTGAATGTCCTTATGTGAAGCGTCGAAAAGTTCAAATTATAAAAGAAGTCGAAGAGCTCAGACTGACACCAATGCTGGCGCGTGCAATGCTGAACCACCATAGTTTGTCCACAATCAGTGACTATGCTATTCCAGTTTTAAACACTTGTTTTGATTTGTATGTTTACAACGGAGAAACCCATGCCGTTTTTCGCGTGAATACAAAAAGAAAAATAAAAGGTCGTGATTTTGCGACATTTTGTTATTACATAACTGAGATTTTTTCTGTTCTTAATGAAGATGAAGACATTTCAATAACAACGAATTTGAATTCTCCGGGAGACTATGTTGTTGCATTCTCTCAGGGAATGGATTTTATTCAGGAACATTGGTTTGCGTTCTTATTTATCTTTGCGGTGCTTTTTGGCGGTAGCTATGAAGTGTCAGGGCTGAAAATTGATATTCCGTCTGTTAGAGGGTTGATCAAATGGGTATGCAACCGCAAACATGATAACAGCATTAAAAGTTTTGGAAGCAGAAAAGTTAAAAAAAGAAATCAGCGGAATTGATCTGGATAATGAATTAAAACGTATTCAGATTGCCAGAGAAAAGGAAGAAAGTGTTCTTCAAAAAATGCCGACAGACCAGGAATTGGAAAAGCTGCAAAAAGCAAGTCGAGCTCTTGAACTTCAAGAGCCCGACTCTAAAGTGGTTATTTTTCCTTCGTCCAATGAGGGAAATCATAGGGACGGTAGTTCTTGAGAAGAATCAACGAAAAAATAACAAGTAAAAGTTCGACTGTAAAAGGAATAAAATCGTGAAAAAAGAAAAAAGTGAGAAATTTACAAGAGGCCCCCAAAAGAATAGCAAGAAAAAGCACATAGGAAGTAATACGATATAGAATGTTCAACAGCTTCCACATAGGGCAGTCTCCTTTCTCCATGGTGATTGTATCATAAAGTAGTCACCATTGAAAGACGATTCACGATTTTCGCACACAGAGGGATTGTATGAGCTTTCAAAATAATCTTCGTGAGTTGAGGTCTGAAAAGAGGCTCACTCAACAGCAACTTGGTGAAATCTTTCATGTCAGCCGGACTACAATATCGAATTATGAAACAGGAAAAATGGAACCAAGCATTAAAATGATTCTGGATATTTCAAGATACTTTGAAGTTTCTGCGGATTGGTTGCTTAAATAAAAACCTCCCCCAGCGCGCTAATGCCGAGGGAGTTAAGATAAGCGGCTCACCCTTGCGGGGTCATCGCACACTCGACACTGCGATTATACCTCTTTTGGGCGGGCTTGTCAAAGTGTACCCTTTTGGAGGTGAAAACAATGAAAAAGAGGACAAACACAGCGTTTTGGGTCGAGAAGGAAAAGCGTTGGTGCATTGCGGTGCAGAAGAACGGCACCCGCAAACGGTTTTACAGCAGCACGCCTGGCCGCACCGGCCAGCGGGAAGCCAACGCAAAGGCCGATGCCTGGCTTGACGATAGCATCAGAGACGGAAAAAAGAAGGTAGCTGCCCTCTATGCCCAGTGGGTAGAAGAACTGAAGCTGACTTGCGGGACATCCTATGTGACACAATGCCAGCGTTACGGGGACTGCTATATCCTGCCGACCTGTGGGAATATCCGCATTGACGAGTTAACCGAGGGCGATCTTCAAAAGGCCATTGACGTTTCGTTCCGGAAGCGCTCACAGAAAAAGAACCAGCGCAAGCCCATCTCAAACCAGCCGTTGAGCCGAAAGACGCTTATGACGATCCGGCTGCGGAAACCGCCTTTGTCAAGTGGTGCCGAAGGAACAAGTACACGACACTCTACCCGACCTGTCTATCCCGAAGAATGCCAGGATGGGGAAACGCACGATCTTGCAGCCCACCGCCCTGAAGGTTCTGTTTAGCGTAGACACCCGCACCTACTATGGAAAGCTGGTATTTGATGAATATATCTACGCCTACCGTTTTGCAGTTGCGACCGGCCTGCGCCCCGGGGAGCTGATTGGTCTCTGGTATGGTGACATCAAAGGGAACACGGTCAACCTTCGGCGAAGCATCAACGTGTACCGGGAACAGACGACCGGAAAAAACGAAAACGCAATCCGCTCTTTTGACATGGGCAAGGAAGCTCGCGAGGCATACGAGGCACAGGTGCAGCTTCTGAAGGCTCAAGGTATACTTTTGAACTACAATACCCCGCTGTTTCAGATCCCGTCAGAACACGCGCTCTATCGCCGCTGGGAATCCTATCAGGAAGCAAACGGGCTTGAGCCGAAAGTTTCACTTTACGAGCTGCGGCACACCTTTGTCAGTGTTGAATCCAGCGTCCTGACTGACAGCCAGCTGAAGATGCTCGTGGGCCATAGCAAGAACATGGACACTGCCGGAGTGTATCGGCACGAGCTTGACGGTCAGAGGGAAGATCTTGCTGCCGCTACCACCGCGGCATTCAAAAAGGCACAGGCCTGACTCTGGTAACAGTTTTGGTAACACTCTTTTTTGTAAACGTAGCAAAATACATGGGTTACAAACCAACCCCACTACATTTTTAGCAAGTGTTTAGGCGCGTTGCAGATATGTTTTTGACGTCACTCAATCATTTTTTGTTGTTCGACTCCCATCGCCTCCACCAACAAAAAGCACCTGGATTCGTTGAAATCTGGGTGCTTTTCTTTTTGCTGAAACTGGTTTATAAAGCACTCTATAGCACAGAACGATTCGCTATTAGGACGGCTTTTGTCACAATTTGTACGTATTTCCAGCAAAACAGAATGATTGTATAAAATTTATACACCCGCTAAGTTTGTTTGTTGTCTGCGGCGGCGGCGCGGGGTATACTGTTGCCATAAGGACGGCGCAAGGATGCCGAAGAAAGCAATAAAAAGCAGGGAGGCTTTTCTATGTACTATTCCAGTGGCAACTATGAAGCATTTGCAACTCCTAAAAAGCCGGAGGGTGTCGATCATAAATCTGCATATATCATTGGTTCCGGTCTGGCCGCACTGACGGCTGCATGTTATCTGGTGCGTGATGGCCAGATGAAGGGCGAGCATGTGCATGTGTTTGAGAAAGACCCCATCCCCGGCGGTGCCTGCGACGGCTACAAATACGATATCGGTTACGTGATGCGCGGTGGCCGCGAGATGGATAACCACTTCGAGGTCATGTGGGATCTGCTGCGCTCCATTCCGTCTCTGGAGACCGAGGGTGCCAGTGTGCTGGATGAGTACTACTGGCTGAACAAGGAAGACCCCAACTATTCACTGTGCCGTGCTACCGTCAACCGCGGCGAGGATGCCCACACCGATGGCAAGTTCGGCCTGTCTGATAAGGGTGCTATGGAGATCATGAAGCTCTTCTTCACCCCCAACGAGCAGCTGCAGGATAAGAAGATCACCGATTTCTTTGATGATGAAGTGCTGAACTCCAACTTCTGGCTGTACTGGCGCACCATGTTTGCCCTTGAAAACTGGCACAGTGCTCTGGAAATGAAGCTCTACCTCAAGCGCTATATCCACCATATCGGCGGCCTGCCGGATTTCACCGCCCTGCGCTTTACCCGCTATAACCAGTATGAATCTATCATCCTGCCCATGGTCACTTACCTGAAGGACCACGGCGTGCAGTTCCACTATGAGACCAAGGTCGTGGACGTGAAATTTGATATCAATGGCAAGCGCAAGCAGGCAAGCAGCGTGGTTGTGGAGCACGCAGGTGAGATCAGCACCATTGACCTGACCGAAAATGATCTGCTGTTCATCACCAACGGCGGCTGCGTGGAAAGCTGCACGATGGGCGCACAGGACAAGGCAGCAGGCTTTGATCCCACCATCAAGCCGGGCAACGGCTGGGATCTGTGGAAGAAGATCGCTGCACAGGACCCTGCATTCGGCAATCCTGAAAAGTTCTGCTCCGACCCCGAACATTCCAACTGGGAAAGCGCCACCATCACTACGCTGGACGACAAGATCCCACAGTATATCCAGAAGATCTGCAAGCGTGACCCGTTCAGTGGCCACACCGTCACCGGCGGCATCGTCACCGTTAAGGACTCCAACTGGCTGCTCAGCTGGACGCTGAACCGTCAGCAGCAGTTCCGAGACCAGCCCAAGAACCAGCTGTGCGTCTGGGTCTACGGCCTGTTCAGTGATAAGCCCGGCAACTACGTCAAAAAGGCCATGCGCGACTGCACCGGCAAGGAACTGTGCATGGAATGGCTGTACCACATTGGTGTGCCCGAGGATCAGATCGAAGAGTTGGCCGAGCACAGTGCCAACACCATCCCGGTCATGATGCCGTATATCGATGCATTCTTTATGCCGCGTGCGATGGGCGACCGTCCTGATATCGTGCCGGAGGGTGCTGTCAACTTTGCCTTCCTGGGTCAGTTCGCCGAGACCGGCCGTGACACCATCTTCACCACCGAATACTCCATGCGCACCGGTATGGAAGCTGTGTACACCCTGCTGGACATCGACCGCGGTGTGCCCGAGGTCTGGGGCAGCACCTATGATGTACGTGCCTGATCGATGCAACGGTCAAGCTGCGCGACGGCAAGAAGATCACCGACATGGATCTGCCGCTCATCCCGCGCCTTGCCATGAAGGAAGCTTTGAAAAAGATCGAGGTACCGACCTTGAGAAATTCCTCAAGGAATACAATGCGATTTGAGCTCGTTGCTCTGATCCATTTTTGAATCCCCTTTGAAAACAGCCCGCTTTTGCAGTCAACGACTGGCTGCAGATGCGGGCTGTTTTTTGCCCCGAAAAGGAATAATGTTGCACAAAAAGTGTGACTTGGTACCGTGAATTATGAACAAATTGTGCGATTCCGGGTTGTTCTTGGGTGTTTTGTGTGTTATTCTTAACATAACAAGCGTCGGGCTGGTTCTGTGCGCCCGATAAAAACAAAAGAGAGTTTTAAGAGGAGGTCGTTTTTCCATGAAACAGCTTATCTCCCGCCGCAGCTTCCTGAAAGCCGCAGGTGTCACCACGGCCGTTGCTGCCGTAAGTCTGGGCGCACCCGCTGCGTCTGCATGTTACCCCGGCAGCTTTAAGGACATTACGATCCTGTACACCAACGATGTTCATACTTACATCGACAAAAAATCGCCGGAACTGACCTATGCTGCCATCGCAGCTTTGAAAAAGAGCTATCAGGATGCAGGCAAAAATGTCCTGCTGGTAGATGCGGGCGACCATATTCAGGGTACCGCATATGGCTCCATGGACGAAGGTGCCTCTATCATCCAGCTGATGAACGCCGCTGGCTACGATGTTGCAACTCCCGGCAACCATGAATTCGACTACGGCATGGCCCGTGCAAAAGAGGTAATGGCTGAGGCAGATTTCCCGTACCTCTCCAGCAACTGGGTCAATCTGCCGCTGGGCAACCGCGTTCTGCCGGATGTCAAATACTTCACCATCGGTGGCCGCGTGATCGCATTTGTGGGCATCACCACGCCCGAGACCTTCACCAAGTCTACTCCGGCTTACTTCATGGACAAGAGCCAGAGCCGCTATATCTATGATATTCTGGGCGGTGACGACGGCCAGAAGCTGTACAAGGCTGTGCAGAAGTCCATTGATAAGGCCAAGGTTCTGGCTGACTACGTGATCGGTCTGGGCCATCTGGGCGTTGATCCTTCCTCTTCGCCCTGGACCAGCAAGGAAGTCATCGAGCACACCTCCGGCTTCGATGCATTCATCGACGGCCATTCTCACACCAAGATGGAGTGTGAGTGGGTGAAGGATCTGTCCGGCAAGGCTGTCGCCCTGACCCAGACCGGCTCTTATTTTGCAAATGTTGGCGAAATGACCATCAAGGCCGACGGCTCCATTGCCACCCGTCTGATCTCCTCTTACGAAGGCTCCGACAGTGCTGTTGCCGATATCCAGAACGCATGGGTCGCTTCTGTGGACGACATGCTGGGTGAGAAGATCGCTGTTGCCGATACGAACTTCTACATCTCCGACCCCGAGACTGGCAAGCGCCGCATCCGCATGGCAGAGACGAATCTCGGCGACTTCGTGGCCGACGGCATTTACTCCTACTTCAATGAGGTGGAACAGCTGCATTGTGACATCGCTATCATGAACGGCGGCGGCATCCGCGCCGATGAGAAAGCCGGCTACTGGACCTTCAAGACCTGCAAGCAGGTCAGCCCGTTTGGCAATGTGGCCTGTCTGATGTCTGTCACCGGCAAGCAGATCCAGGATGCACTGGAGTTTGCAGCCCGCTTTGCCGGAACGGAAAAGGAGAACGGCGGCTTCCTGCATGTGGCAGGCGCTTCCTACGAGATCCACGCCGATATCCCCAACACCGTGCAGACCGACGAGAAGAATGTCTGGATTGGCAGTGCCACCGGCACGCCGCGCGTGCAGAACGTGAAGATCTACAATAAGGCTTCCGGTACTTATGAACCGCTGGACGAGAGCAAGACCTACGCTCTGGCTGGCATGAATTACACTCTGCGCAATCTGGGCGATGGCTTTGCCATGTTTGATGGCGCAGAGCTGATCAAGGACTATGTGTCTGAGGATTACCTTGTGATGTCTACCTATGCCATGACCTTTGGCGGTGTAGATGCAGAGGGTCTGCCGCATCTGACCACCGCAAACAGCCCGCTGGCCGATTACCCGGGCTATCTGCTGGATTACGAGAATCCCTACGGCGCAGGCCGCATCAATATCCTGTAAAACTGCATAAAAATGGGCGTACCGTCGCAAAGACGGTACGCTGTTTTTGTATAACAATATAGAACGAAAAAAGCCATCCGGCATAAACCGGATGGCTTTTTGGTTGGGGATGAGAGAATCGAACTCCCACAAGTAGAGTCAGAGTCTACCGCACTACCACTATGCAAATCCCCAATATTCGATTGCGTTTCGCAGTGTGACCCGCTCAACGTGTGCTATTATACGCGGAAAAGTGATACTTGTCAAGCGTGATTTTGAAAAAATTGCAAACTTTTTTAAAATGCGCGCACCAGCGGAGAAGTTTCTGCTTTACCATAAACTGGCATATTCTGCACCGGTCTCTTCATATACTAAAATGTACAAACCTTCAAGATACACAAAGAAGAGGAGGACGGCCTATGCTGGAACGAACCCATGCCCAGAACACCCAAACTTTGCTTTCGAGCCGCATCCCGCGGGATACCGAGCACGAACGCTATCACCCAGAACTGGAAGAAGAGCTGAAGGAATGTCTGTTCTGCCTGCGGCGCAATGAGATGATGTTTGATCTGGAGGTGGATACAGACCTGATCGAGCAGCGCATTTACGAGCGGCAGGCGCTTTTGTGCCGCTACCGGTACTTACTGGCCAGGGCGCGGGAGCTGGGGCTGCACACCGTCCTGACGAAGTATCAGCCTGCTGGACAGGTTTGAACAGGTTGGCAGCATAAAAATCTTGACAGAAAGCCCCTTGCGTGTTATCATAAGCAAAGATAAATGCGTACCGGGCTTTGTCCGGCGCGATGAAATTTTGAGAGTTAGAGAGGTTTTCTATTATGGAACGTATTAAGACCATTGCTACTCGTGACCTGACCAAGAGCGTTAAGACCGGCGGCTGCGGCGAGTGCCAGACTTCCTGCCAGTCCGCTTGCAAGACCTCCTGCGGCGTGGCTAACCAGCAGTGCGAGAACAGCAACAAGTAATTTTTGCAACCCCCTGCCGCCTTTGCCGGGCGGCATTTTTTTGTATAATTGGAATGGAGAGTAAAATGGTACACCAGTATCAATTGAACGGCTATAACATCGTGCTGGACACCTGCAGCGGCTCGGTGCATGTGGTGGACGATGTTGCATACGATATCATTGCCATGTACCCGGAGCATACTGCTGACGAGATCGTTTCGGCTATGATGGCAAAGTATGGAGACCGCGAGGATGTCACGGAGGAAGATCTGCGTCAGTGCATCGATGATGTGACCAACCTGAAGGAAGCAGGCAAGCTGTGGACCCCGGATACCTATGAGAATATGGCTTTCGACTTTAAAAACCGCAACACCGTGGTCAAGGCCTTGTGCCTGCATGTTGCACACACCTGCAACCTGAACTGCTCCTACTGTTTTGCTTCGCAGGGCCGCTATCAGGCGACCGTGCGCTGATGAGCTTTGAAGTGGGCAAGCGTGCCATGGACTTCCTGATCGAAAACTCCGGCACCCGCCGCAACCTTGAGGTGGACTTCTTTGGCGGCGAACCGCTGATGAACTTTGATATGGTCAAAAAGCTGGTGGCCTACTGCCGTGAGCAGGAGAAGATCCACAACAAGAACTTCCGCTTTACCATGACCACCAACGGTATGCTGATCGATGACGATGTGATCGATTTCTGCAACAAGGAGTGCCACAACGTCGTTCTGAGTCTGGATGGCCGCAAAGAGGTCAATGACCGCTTCCGCAAGGACTATGCAGGCCATGGCAGCTACGATACCATCGTGCCCAAGTTCCAGGAGTTCGTGAAGAAGCGCGGCGACAAGAACTACTACATGCGCGGCACCTACACCCACTACAACACCGACTTCACCAACGATATCTTCCACATGGCCGACCTTGGCTTTACTGAGCTGAGCATGGAGCCTGTGGTGTCTAAGCCCGGCGACCCCAGTGCCCTGACCGAGGAAGATCTGCCCATCCTGAAGGAACAGTACGAGATCCTTGCCAAGGAAATGATCAAGCGCAACCGCGAGGGCCGCGGCTTTACCTTCTACCACTACATGATCGACCTCACCGGCGGCCCCTGCATCTACAAGCGCATTTCCGGCTGTGGCTCCGGCACGGAGTACATGGCTGTTACTCCTTGGGGCGATCTGTACCCCTGCCACCAGTTTGTGGGCGACCCCAAGTACCTGATGGGCGATATCTGGAAGGGCGTTACGAACACTGCCGTGCGCGATGAGTTCAAGCACTGCAACGCCTATGCCCGCAAGGAGTGCCAGAACTGCTGGGCAAAGCTGTATTGCTCCGGCGGCTGCGCTGCCAACTCCTACCATGCCACCGGCAGCATTACCGGCGTGTACGAGTACGGCTGCGAGCTGTTCAAAAAGCGTATGGAGTGCGCCATCATGATCAAGGTAGCCGAGAATCAGGAACTGGCCGCCAAGGGCATCGAGGTGCCTATTGAGCTGGGTTCACCTGTAACGCCTGTGCTGATGGCGAAGCCTGCGAATGAGCACGACCACGCCTATTGTGGATTTTGTGCGCCGTTACGCACAGTCCGGCACCTCGCGGCTGCATATGCCCGGCCACAAGGGCCAGAGCCTTTTGGGCTTTGAGCGTGGGACATTACCGAAATAAAGGGTGCGGATGAACTGTATGGGGCTGACGGCATCATT
>ENA-OPZM01000175-OPZM01000175.1-human-gut-metagenome-genome-assembly--contig:-NODE-175-length-27986-cov-6.493054_pt1 | contig 27986 bp, 34 predicted proteins | sample MGYA00242478_ERZ504493 | MGnify/ENA primary metagenome ERZ504493 (study PRJEB26092, sample SAMD00036227) | human gut metagenome | host: Homo sapiens | study: EMG produced TPA metagenomics assembly of... | reverse complement strand
ATCATGAAGGAGATCCGGAATCGCCTGCAGTTTTTGCAGAGCGTGGGTCTGGATTATCTCACGCTGGCCCGCTCAGCAGGCACTCTTTCCGGCGGCGAGAGCCAGCGCATCCGCCTGACACTCAAATCGGCAGTGCGCTTTCCGGCGTGCTCTATGTGCTGGACGAGCGTCCATCGGCTTGCATCAGCGCGATAACGACAAGCTTATTGCCACCCTGAAAAATCTCCGCGACCTCGGCAATACGGTGATCGTGGTAGAGCACGATGAAGATACCATGCGCAGCGCGGATTATATCGTGGATGTAGGCCCGGGCGCAGGCGTGCATGGCGGTGAGATCGTAGCCGCTGGCAGCGTGAAGGACATCTGCAAGGCAAAGCGCAGCATCACCGGCGATTATCTCTCCGGCCGCAAACGCATTGCCGTACCGCAGACCCGCCGCACCGGCAACGGCAATTACCTTACTGTACGGGGTGCACGGGAAAATAACCTGCACAATATCGACGTGAAATTCCCGCTGGGAGAGTTTATTTGCGTTACCGGCATTTCCGGCTCCGGCAAGTCCAGCCTCATCAACGAAATTCTGTATAAGACGCTTGCCTGCGAGCTGAACGGTGCGCGTTCTCGCGCAGGCAAATGCGATGGGGTAGAAGGGCTGGAATTTGTGGATAAGGTCATCGGTATCGACCAGCAGCCCATTGGCCGTACGCCGCGCTCCAATCCGGCCACTTATACCGGTGTGTTCAATGATATCCGCACGGTATTCTCCCAGACACAGGATGCCAAAATGCGCGGTTACGGCCCGGGGCGTTTCAGTTTTAATGTCAAGGGCGGCCGCTGCGAAGCCTGTGAGGGCAACGGTATTCTGCAGATCGAGATGCACTTCCTGCCGGATGTGTACGTGCCCTGCGAGGTATGCAAGGGGGCGCGTTACAACCGCGAAACGCTGGAAGTGAAGTATAAGGAAAAGACCATCTCCGATGTGCTGAACATGACCGTGGAGGAAGCAGTGGTATTCTTTTCCAACCAGCCCAAGATCGCCCGCAACTGCAGACCCTGTTGGACGTGGGTCTTGGTTATGTAACACTGGGCCAGAGCGCCACTACCCTTTCCGGTGGCGAAGCACAGCGCGTGAAGCTGGCCAATGAGTTGGCCCGCCGCAGCACTGGCAAGACCGTGTATATTCTGGACGAGCTACTACCGGCCTGCATATTGCAGATGTGCACCGCCTGATCGAGGTGCTGCAGAAGCTGGTAGATGCGGGCAACACGGTTATTGTCATCGAGCACAATCTGGATCTTATCAAGTGCGCCGACCATATCATTGACCTTGGCCCTGAAGGCGGCAGTGCAGGCGGCGAGATCGTGGCCGAAGGCACGCCGGAACAGGTGGCAGAGGTGCCGGGCAGCTTTACCGGTCAATATCTGAAACCGCTTTTGGAAAAAGACAAGCTTCTGCAAGCGAAAGAGCAAAAATGAATAAAGCGCGTACTTTCGCAAAAATCAGACTTTTTACGAAAAAAGCAAAGAAAATTGTAAAAATCTGTTGACAAAACTGCTGTATCTGAGTATAATATCTCATGTCGCCACGCTTCGGTAGGGAAGCGGCGGTCGATATCCGGGTGTAGCGCAGTTTTGGTAGCGCGCTTGAATGGGGTTCAAGAGGCCGTGAGTTCGATTCTCGCCACTCGGACCAAACAAAAATAATCCGAACTTGTTTCCGATAGGAGATGGGTTCGGATTATTTGTTTTCTTCGGAAAATTAGCGTTTGCGAAGCAATGAAAGCCCCAGTGGGGCTTTTAAGCGATGGAACGGTCTGCGTTAGCAGATGGAGGGCTTTGCCCCGACAAGTTCCATGCAGGTGTCCGTGGAAGGTGAAATCCGAAATCATAGATTGACCGACATAAGCCACAACATGATTTCAGGAGGATACGAACATGAAGTACGATGCAAGAGCCTGCAAATTCAACATGGACACCGGCTGCGTGGAACTGTTGCTCCGGGATGCGACTGCACCGGGGTCGAGGATGCGTTGAATGTGACCATGGCGCAGAGGTCGGAATTGGATTACCTTATCTACAATGACCTACTGGCGTATGCAGAGCTGATTCTGAATGGCGAGCCGAAAGAATATTTGAAAAATACGGCTGGGAGCCATGGGCTAGAAGATTAAGAGAAATGCCGTTCCAAAAGCAACTGGAATGGCATTTCTTATTTTTCGCCATTCGGAATCTTCTGTCCCCGCAGCTCCTGTCGGATGGCACGGAACTGCTCCGGCACATCCGCATCGGTCATTGCACCGGGGACATCCACCGTCCCAGCGGCTTTGGCGGTTTCATAGAACCAGCATTTATACTCCACGGTCTCCAGCGTATGCTGTAACTGCTGGATCTGCTGGGTGAGCGCCTCGCGCTGATGCCGGAACATTTCCAGCCGGGTGTCAATGGTGTCGTCTCCCTGCATGGAAAGCTCAATATACTGCCGGATATCCTTGATGGACATTCCGGCTTTTTTCATGCAGCGGATGACCTGCAGCCACTCGAAGTCGGTTTCCCGGAACATCCGAATGCCGCCGGAGGAACGCTCCACAAAGGGAAGTAACCCTTCTTTGTCGTAGTAGCGCAGGGTGGAGGCAGGTACGCCCAGCTTTTGTGCCATTTCACCTACGGTATAGATCATCTGAAACCTCCGTTTTTTCAAAAAGCCCTTGACTTAAAGTGCGCTTTAAGTTGTATGATAAAATCAAACTTTATCAACATCATAATGCGGATGCACTCTGCTGTCAAGGAGGTTTCTATGAGCAAGAAGGTATTGATTTTGTCTGGCAGTCCCCGGAAGGGCGGTAACTCTGATATTCTATGCGATGAATTTCTGCGTGGAGCGCAGGATGCCGGGCACAAAGCAGAAAAGATCCGGGTCGCTGAGAAAAAGGTGGCTCCCTGTTCCGGCTGCTACTACTGCAGCACCCACGGCGGAGCCTGCGTCCACAAGGATGATATGGCAGACATCCTGCAAAAGATGATCGATGCCGATGTCATTGTGCTGGCAAGCCCGGTATACTTCTACTCCATCAGTGCCCAATTGAAGGCAGTAATCGACCGTACCGTGGCACGGTGGCTTGAGGTCAAGGACAAAGAGTTCTACTACATCACCACCATGGCAGACGAGGAAAAAGCCTCTGCAGATACTACGCTGGCCTGCTTCCGGGGCTATGCAGACTGCGTGGAAGGAGCCGTGGAAAAGGGAGTCCTTGTAGCGGGCGGTGTCTATGAGCCGGGTGCAGTGTGCGGTACGCCTGCCATGGCACAGGCTTACGAGATGGGGAGGAACGTATAATGGCAGTGAAACAGACAGCAGGGCGGGATGCTCTGGGCGAATTTGCGCCCAAATTTGCGGAACTTAACGATGAAGTACTATTCGGGCAGGTGTGGAGCCGAGAGGATAAACTCTCCCTCCGGGACCGCAGCCTTGTGACAGTGGTGGCACTGATGGCGCAGGGACTGGCGGACTCCTCGTTTCGGTATCACCTGACGGCAGCGAAAAACAACGGTATTACCCGGACTGAGATTGCAGAGATCCTGACCCATGCGGCGTTTTATGTGGGTTGGCCCAAGGCGTGGGCGGCTTTCCGTATGGCCAAGGAAGTCTGGCAGAGGACGCTGCAGAGGATGCCAAGGCAAAGCACCAGAGTGAAATGGTGTTCCCCATCGGTGCATCCAACGACGGTTTTGCACAATATTTCAGCGGAAAAAGCTATCTGGCACCCCTGTCCACCGCACAGGTTGGCATTTACAACGTCACCTTTGAGCCGGGCTGCCGGAACAACTGGCACATCCATCATGCCGCAAAGGGTGGCGGGCAGATCCTTGTCTGCGTGGCAGGCCGGGGCTACTATCAGGAATGGGGCAAAGCGCCGCAGGAGCTGCATCCGGGCGATGTGTTGAACATTCCCCCGGAGGTCAAGCACTGGCACGGTGCTGCACCCGATTGCTGGTTCTCTCATCTGGCAGTGGAAGTGCCCGGCGAAGGCACCTCTAACGAGTGGTGCGAGCCGGTGCCGGAAGAAACCTATAAGGAGTTGCGGTGATGCGTTTTGACGTACACCCAACCACGATGAAACAAAAATAGGGTGCGCCCACCCGGACGCACCCTGCCAAAAGTCACAGACAACAGCGATATGTACAGCAGGGCGTTCCCCGTAGCAGAGTTCCCATAAAACAGTATTTGCAAAAAGTTCCCTAAATGGGGAAGATTTGGCGTGACTTCGGTCACGCCTTTTCTTTTGCTTCCAGTTCATCCAGAGGGATGTACCCCAGCCCATCGTACTTGATATGGATGTGCTGCACCCGCTTTCCGCTGGACTTATCCGGGGCATCCACATAGATGGCCGACACCAGTTCACGGAGAGCATAAGGGGTGAGTTCTTCAATATGAACGTACTTGTTCGCTTTCTGGACGATCTTTTCAATATTCTCGATCTGCTGTTCCTGGACTTCAATTTCCTGCTGGATGGAGAGAACTTCCTCTTCCAGCTGCTTCTGTTCGGCAGCGTAGCTCTGACTCATCATGTCGAAGCGGTCATCGCTAAGCTTTCCGTTAACATTGTCCTCGTAAATCTTCATGAACAGCCGTTTGAGGTCTGCGATCCGCTTCTCATTCCGGGCAAGCTGCTTCTTCAGGACAGTCAGCTTTTCGGTGCTTTCCACCCGAAGCTGCTCCTCCATGACCTTGCGGAAGTAGTCTCATGACGGAGAATGTAGTCCGTCACCCGCTGAACATGGCTTAGCACACGGCCCTCCAAAACCTTTACCCGGATGAAGTGTCCCTTGCACTTGCTCCGATTCTTCTTGTGTAGGGTGCAGTCAAAGAAGTCTTGACTGAAGTCCCTGTGATTGGACGAACCATATTGCATCTTGGAACCGCAGTCAGCGCAGTAGACCATACCGGAGAAAATGCTGCTCTTGCCTGTCCGGGTCATGCGGTGACGCTGGCTACGAATCTCCTGAACCTTTTTAAACACATCATCGTCAATAATGCGCTCATGTGTATCCGGGAAGATAGCCTGATTTTCCACGGGATTCAGATGTCTCTTTTTATCCCAGATAGAGTTAGTATAGGTCTTAAAGTTGACTGTGCAGCCAGTGTACTCCAGGCGTTCCAGAATCGAACTTACTGCTCTTTTATCCCAGCGATAAGGGTCTTCCGGGGCGGGTAAATTCGTACTCAGGCCATGGCTCAACTTATAGGCGGTGGGAGTCAGAACTTTGTCCACCCACAGTTGGTTTGCAATTTGGGTCGGGCCACGACCTTCCATGCACATGGAGAAGATGCGCTTCACGATTGCAGCCGCTTCTGGATCAACAAGCCAATGTTTCGGGTTCTCCGGGTCTTTCACATAGCCGTACGGCACATTGACCGTCAGCGGTACTCCACGCTCTCCCTTGGCCTTCTGAACAGCCCGAATCTTGCGGCTGGTATCACGGGCGTAAAACTCGTTGAACCAGTTCTTAATGCCCGCAAAATCGTTGTTTACGCTGTTCGGGTCAATGGTGTCGTAGTTGTCGTTAATGGCAATGTAGCGAACGCCATACTGGGGAAAAGTGAAGTTTGTGTACAGACCTGTCAAGGCAGAATTGCGTCCCAGTCGGGACAAATCCTTCGTGATAACGATTCCTATATGCTGCTTCGATCTCGGTCAGCATACTCTGGAAGCCGGGACGGTCATAGTTCGTGCCGGAGTAGCCATCATCCACAAAGAACACCGGGTTCGGGAAATGGTTCTTTTTGGCGTATTCCAGAAGGATGGCCTTCTGGTTCTCAATGGACAGGCTTTCGCCGAGCCGTGCGTCCTCTTGCGACAGCCGGCAGTAAAGTGCGGTGATCTTATTCGTTGCTCCAGACATTGTTGAGTCCTCCTTACTCTGTGGAGCAACTGTCAGTACAGGATTGGTTACCGGGTCAAGTATAGCAGAATTGGGTGCAGTTGTCATTCGTCTGCACCCTCATCTTCAAATTTTTGCTGGGCGTTCTTGGCAACAATGCGCTCCAGCTTCTTCAAAAAGGATTCCTTGCCCTCATAGCTGCCGGTCACGGTGTAGGTGGTGTGACCGACTTTCTCCGTGGTGGTCAGTTCCGGAATCCAGAAAGCGGACAGGTTCTTGACATGGAGGTTGCCGTTCTCGTCCACATAAGAGCCGTGTTTCTTCTGCTCTTCGGTCAAGGGCTTCCGCTTGAAATAGATTTCATTTTCGGAGATGCTCACAGTCTCGCTGGTCTGCTCTTTCGGGGCATCGTCATACAGCTGTGCGAAAAATGCCAGTGCATCTTCGGGTGAGTCTTCCTCCATGAGCTGCTCGAAAACTCGCTGTTCCTCTGCCGAGAGGTTGTTCCATGCGGCTTCCAACTCCTGCTCGTTGGCTGCGTTGACAAAGGCTTCGATCTCTTTTTTCATGGTGCATCCTCCTTTGGCTGCGAAAAGCGGATTCTCAAAAAGTATGGGTTTTCGTGAGAGCAAGAATCGTCCCGTGGCCACAAATTTTCAATTCTTGAAAATTCTTGCCTTTTGGGACAGCTTCTTGTTGGGGCGTGCCTGCCCCAAACCCTGCTAGGTGATTTCATTCTTGGTGGTTGCTATATTGCTTATATGCCTTTTCAAATCCTGATTTGTTATATATGATAAATTTATAACATTCTCCATCTTTCATGGAAATTGCTGCAACAGGAACGACCATCTGACTCCATGAAAGCTCCCTTATCTCGTTCATGGGCAATACAAGGTTGCGATACAGTGGACTGACTGTGAGCTTTTGAGTTGAATATGTAATGCTCTGTTCATCAATGTACAAACCACCGCCAATGATTCCATTACGGCATAAGCTACACACAAAAGTTTTTCCCATAATATTACCGCCTCCTATTAGTTGATGGTTGGTTAAGTTGAGTATATCATATTGATTTCCAGAAGAACACCCCTATATAGGAGATTTTAGCCGTTTTACTGCGTACGTGCGTACGAGAGATTGGTACGCACGTACGCAGCGATTTGCCCGAAGCGCACCCTATATAGCCGTTTCCCCCTCGGAGAGCCCACTACACTTTGCAGACCGCAGGGCTGAAAGCGTCATAGTGGGTTATTACACTTCCGCAGAAGTGCCTTTTCCTCGCCGCAGACAGCCCGGTGCACCTTTGTGAGAGCTTTCTGTCCGGCGAATCCACATCGCCCACAGGCGATGTGAGCAGGGATTCCAAAGGGGCGCAGCACCCTTGGCACACGACTTTGGTACAAAGTCTAGTGTGTTACACCTTTCAAGAGATGTACACGTTCCTGAAATGCAAAAAGCCCCATACCCAACACCTTGACGGTGCGGACATGGGACTTGATGCTTCCTCGGCCTAGCCGGGTACTCCGTAACCAATCCTGACAGGCAGTTGCCGTGTCATTTTTCGAAAACTGTTTTACGGATACCCAGCAGTCGGGAACGCCCTGTTTCTCTTTGCTGGTAGTGTGATGAGCCTGTTCCGCCTGCCATAGGCAAGCTCGCGTTTGCGCAGCGCAGCGGAGCAATGAAAGCCCCAGTGGGGCTTTTAAGCGACCGAACGGTCTTGCGTTAGCAAGATGGAGGGACTCCGCCCCGACAAGTGACCGCTGGCCTTCCGCGCTGTTCCAGCAGACAAGGATGGCCGGGTAGAATGCCCGCGCCAGACGGTCAATGACTTCATCGGGATAAGGGGAAGTATTTGTGGACTTTTTCTTTTTGTTCAAACGCACGCTCCTTTGATCGTCCCACCGTGCAAAGTCGGGCGAGAAAATCAAAGTTCCAATTTTTATCAGGCGCAAGGGCGCGGAAGTTTTCCACCCTGCACTTGCGGCTGGTGGCTCATTGATGGCTTAAAGCAAAAAGCTCTAGGCTTAACCCCTCTTCTTTGCGGATCTTTCTGATCCGCTCTCCAACAAGGGATGCTAGTTCGGCTGGTTCAGATTCAGGCTGATCGCTTTTTTCACAGAGAACACCTCATTTGCGGGCAATCATCAGATGCCACGGAACGTAAAGGTGAACTCCACAGGCTTAGTCACATCAGGAATATACTCCGGGTGGACATTGGCACCCCAGCTGTCATCGCCGCCGACGCCCATCTGCTCGCCGATGGCACGAATCACCGTGTAATGCACCGGGGGTAGCTCGTAGGGGTGCTTGGCACTCTCCATTTCATGGGGAGTGTAGGGCAGCGCAGAGAAGAACATGGGCTTTGCGGCATCCGCGGTAAACAGCAGCCCGCGACCCTTGCGGTCCACTACCTTTGCCCAGCGCACAGCGGTCTTTGCACCGCACTCCTGCGGCACAAGGTACTGTGCCATGTTGTCTGCGACCTTGTTCTGGTAAATGCCCAGCTTTGCACCATGCTGACGATCCCAGTAGGTCTCCGCAGGGCCGTTTCCGTACCACTCCACCGTGTCGTAGTCAGCGTCGATTTTGAACAGTACGCCGAACTCCGGCATTGCTGCAAGTCCTTCCACCGGGTCATAGTGCAGGGTGGTCTGGATGCGGCCATCACCGAACACACGGTACTGCAGGCTGCACTCTGCTGCGGGGCTGGTCTGGAGGTTATAGAGATAAGTCACGACCACGCTGTCGCTTCCACCTCGCAGGTGGGGTTCTGGAGGATGGTGCCGCCGTGAACAGACGGGATCTCCTTGCCGATGCCCTTGGCGGTAGCGTACAGGCTTGCCAGCTTCCACTGACCGCGAACGCCGCCCATGTTGTTGCCGCAGTCGTTGTCGGTGGGAGCGCGCCAGAAGTTGGGACGGGGAATCTCCTGAATCATCTCTTTGCCGGCATAGCGGTAGGAAGTCAGGCCGCCATTCAGATCGGAGAACAAAACATCGAAATTCTCACCCCGGACACCGATGTTGTGTGTACCGTGCGTAACGGTAAACGGCGTGACCTTCTTGCTGGGAATGGAACGAACCACAGCGATCACACCCTGTCCAAAGGCGACTTCATGGCCTTTCTTTGCCCAGCTGGTGTCCTCCTTCAAACGGAAGCTGATGGTCACTGCATATTCACCGGGGAGCGCAGGAACCATAAACGGCAGCGGGAAGCTGGAACGCTCTTCGGGAGCAACATCAATATTGATCAGTTCCTGCTGCTGATACAGCTTTCCATCACGATGCAGCAGAGCAACGCAGTCGAAAGCATCCGTAGAGGTGAACAGGTTCTTGTTCCAGACTTCAAATCCAGAATTGTCGATGGAAACTGCGATGTTCTGATAGCAGAACTTGACCTCCTGCATCTTGGGAGAAGGAGCACGGTCACCACCGTAGCAATGCCGTTTCCGCTGAAATTATAGTCGGTAGGACGCTCACCGAAGTCGCCGCCGTAGGCTTGGAACCACTTGCCGTAGCGGTCTTTTTTCCAGATGGACTGGTCGATGTAATCCCAGATGAAGCCGCCCTGATAGCCGCAGTCCTTCTGGTCGGCAAGTTCCGTGTACTTGTGCAAAGCACCGTTGGAGTTGCCCATAGCATGAGAATATTCGCACTCGATATAAGGCCGCTTATCGCCCTGTGCCAGATACTCTTTAATGTCCTTCACAGTGCTGTACATATGGCTCTCGATATCGGTGGTTTCGAGGAAGCGGGGATCGTTGACCACACCTTCGTAATGCACCAGACGGGTGTCATCAAAGCGGCGGACCATCTCTGCCATCTGGAGCAGGGTCTCACCGCCAAACGATTCGTTGCCCAGAGACCAGATCAGAACAGCAGGGTGATTTTTGTCACGCTGGCAAGTGGAATTCATGCGGTCAAACAAGACAGCTTTCCACTCCGGCTTATCATTGGGCAAAACGCCCTCGATGCCGCGAATGCCCGCCTGATGGATGTCCCATGTGCCATGGGATTCCAGATTGTTCTCTGCGATCAGATACAGACCATACTCGTCGCACAGGTCGTACAGTGCATCCTGATTCTGGTAATGGCTGGTACGGATGGCATTGATGTTGTTCTGCTTCATGGTGATGATGTCCCGAAGCAGTTCCTCATGGGTGTGTACGCCCACAGCACGACCCGTAATGGAGCTGAAATCATGACGGTTGGCACCCTTGAACACGATGCGCTTGCCGTTGAGCAGCATCCGATTGTTCTTCAGCTCGAACTTGCGGAAACCGACTTTCTGCCCGGTCACCTCTGCCGGATGGCCTGCATCGTCCAGCAGCTCGATTTCCAGTTCATACAGAGCCGGGTCCTCTGCACTCCACAGGTGGGGGTTCTCCACCGCATGGCTGAACAGAGCAGAGCCGCCGTTCAGTGCGATTTTTTCGGAGAACACTTCCAGTTCACTGCGGCGCAGGGTCAGACGGGCTGCGCCCTTACCCTCCACCTGCAATGCAACTTCCAGTGTGGAATGAGTAAAATCATCCCCGGCAAACAGCGTTTTGACGGATATATCTTCCAGATGCACGGTGGGGATGGCGTACAGCCACACGCTGCGGAAGATGCCGGAGAAGCGGAAGAAGTCCTGATCTTCGCACCAGCTGGAGGAAGTCCACTTGAACACCTGCACAGCAAGTTTGTTCACGCCCGGCTGGAGATAGGGAGTCAGATCGAATGCGTGTGCGGAGAAGCTGTCCTCGGTGTAGCCCACATAAGACCCGTTCAGCCAAAGAGCCATGCCGCTTTCCACACCCTCGAACTCGATGTGGACGGGCTTGCCCTGCATGGATTCCGGCAGCTCGAAGTATTTTACATAGCTTGCCACCGGATTGAACCACTGCGGGATCTCACCCGGCTGTACTTCTTCACGGCCATCCCACGGATACTGAATATTCGCGTACTGGGGAATGTCGTAGCCCTCCATCTGGATGTGTGCCGGAACATGAATGTCATCCCAGCCGCTGCAATCGTAATCCGTCTTTTCAAAGCCGGGGATGGCACTGGTGTAGTTCTTTGCGTAGGCGAATTTCCAGATACCGTCCAGCTTCAGCGCCAAAGAAGAGGAGCCTGTCCGATATTCTTCGCGGGAAGCGTAAGTACGGAAACTTGCATGAGCATTCAGCACGTTTTCCTTGAAAAAGGTGGGGTCTTTTACTTTTGCAAAATCAAATGCAGCCATAGTATTTCCTCATTTACCTTTTATAATTTTATAATATTTCTCCAGTCTCCCCGGAGGAATCGCTGGATTCCTCCGGGGAACAGCAGATGAAGGAGAAATGATAATGGCTTGTTATCAGACTGCTGCACGCAGTTTTTCATTTGCTTCTTCAACTTTCAGATGAGACAGAATGAAGGTGATGATGGCATCCAGAGCAAACGGAATCACCAGATACATGATCTTCAGCATATTGATGCAGGAATCCGGCTGAACGGTCAGAGCGCTGTCAAAATGGCTTGCTGCCAGCAGCCAGCCGGTGATGGCAGTACCCAGACCGCCGCCAAGTTTTACGCCCAGAGAAGTGCAGGAGTACATCGTTCCGTCCACACGCTTGTGCTTCGTCAGCCAAGTATATTCAGAGCAAGCAGCAATCACAGCGTTCATATCGCCCTGCCAAGGACCCTGACCAAGAGCTGCGATTGCAGTAAAGAGCAGCATCAAGGTCACATTGCCGCTGCCCATGTAACCAGCTACAGCAACCAGTGCACGAGAAATCGTTGCCAGAGTATAGCTCATTACATTCAGCTTATACATTCCATTCCACTTTGCAACCAAGGTCGGGGTGAACACCAGTGCGATGATCAGAGGAATGTTGATTGCCCAAGAGAATACACCGAACAGATTCTGGTTGCCAAGGATGTAGGTTGCATAGTAGGTGCCCATGCTGATCATGGCACCGTAGATCTGCTGCAAAATGTAGGTGATGCAAATCATCATATAATATTTGTTACCAGCAAGCAGCTTTGCAGCCTGAACCAGATTATACTTTTCGTCCTGCTCGATTTCCTTTTTGTCGGTGGTATCCACCAATTCGCTTTCCGGCAGTTCCTTCACGGAGAGAACGGAGAGGGTGTTGACAAGCAGACCGATGATGGCGTAGATGATTGCAACAGTGCGCCAACCGGCAGCACCACCGCCCAATGCCGTAACAGCACCCAGCGTGATGGACTGGATGAGCAGGCTGGTGGCAAAGGCGAACATGAAACGCCAAGAACCCATCTCGACCTGTTCGGCACTGTTCTTCGTGACGAGAGCAGTCAGTGCAGAGTAAGCAATGTTGTTGGCAGTGTAGAATACAGCGTTCAGCAGAGTATATGCGATCAGAAACCATGCGTACTGTGCAAACTGTCCCAGATTGGTCGGGATGGCGAAAATTGCCACCAGCGTAATGGCACAGCCAATGTAGCCGTACAGCATCCAAGGACGGGCTTTGCCCATCTTAGAATGCGTTTTGTCAATCAAAGAACCAAAGAAAATGTCCGTCACACCGTCCAGCAGTTTGGAAACTGCAATCAGAGTGCCGACAATACCGGGGTTCAGGCCAACGGTGTTGGTCAGATAGATCATGACGAAGGAGGACAGGAATGCATACACACGTTGCCTGCAATATCGCCTGAACCATAGCCGACTTTATTATACCACTTTAGATAACGTTTCTCAGTCATTGTGCTTTCTCCCATCTTGCTTGTTTTGTGTGGGCGCGACCAATCTGCTGCGCACTTCAGACTGGAATTCTCATTACGCAAGTTGCCCAAATCTCTTGCGTTCCGTCTGAAAATATTATAGAATCTAATGGAACGAAAAGATATAGACAAGATGGAACAGAATATGCACAAAATCAAAGAGTTTGTAATTTTTTGATAGAACATTTCCCAAATCACTGTAAAATCTCTGAAGATGAGGAGAACGCAGGGATGTATTTCAACTCAGGATATTTGAACAACTCCCGTTTGGATTTCAAAGACTACTCAAAGCCGCTGGTCGTAGGCAGCTGCGGCACTTATCGCTTGAAAAAACGCCCTAAGCTACCTACTTTTTGGGCAAAGGGTCGCAGAGACTATCAAATCCTCTATGTGGCATCTGGTAAAGCACACTTCTGGTTCGATGGTGTTGAGGAAGTGGTGACTTCTGGACACATGGTGCTTTATCAGCCGAAAGAAATCCAGAAGTATGTCTACTATGTAGAAGATCATCCAGAGGTGTTCTGGATTCACTTTACAGGATACGATGTCAAAAACATCCTGAACTATCACGGAATACCATTGGACAAGCACGTTTTTTACAGCGGCACACTGCCGGATTACAAAATGCTGTTCCGAAAGATCATCCGGGAACTGCAACAATGCGAATATGGCTATGAAGACTATATTGCTTCTCTCTTCAACATCATTCTGCTTTTAGTAAGCAGGCAACAGCAGGAAAGCGAGAAAACAACTACAAGCATCCCCGAAGAAATCGAAGCCGCCGTTGCCTACTTTAACGAGAACTATAACACAAAGGTCAGTGTGGACGATTACGCAGAATCGCTGCATATCAGTACGAACTGGTTTATCCGTAATTTTAAGCTGTACATGAAAATAAGCCCTGCACAATACATCCTGTCCCTTCGGATGGTAAATGCACAAAGCTTATTGGAGAACACCGAATACAATATTGGAGAAATTGCAGAGATCGTAGGGTATGATAACCCACTCTATTTTAGCCGGGTATTCAAGAAAGAGTATGGTGTCAGTCCGGCACAGTACCGAAAGAATCTGGAAGAATCCACTGAAAAATGAGAAAGATTCCTTGATTCAGACGTTCCTGCCTGTTGAGATGTACCTGACATATCAAGTTGACGGCGAACCGTTGGAACAGCTCCCGAATGGATACAGCGACCATTATGTGCCGGATGGCTTTGTACGAGATTAGAGTGTATACAAGGAGGTCTCTTTATGTTAGAACATTTTTTCAAATCGCTAGTTGCAACAGTTTCTGACCCTTACAAATGCAATCGCATCACAGATGCGTTGGCGGCAGCTGGAATTAAATTCTATTGTAAATCCAAAGATGTCAATCGGCATAACACATTTGATCAAGCGAGAATTGGAACTCTCGGCATAAAACCGAGGTATGTCACAGAGGTGTTTGTGGACAAAGAAAATGCTGATATGGCTCTGCACATTATACATACCCTGTCATAAGCCCGGAGTTCCCCTGCGAACAAAACATTCCGATATAAAAAGGACGCTGCCGCCTCTGGGTGAGAGGTTGCAGCGTCCTTTTGGTATCAGAGGGCGAATGATCTGTCAGACTAAACGGCTCCCAACGAATGCGATGCTTTTAGCTTGCATTTTCCTGATTTTCAAGAATGCGCCAGCCGTCCATCAGGTCTGAATTTTCCATAATAAAGGTGTGGGCGGTGTCCTGTCCCCACGAGTTGTCGTATTTCAGCATCAGATAATCGCTCAACTCGGTCCGATTTTTGAACTTCAACAAGCGATACGGCTCCTGAAAAGCGACCTTTTCGACGAAATATACCGCATCCGATGTGGGAAGCATAACACCGACATGACCGATCATAAGAGAATTGTCCGTTTCAGAGAACTGATCGTGCAGGACTACGGAGACGAGACGGATCTTATCATCTTCTACGAAGGAGAGACCGCGTTTCTTCCATTCCTGCTGAATCGTTTTCAAATGGGTAGGAATATCGGTCGTATTAGTGGTTTTAACCGGGGCGAACAGCGCATCAAACTTTTGCCGTTCGTCGCCGCAAAGGGATTCTGGATCAGAATCCAGGGTTTCATAGTCCATAAACAGGGTGTCCTCGGCTGAGTCAAGGTCTGCCTTGCCCGTGACAGTGATAAAATCACCGAACAGCCCACAAGCGGTAATCCGACAGTTCCAGCCGGGGAAGGTGTCATATTTTTCCGTCCATGCGTCCTGCATGGAGTAAGGATCGTATTTCAGATCCAAAGGCTTGGCATTTTCAAACCCTGTGGTGAGCCATGCCGGGTCCACAGCATTGTTGAACTTTTGCACATGATCAAAGAAGGTCTGTATCCGTAGGTCGGATACGCCGGCATCCTGCAAAAGTTTGGAAAGAAGAGCTTGTGTATCCGAATCTGCCAAATTGGAGTATTCAATTTGCTGAAGGACGGGCTGAGAAGTTTTTTGAGTGCAGCCTCCTGCCAGAAGCGCACCGCAAAAAAGTGCAGCGGTGCAGACAAGAAAAGTTCGACGTTTCAAAAATGGTCACCTCGTTGTGTTTTTCGGAAAATTTCTTTGAGTGCCGGAGTCTCAACCATAGGCGAAGATAGCAATGGTGGAGGTCTCGTAACGAATGGTATCACAGATAAACAAAAAAAATCAATGACTTCTGTCGTATTTGACCATATATAATGTTGCAGTATCCATATCCCATACGGCTAACGCCCATTTGGGGAAAGACAATGCGGCAGTTTTCTGAACGATTTTCTTCATGTCGGACACAACAGGAGTATACCCAAGTTGAAATAAGAATTTTCCGTTTTTTCCGAATGGAAGGTTCAAATCGCTTTCCAGATAGACGGAGGATACCAACTTGCGAAGCGCGGCACGGCGATTTCGGCCAACCTCGTTTCCGCCGCCTTGATGGAATCGCCCTACAGCTCAGTTTCCACCGCAAGCTGCTCCTGCTTTTCTTTTTCGTCAGCGATTTGGACATCAACATCTTCGCGCATCTTTTTCAGAAGTGCAAGGACTCGCTTGATTTGATCCTTGGTGTTTTCCACCCTGCTCTGTGCCTGATTGATGTGATCCAGAACCGCCCAGTCTGCAAAGAGGCCGTCAAAGAAGAAATCTGCAAATTTCAGAAAGCTGTCCACCGTAACCTGAAGGTCTGCGGTGATCTCAACATCGGCAAGCTCAGTTTTGAACCGCCGCAGTTCCACTTGAAGCTGTTCGATTTGTTTCTGCGCATCGTCCAGTTCCTCATACTTGGCAAGATCGGCCATCAAACCGCCGCCCATTACGTCCCATGTACTCCAGCCCTCGGCATTGTCGAGGGTTTCGAGAACTTCGTTGACCGTATGCAAGGCAGTCTTTCCGGCGTTGATAGCTTCCAGCAGCTCCCGTTTTTGGACTTTCAGCGCGGCAATACGGCTTTCGCTTTCCGCAACCTGCTGTGCGGCAGGGTGGGCAGATGCTTTGATACTTTTGATTTTTTCGGAAAGAGCAGCTTGATACTGCCTTTCGCAATCGGACAGCCGTGCCAGTCTATTTTGAATCTGATCCAAGTCGGCATCAACGGAAGAAAGGTCATGGAGAGCAGCATCGTACTTGACGCGGGCTGCATAGGCTTCCTGCCGTTCCTTGTCCAGCTTCTCATCCATCTTTCCGATGACCTGATAGAAAAATGCGGCAAGGCTGTGTCCCTCCAGACGGTCCACATCAGCCTGCTCTGCCAGCTTGGATTTTTCCAGCTTTTTCAGGCGGTCAGCAAGCGTATCTCTCTGGGCGGTCAGTTCTTTCTGTTTTGCTTCACAGCTTTTCTTTTCTGCGACCTGCTGCCAAAGCTCTTTCAACGTAGAATCACTCATATGGAATGTCCTTTCCCGGCATTACGTTTCTTCGTTCAGAAGCTGGTTCAAAAAATGCTGCCGATTATTTACAAATGTTTTGGTGATAACGTAGCTGTCCGTATCTTCATACTGACAAGGATGAATCGTGCCATTGTCGAAGCTAAAAATCTCAGCATCAGGCATTCCGAGGAGAATGGGTGAATGTGATACGATAATGAATTGCGCCCCTTCTTGGGCACACCGATAAATGTTGATCAGTAACGTGAGCTGCCGCTGCGGGGATAAAGCGGCTTCCGGCTCGTCAAAAATATAGACTCCATCTGCACCCATGTAGTCCTGCGCAATGGCGAGGAAACTTTCACCGTGTGATTTTTGGTGATAGCCTTTGGAGGGATGATCGTCATCGGAATAGTCGATTTCCTTGGTGGCTACATTATAGAAACTCTCTGCTCGGAGAAAATACCCGAACTTTGGTCTGCGATACCCCTTGGAAATCGTCATAGCCTCACATAGTTCCGAATGGGAGTTGTATGTGGAAAATGAATAGTTCTTCGTTCCACCCTCTGCGTTGAAGCCGTAAGCAACAGCGATTGCTTCCAGAAGCGTAGATTTTCCACTTCCATTTTCGCCAACAAAGAACGTAATGGGCTTATGGAATGTAAAAGTGTCGATTCCACTGATGGCAGGAATCTGACGAACATAATTGTATGGGCGAACTCTGTTCCAGTCGATGGTCAGCCCTTGGATAAACAAATCGTTCATACAGCACTCCATACTATATAATGTAAGAAACACTTAGCTCCGCTCAAACCCAAGATAGCGGGTGCCCTGAAAACTCAGCTTTCCGATGTCGCCCTGCACGAGCAGACCATAATCGCTTCCGTCCACTTCAAATTCCATCCGGTCGCCGCTCTCCACCTGAAAAGTCACATAGTACGATGTAAATGTGCTAGTGTCGTATCCGTGCGCACCGGACATATCTCCGGCATTGGCACTGCTGGAATGCGAAACATCGGTGCGCTTTGCTACCACTGTTGCCGGAACGGTAAGCCGCGGCGAGTGGTTGTTTTTGTTCCATGTGCGGAGATTTGAAATTAGAGCAAAGAAAAACATTCCAATAAAAAGCAGGAACAGGATTGGGAAAATGAAGCTGAATATAGCGTCAAACCATCCAAAAAACATTTTACTCCTCCAAAATTTCTTCCAGCAGGTCTTTTACATCGTTCAGAAAAGATTCTTCTCCGAGGGTGTTCACCTTGAAGAACACCGCTTGACTGCCTCCTGCGGTGATGGCAGACAGCCGAACCGGACTGTCCGCATTCTGGAACATGGTCAGTGTCAGACTCAGGCGGTTGCCGCCCATCATGCTGTACCGTTCAAATACACGGACACTGCACCGGGCATCGCCCTCTTTGAAATCACTGCCTGCCTCTAAATCTGCCGACCAACTGCTGTCTGGGATTTCTTGTTCCAGCTTCCGAAGCAGTTTGTCAAAGTTTTTGTTTCGGATGGTCTTTTCAAAGATTGCCATAATGGTTCCTCCGTTCTGACAATTAAAAATCGGTCCCTTATTTTTGATACGAGCAGAGCCACAGGAAAATTGCGGAGAAATCGCTTGAAGAGAGGAATTTTGTCTAATTTGATTATAGCATATCTTTTGGAAGAACAAAATACTTTATGTACGCCGCCCGCAGGCGGCAATAATCAGTCCGGGGGAAATTCCAGCTCGGCAAACTCCGCATCAGTCAGCAGTTTCAGTTTTTCGATGACTTGTTTCGTGGATAAGCCCCAGCCGGGTGCCGGTGTTGTAGAACATGGAGATAATGCTCAGTCATCTCGGTGTCGGCATGGCCTACATTGCCTCCATGGGCTGGATCTTGTTTATGCAGAAAAAGGGCCTTTGGCAGCAGCTGATCCACGCAGCCGCCGGATGTGAAAAGCTCTTCTTCACACTGGGTGGTTTAGTGTTGATGATGAGCCTGCACATTTTTTCCATTCATGCTAACCATCTACGATTATTTCCTCAATGGGTCGTTTGCATTTTATGCCATGCAAAAGGCAGAATCAGATATAAAAAGTTCTTTCGTATGTAAAAGTCTTCAAAAACAACTTGAAACACTTTTGTTGCAATGGTACAATAATAATGTTATTTTATGGAAGCTCGGCGCAAAGCCCATGCGGACAGGCTGCGGGTGTGTGGATTTCTATGGGATGTGTAAGAATAGCTAGGGCAGCACTGCGCTACTGCACTTTCCGATAATGTGAGGGAGGTATATTTATATGATGAAAAAGATCTCCCGCCGCTCTTTTTTGCAGGTCTGCGGCATTACGGCAGCCACGGCGGCGTTGACTGCCTGCGGCGGCGGTAAGACCGAAACGGCGAAAAAGACGATGCGCACGAAGCCATTACCTTTATGGCACCTTATAAGGAGATAGAAGCCTTTATTGAGCAGGTACACAGCGTTTACCCGGAAGTGAACATCGAGGCCGTGCCCTACAGCGGCGATAACACCACCACCTGTTTGCAGAATATGTTTGCGGCGGGCGACCTGCCGGACGTCTGCACCTTGACCTACTACGACCCCCGGATCGATCTGTCTCCGACAAACTGCTGGACCTTTCCGGCTACGATTTTACGGATAACTATGTGGAGTCCCGTCTGCAGGACGTGTTCGACAACGGTGCCATCTACCTGCTGCCCTCGACCTACAACTGCTACGGCATCACCTACAACAAGACCCTGCTGAAAAAATACGGCTGGGAGCTGCCCAATTCTTTCGCTGAGCTGGAAGAACTGGCTGTAAAGGCCAAGAAAGCAGAGGTCGATCTCTGTCTGCCGCAGATCCAGTATCCGGGCTATGGTTTCCAGTATCTGTGCAACATTGCGGACGCCGATTTCCTCGGCACACTGGACGGCAGGCTGTGGCAGCGGGATTATCTGTCCGGTAAGGCGAATGTCAGCAATACCCCCGGCATGATGCAGGCGATGGCCTATGTCCAGAAGTGGAAGGACATCGGGATGCTGAACGACACCGGCGACGCTCTTGACGACAATGTGACCCGGCAGAGGATGACCGAGGGCAACACCCTGTTTCTGATGGGCGGCACCAACGGCATCGTGGAGGCAGACGGCAACGCCGATAAATACGGGCTGATGCCGTTTCTCTCGGAGGACGGCACCCAGAACGTTTTTGTGCTGAATGTGAACCGCTTCTACGGTCTGAATAAAAAGCTGGAGCAGGACCCCCAGAAGCTGGAAGATGCGCTCAAGGTGATGCGTGTGCTTTCCACCGTTGCAGGCACCAGCGCTCTGCAGCCCGCAACGGCGCTGAAAAGCAGCCTGCTGCCTTCAAGGACGCAAAAGCGGACGGCACCTACTATGCCGACATCGCCGATGCCTGAATGCAGGCAACACCGCGCCCTTTATCTATTCCGGCTGGGAAAACACCATCGTGACCACTGGCCTTAAAATGCTGGACTTCATGAAGGGCAATGCCACCATGGAGGATGTGATCCGTCAGCTGGACGAGGATCAGGATAGTGTGGTGAACAACACCCCGGATACCATCACTACCGTTACGGAGGAGCTTTCGCAGGAGGACTGCGCCATGCTGGTGGGCCGCTGTTTTGCACAGGCTACCGGCAGCGACCTTGCGCTGGTGTCGCTGAGCACATGGATCCCCGGCAACCCCACCGATCAGAACCATCACGCGTAGCGGCCAAGCTGTACGCCAAGGGCATTACAGATTACGACCTTTCGGTGATCCTGCCCACCGGCTGGAACCGCACCATCCAGACCGTTACCCTGACCGGGCAGCAGATCAACGACCTGCTTGCTTCTGGTTATGATGCCTACGGCAACGGCAAGGGCTACCCCTATGTGCTGGTAAGCCCGGTGCAGCCGGATGCGGGCAAGACCTATCAGGTTGCCATCTGCGGTGTGAGCGACCAGTTGGCTGCGGAGACCACGGTCACAGACAGCGGCGTGGTGGGCATGGATGCTGCAAAAGCCTTCTTTGGTGCATACACCACCATCAGCCGGGCAGATACCGCATGGAGCTAGGGTGCGTCTGAAACAGAACGGACAGGAGATATTGGATGTGAACAACAAACTATATAAAAAGCTGCTTTGGGGCACCGGCTTTGTCATTGTTGCGGTCATCCTGACCCTTTTTATCATGAGCCAGACCTACATCCAGAACCTTGTCTACCATGAGCGGCTGAACCAGATGGAAGAGGTCACCCACCAGATGTTCCGCAGTCTGGAGGATGTGATCGACACCCATTGGAGCGAGGTGAATGTACAATGCAATTATTTGTACTGCACTCCGTTAAAGACCGATACCGAGTTCTATCGCTATCTGAAAAAGCTGTCGGAGCTTTCCAATTACCATGAAAGACAGATCGAACTGATTGCCGTGGACTCTGCCGGACATTACTATACCGAGAATGGCGGCATGGGGCTGCTAAGGGAAATGAACTATCTGGCAGACTCTCCGCAGTGGGTCAGCTATGTTTCCAACTCGCTGACCGTGGACGACTCCCGGATGGTGTTTCTGGAAAAGCTCTCCACCCCCATCACACTGCAAAGCGGAGAAAAAGAGATCACCCTGTGCTATTTTGGTATTTCGCAAAGCATGACCCAACTAAACGATTATTTCCGCTGTGATGCCTACGAAAATAACAACAGCGTCTATGTGCTGGATAACGACGGTTTCAAGCTGTTCAACGCCAATGATACCGAGCTGCTGAAGGGACACAATGTATACACCGTGCTATCCTGGATGTCCTATCTGCACGGTTCTTCCTTTGCGGAGGCAAAGGAGCGGCTTGACCGCACAGGCTCCTGTTATTCCAACGCCGTGCTGGACGGGACCGAGTATTTCTACGCCCTGAAGCAGATGGAAAACGCCCGGTGGACACTGGCGTTCCTTGTTCCGGCAAAATATGTGGCCGTGAATACGCAGAAGCTGGTCAGCATCGTCATGATCATCATCATCGTCATTGCAATGGTGTTCTCGGTCATAACAGTTTTTGTCGGCTGGTCTCTCCTGCGGCAAAAGCAGCAGCAGGAGCTGCAGGCAGAAAAAGAAGCGAACCTCCGTCTGGAGCAATACAACATCCATCTGACGCAGGTAAACGATGAGCTGCGGCAGGCACAGGACATTGCCGCAGAGGCGTTACAGTCCGCCGAGCGCGCCAGCAAGGCTAAGACGGACTTCCTTGCCAACATGAGCCACGATATCCGCACCCCCATGAACGCCATCATCGGCATTACCACTCTGATGAAAAACGAGCTGCACCAGCCGGAAAAGCTGGCCGAACATCTGGACAAGCTGGAAAATTCCGGACAGTTGCTGCTGGGCATCATAAACGATATTCTGGACATGAGCCGCATCGAGAGCGGCAAGACCACCCTGAATGTGGAAAAAATGAATCTGCCCCAGCAGATCAGCCAGCTGGACAGCATCATCCGCCAGCAGGCAGGCCAGCGCCGCCAGACCTTTACGGTAAACACCCATCTGCAGCACGAAAACGTGCTGGCAGACCCCAACCGTCTGAATCAGGTGCTGATGAACATCCTCTCCAACGCAGTCAAGTATACGCCCACCGGCGGGCATATCCGGTTTGAGGTGGACGAGCTACCCCGAAACGAGCACTACGCCCGATACCGCTTTGTGGTGCAGGATGACGGCATTGGCATGAGCGAGGCCTACCAGAAGACCCTTTTTGACCCCTTTACCCGCGAGGAGCGCTCCGGCACCAACAAGGTGCAGGGCACCGGCCTTGGTATGGCCATCACCAAGAACATTGTTGACCTGATGGGCGGCTCTATCAATGTGGAGAGTACCACCGGCAAGGGCACTCGCTTTGAGGTGGTGCTGGAATTTCCCGTTGATGCCGAAGCAGATACGGTGCCAGAGGCACAGGTGCTCCCGGAGGAAGAGGAAGAAACTTCTCCTCTGTCCGGCATGAAGTTCCTCTGCGCCGAGGATAACGCCATCAACGCCGAAATTCTGGAAATGCTGCTGGAAGCCAATGGCGCAAGCTGCACCATCTGCTCCAACGGTCAGGAAATCGTGGATGCCTTTGCCAGCGTAAAGCCCGGCGAGTACGACATGATCCTGATGGATGTGCAGATGCCTGTGATGGACGGCTTGGAAGCCACCCGCCGCATCCGCAGCGGTGAAAACCCGCTGGGCAGGATCATTCCCATCCTTGCCATGACCGCCAATGCCTTCCTTGAGGATATGCAGAAGAGCAGGGAAGCCGGCATGGACGAGCACCTGTCCAAACCTGTGGATATTGCTGCGCTGGAGCAGACGGTAAAACGCTTCCGTGTTATCCCCCCGAAAATAAATAGCGGACAAGCGCGTTTCCGCAGAGAAAGCACACAAGCGATGTAAATGATGCAGGAGAAGCTTAGAACGTGAATACACTTTCCGAGATCGAGGAATATTACAAAGCGCGTGAGCAGCAGCTGTTGGAAAAACTTCATCAACAGGAAGCCGCTTCTGCTGCAATGCCTGACGGATATCCAAGCTGCCCTGAAAGAAGAATTACAGCAGCACAACTGAGCTGCGGATGCAATCAAAACAGGAGTATAAAAAGCCCGAATGAAACACAGAATCTCACGCCGTGCATTCCTGAACGGATGCACGCTGCTGGCGGCAGCTGCTGCCGTAAGCAGTCTGACTTCCTGCGGAGAAGAGGAAGCGAAAGACAGCGGTCTTGCACAAATCGTTGTGGGAAGCGACAGCTATCCACCTTATATCTATCTGAATAATGACGGTGTTCCCACCGGGATCGATGTGGAGATCGCCACCGAGGCGTTCCGCCGTATGGGGTATGCTGCCCGGTTTGAAACGATCAACTGGGAGCAGAAAACAAATCTTGTGGAAAGCGGCGCCATCGACTGCATCTGGGGCTGCTTTTCCATGGATGGACGCGAAGAGGTATACCGCTGGGCGGGGCCTTACATGGTGAGCCGTCAGGTGGTTGCGGTGGATGCTGACAGCAGCATCCGATCCCTCAGCGACCTTGCCGGCAAGACCGTCGCCGTGCAGAGCACCGGCAAGCCGGAGGAGATCTTTCTCAGCGGCTCCGACCCGCGCATCCCGCAGACGGTGGAGGTGCTCAGCATCGAAAACCGCAGTGTGCAGTACGCAATGCTGGCCTGCGGCTATGTGGACGGCATCGCCGCCCACGAGACAGGCATCCTGCAATATATGAAGGACAATGCCATAGACTTCCGCATTTTGGAGGAACCGCTGCTGGTCACCGGGCTGGGCATCGCCTTTGCCAAGAACGACACCCGCGGGCTGGACAGCCAGCTGACCGATACCCTTGCGCAGATGCGCGCGGACGGCACGCTGGAGCGGATCATTGACCGATACCTTGAAAATGCTTCGCAGTATCTGGAGGTGGACACAATTGGCGCGTAAAAACAGAACCATCCCGGATAAAAGGATATGGACAGCCTATCTGATCATCGGCGTGCTCTTGATGGCCGGTGTTGCTTTTTTCTCCAGCTGGCGGGCAATGCGCACAGCAGAGGAACGCTTTTGCCAGACCCTTGAGTTTGTCAAATCCCAGTCCACCAGCTTTGAAAAGCACAACGATACCATCACGGCAAAGGCACTCCGCCGCACGGCGGTCGCAGTCCATCAGCTGGCAGAGAATCCTGCGCTTGACCTCTCCGACCCGCAGTGCCTGAACAGGCAGACAGAAAAGCTCTGGCTCACCGGCATTTCGGTTCTGGGACCGGATGGCACGCTCCGGTGCGAGTCCACGACCAACGGCATCGGCTATGACCGGTTTGGCGACCAGCTGAAAAATGACGCTGTTCTGGACGTTTTGTCTTACCCGCGAAAGACCTATGTGAAGCGCGTCCTGCTGGAAGATGGCTCTGCTGTGGATGTTGCGGCGCACCGGGCAGAAAGCACAGAGCTGCTCCTGCTTGCCTACCGGTACACCCCGGCGGAATTTGTGGAGGAAACGGCGCTGTCCATCCAGAGCATACTGGATGGTTACCCGGCAGAAACCAGCGGCACGCTGTTCATCGTGCAGAACAATCAGGTCGTTGCCGCAAACCGCCCGGAGCTGATTGGGCAGGATGTTGCAGGCAGTCCGCTGGCGCAGGGAATTCGCAAAGCCGGGGCCGCAGAGAAGCTGACCCATACCCGGGACTGGAACGGCTCCGGCTGCTATTTCGGGATGTTCTGCCATGCAGATCCTTCGATCTCTATGCGTACACGGATGAAAAAATAATCTTCCGGGAGTCGCTTTTGCTGATCCTGACGGTTCTGGTCGGCTACATCCTGCTTGTAATGATCCTTCAGCTGCTGCGCCGCCGCTCCGCGCAGGAGATGGAGCTGCAGAAAAAAGAGCAGGAGAGGAAGTACCAGACCCAGCTGGAGGAACAGAACCGCAAGCTGGAGATCGCGCTTCAGCACGAGGGGGCGGCAAACCGCGCCAAGCGGGAGTTCCTGTTCAATATGAGCCACGATATCCGCACCCCCATGAACGCCATCATCGGCTTCACCTCGCTGGCTGCAACCCATATCGACAATAGGGAACAGGTGCTGGACTACCTCAAAAAGATCTCCACCTCCAGCCAGCATCTGCTTTCCCTCATCAATGATGTGCTGGATATGAGCCGCATCGAGAGCGGAAAGGTAAAGATCGAGGAAAAAGCGGTGCATCTGCCGGACCTCGTCCACGATGTGCGCTCCATCATTCAGCCCAATGTTTCGGCAAAGCGGCTGTCGCTTTTATTGATACCATAGATGTGGAGAACGAGGATATCATCACCGACCCGCTGCGGCTGAACCAGATCCTGCTGAACATTTTGTCCAATGCCATCAAGTTCACTCCCACAGGTGGCATGATCAGCATTCGCATTGCTGAGAAAAACGGTGCGCCTGCGGGCCGGGCCTGCTATGAGTTCCGCATCAAGGACAACGGCATCGGCATGAGTGAGGAATTCCAGAAGCACATCTTTGAGGAGTTCGCCCGTGAGGAAAACTCCACCGTCAGCGGCATTCAGGGTACCGGCCTCGGCATGTCCATCACCAAGAACATTGTGGACCTGATGGGCGGCACCATCGCCATTGAGAGCGAGCCGGGCAAGGGCAGCGAGTTTATCGTGAATCTCTGCTTTGCGCTCAGCGGACAAAAGGTGGAGCTCAGGCAGCTCCCGCAGCTGGAAGGGCTGCGGGCACTGGTGGCGGACGACGATACCGACACCTGCCTGAGCGTCAGCACCATGCTGTCCAAGATCGGGATGCGGCCGGAGTGGACGATCTCCGGCAGGGAAGCGGTGATCCGCACCCGGTATGCCATGGAGCAGGGGGATGAATTCAGCGTTTACATCATCGACTGGCTGATCCCCGATATGAACGGCATCGAGATCGTGCGGCAGATCCGCAAGGTGATCGGAAAAAACCGCCCCATCATTATCCTGACCGCCTACGACTGGGCCGATATTGAAGAGGAAGCCCGCGCTGCCGGTGTTACCGCCTTCTGCGAAAAGCCGCTGTTCCTCTCGGAGCTGCGCAGAGTGCTGGCAGAGCCGTTCGGTGCAGAGCCTGCCTGCAGGCCGGTGCAGCTGAACGCGGAGGCCTTCAAAGGAAAAAAGATCCTGCTGGTGGAGGACAACGAGCTGAACCGTGAGATCGCAGTGGAGATCCTGAAGGAAGCGGGCTTTGAGGTGGAATCTGCCGAGGATGGCGAGATCGCCGTCCGGAAGATGAAGCAGGCGGCAGACGGACAGTATGACCTGATCCTCATGGACATCCAGATGCCCAACATGGACGGCTACGAGGCAACGCGGCAGATTCGTGCGCTGCCGGATGCCGCAAAGGCTGGCATCCCCATCTTTGCAATGACGGCAAATGCCTTTGAGGAAGACCGTCAGAACGCACTGAAGGCCGGTATGAACGGCCATATTGCAAAGCCGCTGGATATTCCGCACCTGCTGCAGGTCCTTGCAGATGTACTGAAATAAACAGCGCCCAAAAGCACCCACAGCAAGCGCCACAGAGGTTTTGAATCTCCGGTGAGCAAATTGCTGCGGGTGCTTTATTTCTTATGCCTGAACGGCAGTTTCTGTGATGGTTGGTGTAGCAATTTAACTGTACCACAGAACGACTCATTCGTCTTTTTTCACTTTGTGACACATCTATTGTAATCCTACACAGCTTTTATTGTTCAATATATGAAATTTTATTGAAAATTTTTCATGGTAGTGGTAAAATATTTTTATGTCTTTGTCATTCTGTGCCCCTTCGCGGTAGAGGGAGAGCGCAAAACAGAAAAGACTCAAAAATTGCGGCATCCTTTCCGTGGGTGGGTTTTACAGCACACACTCTTGCGGGCGGTGATGTATGATCAGTAAGCAAAAGCAGCCAACCGCAAAACGATGGCTGTCCAAGAAGTGTGAGGAGGAGGATCGGATGAAAACAAAAACATTGCGCCGCCTATTTTCCATGCTTGCGGCACTGGTGATGGGGCTATCCCTGCTCACCGGATGCAGCGAAAAAAATGCGGAACGAACACAGGAGCAGGAAGACGCTCAGACTATTCAGGTGTATCTGTGGAGCACCAGCCTGTACGAAAACTATGCGCCCTATGTTCAGGCGCAGCTGCCGGACGTGAACATTGAATTCATCGTCGGCAACAACGATCTGGATTTTTACAAGTTTTTGCAGCAAACGGCGGTCTGCCGGATATCATCACCTGCTGCCGGTTCTCGCTGCACGATGCGGCACCGTTGAAGGACAGCCTGATGAACCTTGCCATGACCAATGAGGCGGGCGCTGTGTACAACACCTACCTCAACAGCTTCAAAAACGAGGATGGCAGCGTGAACTGGCTGCCGGTGTGCGCGGATGCCCACGGCTTTGTGGTCAACCGCAGCCTTTTTGAGCAGTACGATATTCCCCTGCCCACCGATTACGCAAGCTTTGTAGCGGCCTGTCAGGCTTTTGAAAAGGTAGGCATCCGCGGCTTTACCTCCGATTATACCTACGACTACACCTGCATGGAAACCCTGCAGGGGCTTTCTGCTGCCGAGCTTACCACCACCGCGGGGCGCAAGTGGCGCACTACCTACAGCGACCCCGCCAGCACCGCGCGGGTGGGTCTGGACGACACCGTATGGCCGGGGGCGTTTGAGCGGATGGAGCAGTTCATTCAGGATACCCACCTTACAGCAGATGATCTTGCATTGAATTACGACGATGTGACCGGAATGTTCCGGAACGGAGAAGTTGCCATGTACTTTGGCAGCTCTGCCGGCGTGAAGATGTTTCAGGATGAGGGCATCGACACGATCTTTCTGCCCTTCTTCAGCCAGAACAGCGAACCGTGGATCATGACCACCCCCTATTTCCAAGTTGCCCTGAACCGGATCTGGAGCAGGACACCGCGCGCCGCGAAAAAGCCATGAAGGTGCTGAACGTCATGCTCTCCGAACAGGCGCAGAACCGCATCGTCTCAGAGGGGCAGGACA
>ENA-OPZM01000174-OPZM01000174.1-human-gut-metagenome-genome-assembly--contig:-NODE-174-length-27990-cov-5.282741_pt1 | contig 27990 bp, 50 predicted proteins | sample MGYA00242478_ERZ504493 | MGnify/ENA primary metagenome ERZ504493 (study PRJEB26092, sample SAMD00036227) | human gut metagenome | host: Homo sapiens | study: EMG produced TPA metagenomics assembly of... | reverse complement strand
AGAACATAAGTCTCAATTAGTAGCTTAATTAATATGTCCAATATTTGGGTGCAATATCAAATCTACTGCTTTTTTATATATCAACTTATATTATTATTTTCATCAATTAATATATATTTATAATTATATTGCTTACATATCTCTAAATTACGTTTATTTTCCTCTATCAACAATTCTTTTGTACAATAACTATCATCTAAACGCTTTTCAATGATATTAGCTTTTTGTTTTATCGTACTAAAATTATTTTTTATATATTCTTCACTCATAATTAAACAACAATATTTTATTTCTTTTAAATATCTTTGTTTAAAATACCCAGTCCAATCTGCTGGAATATAACAGCCTTCAACAATTAAATTTTGTTTATTTTCAATAACAGTTTTTATCATTTCCACAACAATTGACCATAAATATTTAGTCAGTTGCTCATCATCTTCCACTGTTAAATTAGTTTGCCCACTTCTAATTAAACCCATCTTTAAATGATCTATACTTAAATAAGGATATTTATATTTTTCTAATAGTTTTTGTGCAAACAAAGTCTTTCCTGTATGACTAGCACCTGCAATTAAAATGACCATTTATACCTCTACATTTTTATTATCCATAGTTTAAACAAAATATTATCAATAATATACCTTTTGCAAATACAATCCATTTGCTGGCGCCATCTTCCCTGCTAAAGCTCTATTTTTAGCCTCTATTATTTTGGGTACTTCATGTTTATCCACTCTACCAAGCCCAATATTTATCATCAGACCCATGATATTTCTGACCATATGATATAAAAATCCACTACCCCAAAATTTAAAAGTATATACATTATTTTCTTTTGTACAACTAGCTTCATAAATTTCACGAATAGGGCTTGTATCATTTCCGCCAGCAGAACGAAATGAGGAAAAATCATGTTCTCCTTCAATATATTTTAAAGCCTCTTGCATATCTTCTAAATTTAATTTTTTATTTACATGCCAATAAAATCTACTCATAAATGGGTCTGCCAATTCATTTTCAAAAACCTTATAAATATAAATCTTAGATTTTACACTATGTAGTGCACTAAAATCACGGTCAGCTTCTTCTGCTTTTAATAAAACTATATCATCTGGCAACAAACGATTTCCTGCACGCACTACATTTTGAATAGGAATAGTTCCATCAGTAAAAAAATTCACCACTTGACCTATAGCATGAACACCAGCATCTGTCCTACCTGCTGCCGCTAACTCAATACTATCGCCAAATAATTTAAATAATGCACCCTCTAATACATTTTGCACAGCTACAACTTTAGTCTGTCTTTGAAAACCATGATATTTTGTCCCATCATAACTAAGCGTAAGTTTTATATTACGTCTTCTAGCTTTCATCATTTCCTTATGTTCAGATTTCATTTTCTATCCTCGTTTAATTTTTTATTTTATCGCTTCAAAAAAAGAACTAGTCTATTATATACATTTAAAATAAACTAGTTCTTTTAGATTATACATATTTAATTTTATAAAGTAAATAATACTATATGGGGAAAAACTATTTTTATAACTGTCAAAATTAACAAAATCCCTATAAAAGCAGTCATTGCTATATAATCTCTAGAGGCAAAACTCAATTGTTTCAAGCGTGTTCTACCTACTCCGCCATGATAACATCTTGCTTCCATAGCCATGGCCAAATCATCTGCTCTGCGAAAAGCACTAATAAATAATGGTATCAATATTGGCATAAAAGCTTTGACTCTTTTTAAGATATTTCCTGTCATAAAATCAGCCCCACGAGATTTTTGAGCTTTTATAATTTTATCCGTTTCTTCTAATAAAGTAGGAATAAAACGAAGTGCTATCGTCATCATCATAGCCAATTCATGAGCTGGCACGCCAAATCTTTTTTAATGGCTTCATCAAATCTTCCAAAGCATCAGATAATACAAGTGGTGGCGTTGTAAATGTTAATAAAGATGCTCCAAACATCAATAATAACAATCTAAGACAGACAAAACTACCATTTGCCAAACCTTCCCATGTAATACTGAGCTTCCAAACTTCAAAAATAACTTTTCCTTGTGTCGTAAATAAATGCAAAATAAAAGTAAATAAAATAATCCAGATAATTGGCTTTATGGATATAAAAAACATCTTTAAGGGAATTTTTTGACATATACATCAAAGAGCCAATTAACACGCACCATATAATATAGTCTAATTGGCTATCAAAAACAAAAATCCCCACGATTAAAATAAATAAACTTACGATTTTCAATCTAGCATCTAATTTATGCAATAAAGAATTTGCTGGGAAAAATTGACCAATTTTTATATCAGTTAGCATTTTATCCCTCTCTTTCTCAAAGCTACTAAAATATTATTTAAAGCTTCTTGTTTATTTAAAGCATTTATATCCACATCTAAACCATATTCTTGTATTTTTCGCAATAATTGCATCACTTCTGGCTCTAATAAACCTGCTTGTTCAATTACATCTTTATGTGTAAAAACTTCACGTGGCTCGCCATATATCATTAATTTTCCCTGTCTCATAATAGCTACCTTATCTGCCAAAAGTGCTATATCGTCCATATTATGCGATACCATAATAATTGTCATCTTTTCTTTTTGATGTAATTTTTTTACCTTTTGCAATAAATTTTGTTTAAGTCTAGGGTCAAGACCTGCTGTCGCTCATCCAAAACTAGATATTTAGGCTTTAATGCTATTATTCCAGCTATTGCCACACGTCTCATTTGACCGCCACTCAATAAAAAAGGAGATTTATCTTTATACTCCTCATAATCTAATTCTACAAAATCCATTGCATCTTTGACTCTTTGCTTTACCTCATCTTCACTACAACCAAAATTTCTAGGGCCAAAAGCAATATCTGCAAAAATACTTTCCTCAAATAATTGTTGTTCTGGATATTGAAACACCATACCCACACTACGTCTAACATTTAAAGTCTTTTTATCCTTCTTTTTATTAATGTCAATACCATCAATAAAAAACTTCACCCCTAGTAGGATTTAATAAACCATTAAAATGTTGCATAAGTGTGGATTTTCCTGAACCTGTATGACCTGCAATAGCTACAAATTCACCTTCATTTATTGTTAAACTGACATTATTTAATGCTTTTTTTTCATATGGCGTATTTTCCATATAAATATGACTTATATTTTTTACCTCTATTGGCATCTTCTCACCACTTTAAAATCTATTTAATATTATTTACATATTAATTGTTGTAATTCTTTAGCTAAATTTTCATTATCAAAAACATTAGCTAGTTTCAAACCTTTTTTCTGCAAAGCATCTACAATATCTACAGCTAAAGGCACACTAAGACCTATTTTCTTTAAATTTTCCTTTTGTTTAAAAATATCTTTTGGCATACCATCTTGTATTATCTTGCCATCATTCATGACAATAATTCTATCTGCCTGCACAGCTTCTTCCATGAAATGCGTAATTATAATAATAGTTATATTATATTTTTCATGTAATTCCTTCAAAGCTTTCATTACAGCATTTCTACCTGTGGGTCAAGCATTGCTGTCGGTTCGTCTAAAACTATACATTGAGTACGCATCGCTATAGCCCCAGCAATAGCAGTCAATTGTTTTTGCCCACCTGATAACAAATGCGGTGGCATCTTGCGCAAATGCTCAATATGCAAAGATTTTAAAGCAAATTCTATTCTATCTTTTATTTCTTCACGCTCAAGACCCATATTTTCAGGGCCAAAAGCGATATCATCTTCTACTACAGTAGCGATTATTTGATTGTCAGGATTTTGAAATACCATACTTACTTTTTGACGTACTTTCCAAATATCCTCGCTATCATCAACTTTCATGCCATCAACAATACATTCACCTTCACTTGGCAATAATAAGCCATTGAAATGCTTTGCTAGTGTTGACTTGCCTGAACCATTAACGCCAATAATAGCTATAAATTCACCTTTATCTATCTTTAAATTAATATTATCTAACGCTATTTTTTCTGTTTTTTTCTCATCATTTTCCCTAAAAATATGTGTGAGATTTTTCACTTCTATAAAACTCAATATCATCACCTATAAATCTATATAAAAAAATAAGAACTGCAATCAAAATTACAGTTCTTATTATACCCATTTTAAATTGTTAACACAATCACCTTATCAAGTAAACCAAAAATCTATTAATTAAATTTTTAACTTAATTGATAAGGCGAAGGCGGCCCATTTGACCGCCTCACATATCAATAATTCAATGAATTACTAATTCTAAATTATTTTACTAACTCTAAAAGAGCCATTGGAGCAGCGTCACCACGACGTACGCCTAATTTAAGAATACGAGTATAACCACCATTGCGGTCATTATATTTAGGTGCAATTTCATCGAATAATTTTTTTGCAACTTCTTTATCAACAAGTTCAGCAATAACCTGACGGCGAGCACTTAAGTCATCGCGTTTTGCAAGGGTAATGAGTTTTTCAGCAAGACCGCTGATTTCTTTAGCCTTAGCTTCAGTAGTTTCAATGCGTTCATGTTTAAAAAGGGAAACTAGCACACTACGGAATAAAGCTTTACGTGCACTGGAGTTGCGTCCTAATTTACTGTAGCCCATTAGCAGCCTGTCCTTTCCTGTTATTCTTTTTCAGCGAGTGTTAATCCTAATTCCTGTAATTTTTTCTTAACTTCTTCAAGAGATTTACGACCAAGGTTTCTAACTTTAATCATATCATCTTCACTCTTTTGCATTAAATCTGCAACAGTGTTGATTTCAGCTCTCTTCAAGCAGTTGTAAGAACGTACAGATAAATCAAGATCCTCGATTGTCATTTCCATAACTTTAGAAGTATTATCTTCTTCTGGTGTATTGAAAATTCCTTCATCAGCAGGAATATCTTCTACAGAACCACCCATATTCTGGAATAGACGCAAGTGAGTAATCAAAATGCTAGCTGATTTACTTACTGCTTCTTCTGGTTTTATAGAACCATCAGTCCATACTTCTAATGTAAGTTTATCATAGTCGGTAACATTACCAACACGAGTATCTGTTACTGTGTAGTTAACTCTTTGAATAGGAGAGAAGATGGAATCGATAGGGATAATACCAATAACCTGATCTGGTTTTTTATTTTTATCAGCAGGTGTATATCCTCTTCCACGTTCAACTACCATTTCCATTTTCAAAGAACCAGTTTCATCAACAGTAGCAATATGCAAATCTTTATTGAGAATCTCAATATCAGAATCAACAATAATGTCTGCTGCTGTTACTTCTTTTTCACCAGTAACATCTATACGAATGGTATGAGGTTCTTCATCATGCATTTTTAAGCATAATTCTTTTAAGTTTAAGATAATGTTTGTTACATCATCACGAACCCCAGGAATAGTAGAAAATTCATGAAGAACACCATCAATTTTGATAGATGTTATAGCCGCACCCTCTAAAGAAGACAACAAAATACGACGTAAGCTGTTGCCAAGAGTAGTACCATATCCGCGTTCCAATGGTTCACAGACAAATTTACCATAACGGTTGTCTTCACTTATTTCCACAATCTCAATCTTTGGTTTTTCGATTTCGATCATCTGAAACAACCTCCTATTCTATGCGCTATAAAACACAGACATATTATCTGGAGTACAATTCGACAATCGCCTGTTCATCAACTGGAATATCGATTTCGTCGCGGTTAGGGAATCTTGTAACAGAACCGCTAAGATTCTGGATATCAGCAGTAAGCCAAGCTGGTACGTTTAAAGCATTTTTGCTTTCTGCAATTTCTTTGAATAATGCAGTACCACGGCTTTTTTCTTTAACACCGATTACATCGCCAACTTTAATTAAAGCGGAAGGAATGTCAAGACGTTTACCATTAACAGTGATGTGACCATGGGAAACGAGCTGACGACCTGACGACGAGTGGATGCAAGACCTAAACGGAAAACAACGTTGTCAATTCTACGTTCGAGAAGACCAAGTAAGTTTTCACCTGTTACGCCTGGCATAGTTTTAGCTTTATCATAATAAGCTCTAAACTGTTTTTCTAATACACCATATATAAATTTAGCTTTTTGTTTTTCTTTTAACTGCATTCCGTATTCGCTTACTTTACGACCAGAACGTTTAGGCTGTCTTTTGGAGCTTTTTGCAAGACCAACTACAGCTGTTTCTAAGCCGAGAGCGCGACATCTTTTCAGAGAAGGAACTCTGTCAATAGCCATATTTCTACTTCAACCTCCTAATTATACTCTTCTACGTTTAGGTGGGCGACAACCATTATGTGGAATTGGAGTAACATCTTTAATCATGTTAACTTCAAGACCAGTTGCCTGTAAAGATCTGATTGCAGCTTCACGACCTGCACCAGGACCTTTTACATATACTTCAACCTGTTTTAAACCATGTTCCATTGCTGCTTTTGCTGCAACTTCTGCTGCCATTTGAGCTGCAAATGGAGTGCTTTTTCTAGAACCTCTGAAACCAAGTCCACCAGCACTAGCCCAGGATAAAGCATTACCATTTTTGTCAGTGATAGTAACAATTGTATTATTGAAAGTCGAACGAATGTGTGCAACACCGTATTCGACATTTTTACGATCTTTTCTCTTTGGACGAGATGTTTTATTTGCTGCCACTTATTAAACCTCCTTCTTCTTAGCCTTTTTTACCCATTACAGTCTTTTTAGGGCCTTTACGAGTACGCGCATTATTTTTTGTGTTCTGACCGCGTACAGGTAAGCCTAAACGATGGCGTCTACCGCGATAGCATCCGATTTCAACCAAACGTTTAATATTTAAAGAAATTTCACGACGAAGGTCACCTTCTACAAGATGATTTTTATCGATATATTCACGTAACTTAGCAACTTCATCTTCAGTAAGATCACGTGCTCTAGTATCTGGATTAATACCAGTAGCAGCTAAGATATCCTGAGAAGTTTTAAGACCAATACCAAAAATATATGTTAAAGCAATTTCAACTCGTTTATCGCGTGGTAAATCTACACCGGCAATACGTGCCATACAATCAGCACCTCCTTATCCTTGTTTCTGTTTATGTTTAGGATTTTCGCAAATAACCATTACATGACCTTTGCGTTTAATAACTTTACATTTTTCACAAATAGGTTTTACTGATGGTCTAACTTTCACTGCATGTACCTCCTTCTACATTGCTATAATGCCTATCAAATTATAAAAATAGGTCTTATTTAAAACGGTAAGTGATTCGGCCTCTGGTCAAATCATAAGGCGTAAGTTCAATAGTAACTTTATCACCTGGCAGGATGCGGATAAAATTCATACGAATTTTACCAGAAACATGAGCTAGTACAACGTGACCGTTTTCTAACTCTACTTTAAACATTGCGTTAGGCAAAGCTTCTAATACTTTACCTTCAACTTCAATTACATCTTGCTTAGACATGAAATTCTCCTTCAATTAAAGCTTAAGTTGGGCCGAAAACTCTTTGAGGTTTGAATTATCATGCCCATGATATGCCCAAACCTGTCAGTAATCCGTTTTTACAGCAATGCCATGCCCAACATTATTGTTATCTGCCACAGAAAAACATTCCTGTTTACTGCCCGAATATTAATTATAACATATTACAGCGTTTAAATATATCATTATCAGCGATTTTTTTCACACTTTTTTTACAACAGATATATTACCGTATTATATTATCAATTAACTGCGCAAAATTGCAACAATGTCTTGGAATACTTTATCCATTGACTGACTTCCGTCAACTTCTTTGTAAAGTTCTTCTTTTTCATAATAAGAAATAAGAGGCTTTGTCTGTTCTTCATAAACAGAAAGACGATTTTTCATTGTTGCTTCGCTGTCGTCAGCTCTTTGATAAAGGTCACCGCCGCACACGTCACAAATTCCGTCTTTCTTAGATGGCTTAAATTCTACATGATAAGTAGCACCGCATTTTTTACAAATACGACGACCAACTGCTCTTCTGATTAATTCACTTGATGGAACAGCAACGTTCAAAGCACAGTTAAGTTTTAAACCTAATTCACTTAAAATTTTATCCAAAGCCACAGCTTGTTCTACTGTACGAGGAAAACCATCCAAAATAAATCCTTTTTCGCAGTCAGCTTTAGCTAAACGTTCTTTTACAATACCAATTGTAACTTCATCTGGAACTAATTGTCCAGCATCCATGCAAGCTTTTGCTTGTTTTCCAAGTTCAGTACCTTCTTTTACTGCTGCACGAAACATATCCCCAGTAGAGATATGAGGAATTTTAAATTCTTCTACTAGCCTAGCTGCCTGTGTGCCTTTACCAGCACCAGGAGGGCCCATTAAAAGGATGTGCATAAAAATCCTCCTTACTTCATAAAACCTTCATAATGGCGCATTACGACCATTGATTCAATTTGTTTCATCGTATCAAGAGCAACCCCAACTACGATTAATAATGCTGTACCACCAAAATGAATTCCTTCAATATGAGTAGCACCAGCTATCATTGTTGGTAAAATTGCAATGAATGCAAGGAAAAATGCACCCGCTAATGTAATACGTGTCATAATACGGTCTAAATAATCTGCAGTTGCCTGACCTGGACGAATTCCAGGAATAAAACCACCGTATTTTTTCAAATTATCAGCGAGATCCGGAATTTTAAATGTAACCGCAGTGTAAAAATACGTAAAAAATAAAATCAATAATGCATATACAGCACTTTGAAAAGGTGTTCCCCATTGGAAATAATCAGCAATTGTTTTAATCCAAGGAGTTTGTACAAACTGAGCTAAAGTAGCTGGGAACATCAATACTGATGATGCAAAGATGATTGGTATAACGCCGGCCTGATTTACTTTAAGCGGTATATGCGTAGATTGGCCACCGTAAGTTTTACGACCTACAACGCGTTTTGCGTAGGACACCGGAACTCTACGTTGTCCTTGCTGAATGGCAATAACAAAAACAATCATAGCAAGGGCGATTATTGCAAAGAACAACACATTAAAATAGCTTATTGTGCCTGCTTGCAAATAATTATATATAGTACCCAAATTTTGTGGAAGTGCTGCAACGATACCTGCGAAAATGATAAGCGATATACCATTTCCCACACCATGTGCAGTTATCTGCTCACCAATCCACATGAGGAACACTGTTCCTGCTGTTAGGGTAATTGCAATAATAAGAATTGATGTAATACTAGGATTAATTATGGCCTGTTTAAGACCAATAGACATACCTATAGCTTGTAAAAATGCCAAGACAACAGTCAAATAACGGGTCGTCTTGGTTATCTTTTTATGTCCCTCTTCACCTTCTTTAGACCACTGTTCCAAAGTAGGTACTACTACGGTCAATAATTGAATAATAATTGACGCGTTGATATATGGGGTAATACTCATAGCAAAGAGAGAAAATTTACTTAAAGCACCACCGGAAAATAAATCCAACAAGCCAAACAAGTTACCGCTGTTAAATAACTGTTCAATTACTGAAGGATTTACTCCAGGCACCGGGATATGAGTCCCGAGCCTGAAGACTGCAAACATAATTAGTGTAAATACTATTTTCTGTCGCAATTCGGTGATTTTGAGGATATTGCTAAGAGCTGAAAGCACTTAGATCACCTCTACTTTTCCACCTGCTGCTGTAATTTTTTCTTCAGCAGATTTTGTGAAGCCGTTTGCTACAACAGTTAATTTCTTAGTAATTTCGCCGTTACCAAGAACACGTACACCGTCACAAACGTTTTTAAGGATACCTGCTTCTACTAATGCTGCTGGATCTACTGTTGCGCCATCTTCAAAACGATTTAAAGAAGAAACGTTTACTTCAGCATATTCTTTTGCAAATATTTTGAAGCCGCGTTTTGGCAATCTACGGTATAAAGGCATCTGGCCACCTTCAAAACCTGTACGTACGCCGCCACCAGAACGAGCGTTCTGACCTTTATGACCACGTCCGGAAGTTTTACCTAAACCAGAACCTAAACCACGACCAACACGAATACGAACTTTTCTAGAGCCCGGTGCTGGTGATAATTCATGTAATTTCATAACCTGGACACCTCCTCTAAATTATTCGCCGATTTTTTCTACTGTAATAAGATGTTCTACTTTATGAATCATACCTCTAATTGTAGCTGTATCTTCATGTTCTACTGTAGAATTTAATTTACGTAATCCCAAAGCCTGAATTGTTCTTCTCTGAGTTTCAGGTCTGCCGATCAGACTTCTTGTAAGGGTAATTTTCACTTTTGCCATTGAAATATTTCCTCCTTAACCTAAAAGTTCCTGAACGGATTTTCCACGAAGTTCAGCTACGAGCTCAGCTTTTTTAAGCTGTTCTAAACCTTTAATAGTTGCACGAACCATGTTATTAGGGTTAGAAGAACCAAGGGATTTTGTTAAGATATTACCAACACCTGCAAGTTCTAAAACTGCACGAGCTGGACCACCTGCGATAACACCAGTACCTTTTGCAGCTGGTTTTAAGAGCACACGACCTGCACCGAATACACCGAGGCTTTCGTGTGGAATAGTTTTATCTACTAAAGAAACTTCTACAAGATTCTTTTTAGCATCTTCAATGCCTTTTCTGATTGCTTCAGGTACTTCGCTAGCTTTACCGAGACCTGCACCAACATGACCGTTTTTATCGCCTACTACAACAAGAGCGCTGAAAGAAAAGCGACGGCCACCTTTTACAACCTTAGCAACGCGATTAATATACACAACTTTTTCTTCTAATTCAAGTGCGTTAGCGTCAATCTTGGCCATTAATTTACCTCCTGTTCCAATATTAGAATTTTAGACCAGCTTCACGAGCTGCATCTGCTAAAGCTGCTACACGACCATGATATACATAGCCACCGCGGTCAAATACAACTTCAGTAATGCCTTTTTCAAGAGCACGTTTTGCTACAGCTGCACCTACAGCTTTAGCTGCTTCGATGTTACCGCCGTAAGCATTGAAATCTTTATCTTTGGAGCTTGCGGATACTAATGTAACACCATTAACATCATCAATAACTTGAGCATAAATGTTGCTTAAGCTACGGAATACGTTTAAACGAGGTCTTTCAGCTGTGCCAGAAATATGATTACGAACTCTTAAATGACGTTTCTGACGAGCTTTATTTTTATCCTGTTTATTAAACAAAACCAGCCTCTCCTTTCTATTTCTAACTAAAGATTATTATTTCTTAGAACCAGTTTTACCAGCTTTACGACGGATATGTTCGCCTTCGTACTTAATACCTTTTCCTTTGTAAGGTTCAGGTTCTCTGTAAGAACGAATTTTAGCTGCCATAGCGCCAACTGCTTCTTTATCGATACCAGATACAACAATCTTGTTAGGAGCAGGAGCTTCTAATTTGATTCCAACAGGAGGTTCAACAACTACTGGATGGGAAAAACCTAAAGATAAGTTAAGGTTTTTACCAGCCTGTGCAGCTCTATAACCTACACCATTAATTTCAAGATTTCTTACAAAGCCTTGTGTTACACCTACAACCATGTTGTTGATAAGAGTACGAGTAAGACCATGTAAAGATCTATGCATTTTATCTTCGGATGGACGTTCTACTGTTACAACGCCTTCACCTACTGTAATTTTCATATCTTTATGACAGTCACGGCTAATTTCTCCTTTAGGACCTTTAACCGCTACGTGATTATGTTCATCAACTGTTACAGTAACCCCAGCAGGGATTGTAATCGGTTCTCTACCAATTCTTGACATCTGTACACCTCCTAGTCTAAAACTAATTTTACCATACGTAAGCTAAAACTTCGCCGCCAACACCTTCACGACGTGCTTGTTTATCACTCATAATACCTTTAGAAGTAGAGATGATAGCAATACCAAGACCACCAAGTACGCGAGGTAATTGATCTTTCTTAGCATAAGCACGAAGACCAGGTTTAGAAATACGTTTAATACCAGTGATTACTTGTTCACGGTTTGGACCATATTTCAAGTTAATTGTGATAACACCTTGTTTGTTATCTTCTGCGAAGGAGAAGTCTTTAATGAAACCTTCTTCTTTAAGAACTTCTGCAATAGCCTGTTTAATTTTAGAACCAGGAATTTCAACTTTATCATGAAGTACGGAGTTTGCATTACGCAAACGAGTTAACATATCTGCAATAGGATCAGTCATTCCCATAAATCGATATCCTCCTTTCTTTCAACCTTACCAACTAGCTTTTGTTACGCCAGGGATTGCGCCTTTATAGCTTTGTTCTCTAAAACAAATACGGCACATTTCAAATTTACGCATATAACCATGTGGACGACCACAGATTTTGCATCTGTTATATTTACGAACCTTGAATTTAGGTTCTTGACTCCATTTCTGGACCATTGCCTTTCTGGCCATAGATCAGTATACCTCCTCTTAAGAATTAAGCACTAAACGGCATACCCATTAATTTAAGAAGAGCTCTAGCTTCTTCATCAGTCTTTGCCGTAGTAACAATAATAATATTCATACCATGAATTTTTTCGATTTTATCATATTCGATTTCAGGGAAAATCAATTGTTCTTTAAGACCAACTGAATAGTTTCCGCGACCATCAAAAGCTTTAGGGCTTACGCCACGGAAGTCACGAACTCGAGGCAAAGCGATATTCATAAATTTATCAAGGAACTGATACATACGAGTTCCACGAAGAGTAACTTTAGCGCCAATAGGCATTCCTGCACGTAATTTCCATGCAGCAAGAGATTTTTTCGCACGAGTCAAAACAGGTTTCTGACCAGCGATAATAGTGAGGTCAGCTACAGCAGAATCTAATGCTTTAGAGTTGTGAGCAGCTTCACCAACACCCATACTAATGATAACTTTTTCAATCTTAGGAAGTTGCATTACATTTTTATAACCAAATTTTTCAGTCATAGCAGGAACAACTTCATTGATATATTTTTCTTGTAATCTATCCACCAAGATATCCTCCTTCCTCAATTATTTTGCTTGGTCTAATGCTTCACCGCATTTTTTGCATACACGAACCATTTTACCATCAATTTCTTTTTTCGCAACACGAGTTGCTTTAGAACAAGCTGGGCAAACTACCATAACTTTAGAAGCAAACATAGGAGCTTCTTTTTCAATGATACCGCCGTTTGGAGCTTTCTGATTAGGTTTAGTGTGACGTTTAATTTTGTTAACGCCTTCAACTACAACTTTATCTTTAGCAGGCATAGCCTGAAGGATTTTACCTTGTTTACCTTTATCTTTACCGGATAATACTAAAACTGTATCACCTTTTTTTACATGCAATTTAGCCTGTGACAAATCTTGCACCTCCTGTCTATTTATTAAATTACTTCTGGTGCCAGTGAAACGATTTTCATGAAATCTTTGTCACGTAATTCTCTGGCTACCGGGCCAAAAATACGAGTTCCGCGTGGAGTTTTATCATCTTTAATAATAACAGCAGCGTTTTCATCAAAGCGGATATAAGAACCGTCAACACGACGTAAACCCTTTTTAGAACGTACTACTACAGCTTTAACAACGTCACCTTTTTTAACCATTCCACCAGGTGAAGCAGATTTAACTGCAGCTACGATTATATCACCAATGTTGGCATATTTACGATAAGAACCGCCCATTACACGGATACACATAATTTCTTTTGCACCAGTGTTATCACCAACATTCAACATTGTTTGTTGCTGAATCATTGCTTTACCTCCTTCTAAAATTCTATATCAAGTAACAAATTATTTTGCTCTTTCAAGAATTTCAACGAGTCTCCAACATTTATCTTTAGATAAAGGACGAGTTTCCATAATAGAAACTGTATCTCCTACGTGAGCTTCGTTGTTTTCATCATGTGCTTTAAATTTAACAGTTTTCTTAACTGATTTTTTATAGAGTGGATGACTTTCAGTATCAACTACAGCAACAACAATAGTTTTTTCCATTTTGTCGCTTACAACTTTACCAACTTTAGTCTTGCGTTCATTTCTAATTTCGCTCATTAAAAGAACCTCCTTCCTTCTGCATATCATTTATTATCTATTAGTCTAATCTTAACTATTAAGCTTTTAATTCTTGTTCGCGTTGAATAGTTTTAATACGAGCAATAGTTTTCTTTACTTCTTTGATACGCATAGGGTTTTCAAGCTGACCTGTAGCAAGCTGGAATCTGAGGTTGAATAATTCTTCTTTAAGCGAAGCAAGTTTCTGGTTAAGTTCGCCAGCACTCATTTCACGTATTTCATTAACCTTCATTTACTTCACCCTCCCCTTGCACTTCACGCTTAACAAATTTTGTTTTGATTGGGAGTTTATGGCTTGCAAGACGCATAGCTTCTTTAGCAACTTCTTCGCTAACGCCGCCCATTTCAAACATAATACGACCTGGTTTAACTACTGCTACCCAGTATTCAGGTGAACCTTTACCGCTACCCATACGAGTTTCAGCAGGTTTTGCAGTTACTGGTTTATCAGGGAAGATTTTAATCCAAACCTGACCACCACGTTTAATATAACGAGTCATCGCAATACGAGCTGCTTCGATCTGACGGTTTGTAATCCATGCAGGTTCGAGAGCTTGTAAACCGAATTCACCATGTACTACAGTATTACCTTTATGAGCTTTACCTTTCATAGTACCACGGAACTGTTTACGGTATTTTACTCTTTTAGGTATTAACATTAATCTTCGCTCCCTTCAACAGCTTCTGCTTGTGCAGCAAGTTTCTTTTCAGGAAGAACTTCACCTTTGAAGATCCATACTTTTACGCCAAGACGGCCATAAGTTGTATGTGCTTCAGCTGTACCATAATCAATATCAGCACGTAAAGTATGAAGTGGAATACTACCTTCACGGTAAGATTCACTACGAGCAATTTCAGCACCGCCGAGACGGCCACCTACTGTTACTTTAATACCTTTTGCACCCATACGAATTGTACGGCTAACAGCCTGTTTCATTGCACGACGGAAAGCAACACGACGTTCGAGCTGAGAAGCGATGTTTTCAGCTACGAGTGTAGCATCCATATCTGGCTGTTTAATTTCTGCGATATTAATATCTACGTGTTTATCAGTGTATTTTTTAAGGCCTTTTTTAAGCTGTTCAATACCAGAACCACCACGGCCGATAACCATACCAGGTTTAGCAGTATGAATAGTTAATCTGAGACGATTTTTAGAACGTTCTGTTTCAATTTTAGATACGCCAGCAACTTTTAAAGTTTCTTTTAAGAAGCTACGAATTTTAATATCTTCGTGTAAGTTAGCAGCGAAATCTTTACCAGCATACCACTTCGCATCCCAAGTTTTTACGATACCAAGGCGCATACCATGTGGATTAACTTTTTGTCCCAAATCTATTCCCTCCTTCTAATTATTTTTCTTTAACTACGATCGTAACATGAGATGTACGTTTTAAGATTTTGAATGCCTGTCCACGGGAACGTGGGTGAATACGTTTAAGGGTAGGTCCCTGATCAACGAATGCTGTAGCCACATAGAGGTTATCAGGATTCATATCAAAATTATTTTCAGCATTTGCTACTGCTGATTTTAAAACTTTATTAATTACATCAGCACCTGCTTTAGGTGTGAATTTCAATATTGCAAACGCGTCAGCTACGTTTTTGCCACGAATAAGATTCATAACAATACGTACTTTACGCGGAGAAATACGGATATATTTTGCTACTGCTTTAGCTTCCACAGTTGTTCCTCCTTTCAACAATTATCTTAAAGATGTACGTCTTTCTTCGCCAGCATGGCCTTTGTAAGTTCTTGTTGGTGCAAATTCACCAAGTTTATGACCAACCATGTCTTCTGTAACATATACAGGTACATGTTTGCGACCATCATGAACTGCAATTGTATGGCCTACAAATGTAGGAAGGATTGTCGAACTGCGGGACCAAGTTTTAACAACTTTTTTGTCATTAGCTGCATTTAAAGCATCAATTTTCTTTTCAAGGCTTTCTGCAACGTAAGGTCCTTTTTTTACTGATCTTGACAAAATATGTCCTCCTTTCATTTTAGAATAAGGTAATCAATTAAGCTACCTTATTCATAAATTTATTATTTACGACGTTTTGCACGACGTTTAACGATGAGTTTATCAGATGCTTTTTTACGGCGAGTTTTAGCACCCATAGCACATTTACCCCATTTAGTAACAGGATGTTTACGTCCAACTGGGCTACGGCCTTCCCCACCACCATGTGGATGGTCATTAGGTTCATCGCAACACCACGGTTTTCAGGACGAACGCCTAACCAACGGTTACGACCTGCTTTACCAATTGTGAGGTTTTCATGTTCTAAGTTACCAATCTGACCGATTGTTGCACGGCAATTGATATGGATTTTACGGATTTCACCAGATGGCATACGTAAGAGAGCATAGTTGCCTTCTTTAGCCATAAGCTGAGCAGCTGCACCAGCGGAACGAACCATCTGACCGCCTTTACCGATTTTCATTTCAATGTTGTGTACTAATGTACCAAGTGGAATATTAGCAAGTGGTAATGCATTACCTACTTTAATATCTGCTTCTGGACCGGATACAATCTGGTCACCAACTTTTAATCCATCTGGAGCTAAGATGTAACGTTTCTCACCATCGAAATAGTTAAGAAGTGCGATACGAGCGCTACGGTTTGGATCATATTCTATAGTAGCAACGCGTGCTGGAACACCATCTTTATTACGTTTGAAATCGATTACACGATATAAACGTTTGTGTCCGCCGCCTTGATGTCTTACTGTTAAACGGCCCTGGAAGTTACGACCACCGTTCTTTTTAAGACTTTCAACCAAGGATTTCTCAGGTTTTTTTGCTGTAATTTCTTCGAAAGAAGAAACAGTCATAAATCTTCTACCTGCAGAATAAGGTTTAAAACTCTTTACTGCCACTTAATTAACCTCCTTTTTATTTTTTACTTAAGCTTGGAAGAACTCGATAGTTTCTCCAGCTGCAAGTTTTACGATTGCTTTTTTATAGTCAGAACGTTTGCCAAGATTACGGCCCATACGTTTTACTTTACCAAGAACGTTAACTGTATTTACGGATTCAACTTTTACGTTGAAGATAGTAGATACTGCTTTGGCAATTTCAATTTTGTTAGCTTCTTTAGCAACTACAAATACGTATTTGCCTTCTTCCATCAATTCAGTTGTCATTTCTGTAACAAGCGGTCTGATAATGATATCTCTAGCTTCCATTATGCTAATACCTCCTCAATACGTGTAATAGCATCTTTAGTAATGAAGAGTTTGTTATGATTTAAGATATCATATACATTTAATCCGCAAGACTGATAGCTTTTACACCAGGGATATTGCGAGAAGATTTCTCTACGTTTTCTACTACATCAGCAGTAACGATAAGAGCTTTCTCTGCAACGTTGAAATCGCTCATCATTTTTACAACTTCTTTTGTTTTAGGAGCTGCGAAATCTAAGCTTTCTAATACAATGAAATCACCATTGTTTACTTTATCTGTTAAAGCGCATTTAATTGCTAAACGACGCTGTTTACGAGGCATTCTGAATGCATAGGAACGAGGAGATGGACCAAAAACTGTACCACCGCCTACCCAAAGTGGGGAACGGGTGCTTCCGCTACGAGCACGACCTGTACCTTTTTGTTTCCAAGGTTTACGACCGCCACCGCGTACTAAACCTCTAGTTTTTGTTGCATGCGTTCCTAAACGCTGAGCTGCCAACTGCATTACAACTGCTTGATGAACAAGACCTTCGTTAACTTCAACGCCAAATACGCTTTCATTTAATTCGATATCACCGATCTGCTGGCCGGCAACTGTATAAACTGCTACTTTAGGCATAATATAGCATATCCTCCTTCCAATTATTATTTCTTAGGTTTAACTGTATCTTTAATTACAACAAAGCTATTTTTAGCACCAGGAATAGCACCTTTAATTAAAATAAGGTTACGGTCTGCATCAACACGTACAACGCTTAAACGCTGAACTGTAACTTTAGCGCCACCCATACGGCCTGGTAATTTTTTACCTTTTAGTACACGTCCACCATGACCAGAAATCATAGCACCTGTAGAACCTGGTTCACGATGAGATTTAGAACCGTGACCCATAGGACCTCTAGCAAAGTTATGACGTTTAATACCGCCGGCAAAACCTTTACCTTTGGAAGTACCAGTAACATCAACTAAATCACCGGCACCAAATATGTCAACGCTGATGGAGTCACCAGCTTTATATTCAGGAACATCTGCAAGGCGTAATTCACGAATAAATTTTACTGGTTCAACGCCAGCTTTTGCGAAATGGCCTTTCATTGGTTTAGTTACATTTTTTTCTTTAACTGTTCCAAAGCCAATCTGAACGGCATTGTAGCCATCAGTTTCAACAGTTTTGCTCTGAAGAACAACATTTTTACCGGATTCTACAACTGTAACAGGAACTACTTTACCTTCTTCAGTAAAGATTTGAGTCATGCCAAGTTTTTTACCTAAAATTACTTTTGCCATCTATTGCCACCTCCTCTTACAATTTAATTTCGATATCCACACCTGCTGGCAAATCTAAACGCATTAAAGCGTCAACAGTTTTAGATGTTGGTTCTAAAATATCAATAAGACGTTTGTGAGTTCTCATTTCGAACTGTTCACGAGAGTCTTTATTAACATGTGGAGATCTTAAAATTGTAAAAATATTTTTTTCGGTAGGCAATGGAATAGGACCAGATACCATTGCACCTGTTCTTTTAGCTGTTTCAACAATTTTAACGGAGCTCTGATCAAGTGCTTTATGATCATATGCTTTTAAACGAATTCTGATTTTCTGCTGTTTAGCCAAATTATTTTCCTCCTTGTCGCCCAGATTCATGACCCGGACAATTTCTCCACGCCAGTTCCCTTGCCTTATGCAAGCAATCTGCCGCGTCATCGCATTTTAAAAGAACTTTATATAAGGCAGCAAAATGCCGCCCTTATACAAATTAATTATTAAAAGTAATAAGCTTAAGCTTGAAATTATTCGTCGATTTCGATTACACGACCAGCGCCTACTGTATGGCCACCTTCACGAATAGCGAAGCGAAGACCTTTTTCAATAGCGATTGGAGTGATAAGTTCGATAGACATTTCAATGTTATCGCCAGGCATAACCATTTCAGTACCTTCTGGAAGAGTTACAACACCAGTAACGTCAGTAGTACGGAAATAGAACTGTGGACGATAGTTGGAGAAGAATGGAGTATGACGTCCACCTTCTTCTTTAGTAAGAACGTAAACCTGAGCTTTGAATTTTTTGTGTGGATGAATAGTACCAGGTTTAGCAAGTACTTGACCACGTTCAATTTCTTTACGGTCTACACCACGAAGTAATGCACCGATGTTGTCACCAGCAACAGCGCTATCAAGCATTTTGCGGAACATTTCGATACCAGTTACAGTAGTGGATTTCTTTTCTTCGGAAAGACCAACGATTTCAACAGTGTCACCAAGTTTGAGTTCACCACGTTCTACACGACCAGTAGCAACTGTACCACGACCAGTGATTGTGAATACGTCTTCAACTGGCATTAAGAATGGTTTATCAGTGTCACGAGTTGGAGTTGGGATATAATCATCAACAGCTTGCATTAATTCAAGAATTTTTTCTTTAGCAGCTGCATCGCCTTCAAGAGCTTGAAGAGCGGAACCAGTTACTACAGGGATATCATCACCTGGGAAGTCATAGCTGGAAAGAAGTTCACGAACTTCCATTTCAACGAGTTCGAGAAGTTCAGGATCGTCAACCTGGTCAGCTTTGTTAAGGAATACAACGATTGCAGGAACACCAACCTGACGAGCAAGAAGAATGTGTTCACGAGTCTGTGGCATAGGGCCATCAGCAGCGCTAACAACGAGGATAGCACCGTCCATCTGAGCAGCACCAGTGATCATGTTTTTAACATAGTCAGCATGGCCTGGGCAGTCAACGTGTGCATAGTGTCTGCTGTCAGTTTCATATTCAACGTGTGCAGTGTTGATTGTAATACCACGTTCACGTTCTTCTGGAGCTTTATCAATCATGCTGTAATCTTCGAACTGAGCCATACCTTTTTCAGATAAAACTTTAGTGATAGCAGCAGTTAAAGTAGTTTTACCATGGTCAACGTGACCGATTGTACCAATGTTTACATGTGGTTTAGTTCTTTCAAACTTCTGTTTAGCCATTTAATTAATTTCCTCCTTTATTATTCGCCTTTTGTTTTAGCGACAATAGCATCAGATATATTTTTAGGAACTTCATCATAGTAAGAAACTTCCATGGAGTAGTTCCCACGACCCTGTGTTTTAGAGCGTAAGTCGGTTGCATAACCGAACATTTCAGAAAGTGGAACAAATGCGTTGATTACTTGTACACCATTGCGTGGTTCCATACCTTCGATACGACCACGACGGGAGTTTAAGTCACCAATTACATCGCCCATGTATTCTTCAGGAACAGTAACTTCAACTTTTACATATGGTTCTAATAATACTGGATTTGCTTTTAAAGCACCAGCTTTGAATGCCATAGAACCTGCAACTTTGAAGGCCATTTCTGAGGAGTCAACTTCATGATAAGAACCATCATAAACGATAGCTTTGATATCAACCATTGGATAACCAGCAACAACACCGTTTTCCATAGCTTCTTTGATACCATTTTCGATTGGTCCGATGTATTCTTTAGGAATAGCACCACCAACGATTTTGCTTTCGAAGGAGAAACCTTCACCTGGATCTTGTGGAATGAGTTCAATCCAGCAATGACCATACTGACCTTTACCACCGGACTGACGAACGAATTTACCTTCAGATTTAACTGTTTTGCGGATTGTTTCACGGTAAGCAACCTGTGGTTTACCTACTTTACAATCTACTTTAAATTCGCGGCTCATACGGTCTACGATAATATCGAGATGTAATTCACCCATACCAGAGATGATTGTCTGTCCAGTTTCAGCATCAGTTCTTACACGGAATGTAGGATCTTCTTCTGCTAATTTCTGGAGAGCAATACCCATTTTTCCTGGTCAGCTTTAGTTTTTGGTTCTACAGCTACGGAAATAACTGGATCTGGGAATTCCATAGATTCGAGAATGATTGGATGATTTTCATCGCAAAGTGTATCACCTGTTGTAGTATCTTTAAGACCTACAGCAGCAGCGATATCACCGCTGTAAACAACTTCAATTTCTTTACGGTTGTTTGCATGCATCTGTAAAATACGTCCGATACGTTCTTTTTTGCCTTTTGTAGAGTTAAATACATAAGAACCAGCATTTAATGTACCGGAGTAAACACGGAAGAATGCGAGTTTACCAACAAATGGGTCAGCCATAATTTTGAATGCTAACGCTGCGAATGGTTCTTCGTCGCTAGATTCGCGTTTGTCTTCTTCATTTGTATCAGGATTTATACCTTTGATTGCTGGAATATCAACTGGAGCTGGCATATAGTCAACAACAGCATCAAGCATAGGCTGAATACCTTTATCTTTGTAAGAAGAACCGCAAACTACTGGAGTAATTTCGCAAGCGATTGTAGCTTTACGAATTGCAGCTTTGATTTCTTCTTCAGTGAGTTCTTCACCTTCAAGATATTTCATCATTAATTCATCATCTGTTTCTGCAACAGAATCAAGCATTTTCTGACGATATTCTTCAGCTTTTTCTTTATATTCAGCTGGAATTTCTACGGATTCAGGTTCTTTTGTATAATCTTCTTCGTAGATTACAGCTTTCATTTTAATTAAGTCAATAAGACCTTGGAAAGTATCTTCAGATCCGATTGGAATCTGAATAGCAACTGGATGTGCGTTAAGACGTTCAACCATCATTTTGAGAACATTATAGAAGTCAGCACCGATGATATCCATTTTGTTAACGTATACCATACGAGGTACATGATATCTTTCAGCTTGACGCCAAACTGTTTCAGATTGAGGTTCAACACCGCTTTTTGCGGATAATACAGTAACAGCACCATCAAGTACTTTAAGAGAGCGTTCTACTTCAACTGTGAAATCCACGTGGCCTGGTGTATCAATGATGTTAATACGATGGTTTTTCCAATGGCAAGTTGTAGCAGCAGAAGTAATTGTAATACCTCTTTCTTTTTCCTGTGCCATCCAGTCCATTGTTGCTCCACCTTCATGAACTTCACCCATTTTATGAAGTATACCTGTGTAGAACAGAATACGCTCTGTAGTAGTGGTTTTACCAGCATCAATATGTGCTATAATACCAATGTTACGAGTTTTTTCGAGTGAAAACGCTCTTGCCACTTACTCATCGCTCCTTATATTATACAAAAGATACTTTAAAATTACCAACGATAATGAGCAAATGCTTTATTAGCTTCAGCCATTTTATGAGTATCTTCTTTTTTCTTAATTGCTGCACCTGTGTTATTAGCAGCATCCATTAATTCGCCGGAAAGACGTTCGTTCATAGTTTTTTCACCACGAAGTCTAGCATAGTTAACAATCCAACGAATACCAAGTGTCATACGACGATCCTGACGAACTTCTACAGGAACTTGGTAGTTAGCACCACCAACACGGCGAGCACGAACTTCTAATACTGGCATAACATTTTTCAATGCAGTTTCAAAAACTTCCATTGGGTCTTTACCAGTTTTTTCTTTTATAATGTCAAATGCATCATATACAACTTTCTCAGCAACACCTTTTTTACCGGAAAGCATAACTTTATTTATGAATTTAGTTACAACCTTGGATTTGTACACCGGATCTGGTAATACATCTCTTTTAGGTACGGAACCTTTTCTTGGCATTACTACCCCTCCTTGTCATAGTCTTCAATGTTTTAAGTAATTATTTTTTCTTAGGACGTTTTGCACCGTATTTAGATCTTCCTTGTTCACGGTTTTGAACACCTGCAGTATCCAAAGAACCACGAATGATGTGATAACGCACACCTGGTAAGTCTTTTACACGACCGCCTCTAATTAAAACAACACTATGTTCCTGAAGATTGTGACCAATACCAGGGATATAAGCTGTTACTTCAATACTATTCGTTAAACGAACACGGGCAACTTTACGCAATGCGGAGTTTGGTTTTTTAGGAGTAGTAGTATATACTCTTGTGCAAACACCACGTTTCTGCGGGCAATTTTTTAATGCCGGTGCTGTAGATTTTTCCTGCATGCTCTGTCTGCTTTTACGAATCAACTGATTTATTGTAGGCATACATGCACCTCCTTCCTCAAATTTCCAAAGGCTTCAAAGCCCTATCCTTGTTTCGGATATTTTAGATTAAGAAATCTCACTTGCTGTGAGATTTTCAGCTTAGTTAACGGTATCCCTTAAAGTAATGCTACCGCAGCAGCTCCTACTTCAATGTTACAGGATTTACCTAATTCAGCCATTGTATTTCCAAAAATCATTTCTACATTTTTAGTCATACAAAGCTCTTTTAAAGGGCTTAAAACTCTATCATCTGCGTCATCTGCTATGTAAACACATTTCGCTAAATCGTTTTTCACCGCTTTAGTAACTTGTTTTATGCCAATAACGCGTTTAGCATTTTTCAGTGTAACTGTCATTTTATCACTCCTAAATACTAACTGACAGATTTCAGGCACTCATTAATATTATCATCATTAAAAAGCATTGTCAACACATATTTTACAAGTATTTTTATTAACACGGCTCCTGGCGTATCATATAAAAATATAAAAGCCGTAAAAACCCTTATAAATAAAGGCTTCATGGCATCTAACTTTCTAATTTATTAAATTTTAAGAAAATATTTTCATTTACATACCTTTTACATTAGACACTTGTTTTTGATAGAAAGATTTTATTTTCCACCTAATATTGTCGTAAAAAGCACAAAAAGGACACCGGATAATATCCAGTGTCCTTTAATAGCTTATCAACTTTACTTAAAATAAAATTATTTAAGTTCTACAGTTGCACCAGCTTCTTCTAATTTAGCTTTTAAAGCTTCAGCGTCTTCTTTAGAAGCGCCTTCTTTAACAGGAGCAGGAGCACCGTCAACTAAAGCTTTAGCTTCTTTTAAGCCAAGGCCAGTTACTTCACGAACAACTTTGATTACGTTGATTTTTTTGTCGCCAGCGGAAGCAAGAATTACATCGAATTCAGTTTTTTCTTCAGCAGCAGCAGCACCAGCTGCAGGAGCAGCAGCTACAGCTACAGGAGCAGCAGCGCTAACACCAAATTTTTCTTCCATAGCTTTTACAAGTTCGGATAATTCAAGAACAGTCATTTCTTCAATGGCTTGCATAATTTCTTCTTTAGTCATTTTTATATTCCTCCAAATTAAAACATTAATTTCATTTTATTTTTATATTATTTATATAGAGAGAGTCTGCTTATGCAGATTCTTTCTGAGCGCGGATTGCATCAAGCACATATACTGCATTGCGAATAGTACCTGAAGTACATTGACAACGCCAGAGATAGGAGCTTGCATACTGCCAAGAACTTTCGCGATGAGAACTTCGCGGGATGGTAGGGATGCCAAAGCTTTAACTTCTTCAACATTGATAACTTTACCTTCAACAACACCAGCTTTAATAGTTAAAACTTCTGTGTTTTCAAGTTTGTTTTCTTTGATGAATTCATATATAACTTTAGCTGGAGCTACAGCATCATCAGCGGATACTGCAAGAGCAGTAGTACCGTTAAGAACTGGATCTAAACCTTCTAAGCCAATTTCATTTGCAGCAATACGAACCATTGTATTTTTTACAACATGATAAGTAACACCTGCTTCACGAAGTTTAGCACGAAGTTTCATATCTTGAGCTACAGTTAAACCTCTATAACCTGTTAATACAGCACCTTTTGCAGAGCTAAGTTGTTCTTTAAGACCTGCAACTGCGGCCTGTTTTTCTGGACGAATGTTTGCCATTTGCATGACACCCCCTCTCAAATGAGAAATATTTATTACGAAACCAAAAAACGGTCTCTAGTGAGGACCAGAGACCGCAAAGTTTTCATGCCTTGCCAAGTATCTGACCTCGGCAGGCTATATTATGTTACAAATAATGTAACACCTGCTGTCTTAAGTCGCTTTACTAAATGAATATTAAATTATTCAGCTTTAGCAGCTTTGAAGTTTGTGTTTACAGTAACAGCTGGGCCCATAGTTGTGCTAACTGTGATGTTACGCATATACTGACCTTTAGCTGCTGCTGGTTTAACTTTTACTAATGTGTCAAGAAGAACCTGTAAGTTTCAACAAGTTTTGCATTGTCGAAAGAAACTTTACCGATTGGCACATGTACGTTACCAGCTTTATCTGTTCTATATTCAACTTTACCTGCTTTAATTTCATTAACAGCTTTTGTTAAATCCATTGTAACAGTACCAAGTTTAGGGTTTGGCATTAAGCACGAGGACCAAGGATTTTACCTAAACGACCTACAACACCCATCATATCAGGAGTTGCTACTGTAACATCAAAGTCACACCAGCCCTCTTTGATTTTTGCAACGAGTTCATCAGAACCAACGTAGTCAGCTCCAGCAGCTTCTGCTTCAGCAACTTTATCGCCTTTAGCAAAAACTAAAACTCTTTTAGATTTACCAGTACCATGTGGTAATACAACGGCACCGCGAACTTGCTGATCTGCATATTTAGGGTTAACACCTAAACGAACAGCTACATCAACACTTTCATCAAATTTAGCAGTAGCAGTTTTTTTAACTACTTCAATAGCTTCTGCTAAATCATATGCTTTACCAGCTTCAACTAATTTAGCTGCGTCCTGGTATTTTTTACCAAATTTAGCCATTATTAAAATTCTCTCCTTTGTGGTTTTAACGGTATAAGCCTCCCACAGTCAAGTATCTTACATCAACTAATAAAATTAGTCAACGATTTCGATACCCATGCTGCGTGCAGTACCTTCGATCATGCGAGTTGCAGCTTCGATATCTGCAGCATTGAGGTCTTGCATTTTGCTTTCAGCAATTTTCATTGCTTCAGCACGTGGTAATTTAGCCACTTTCTTTTTATTAGGTTCACCAGATGCTTTTTCAATGCCAGCTGCTTTCTTTAATAACACAGCTGCTGGTGGAGTTTTTGTAACAAAAGTAAAGGATCTATCTTCAAAAACTGTAATTTCTACTGGAATAATTAAACCGCCCTGTTTAGCAGTTCTTTCGTTGAATTCTTTAACGAAAGCCATGATATTTACACCAGCCTGACCTAAAGCAGGACCAACTGGAGGAGCAGGAGTAGCTTTACCAGCGAGAACTTGCAATTTTACAAGTTTAACAACTTTTTTTTGCCATTGTTATTTACACCTCCTTAGGATTATGGAATATAACTATATGTTATATTTGAATTTGCTGATTTATATTTTTTCTATCTGATCGAAATCTGCTTCAATTGCAGTTTCACGACCAAACATATCAACAACGCCTTTAATCTTACTCTTACTATAATCAATTTCTGTTATAGTTGCAACAAAATTTTCAAAAGCACCAGAAGTAATGTTTACTTGGTCTCCCACTTCAACATCAAGTTCTGTTGGTTTATCCATACCCATTGCTTTTAAAATTCTATTTGCTTCTTCTTCAGTTAATGGAACAGGTTTTGTATTTGAACCTACAAATCCTGTAACGCCTGGTGTATTTCTTACAATATACCAAGAACGCTCATCAACTATCATTTCAAGTAAGACATAACCTGGAAAAATTTTTCTTTCTACTACTTTTTCTTTGCCATTTCTCTTTTCAGTCTCTTTTTCTACAGGCACGATTACATTGAAGATTTTGTCTTCCATGCCCATGGAGTGGATTTTTCTTTCAAGATTGGCTTTTACTTTGTTTTCATAACCGGAATATGTATGTATAACATACCATTTCTTTTCTAATTCCATGCCAAGGGACAAGACATCTCCACCTCCTGTAATTATCGTAAAATGAGATCAAATATACGGGCAAAAACAGTATCACATATCCAAATTAAAGCACAAACAAATGCCACTGCAACGAAAACTACTCCTGTATAAGAAACCAGTTCTCTGCGAGTAGGCCAAACAACTTTTTTTAACTCACTTTTTACACCAGATAAAAATCCTATTATTCCGGATTTTTCCTGATTTACTGGAGTATTTTCATTCTGTGCCATTTCTTCACTTCCTCACACTACTACAAAGGAAAACCTTATTTTGTTTCTCTGTGTAAAGTATGTTTTTTACAGAATTTGCAATACTTTTTCATTTCAATTCTATCAGGATTATTTTTTTTGTTTTTATTAGTCTGATAGTTGCGCTGTTTGCATTCAGTGCAGGCTAAAGTAACAGCATTGCGCATCTCATGCACCCCTCTTTACATCATTTAGTATAATATTCGTTCGTCTTATAAACGTCGCCTATATAATTTATCACAATTAAAAACATGTGTCAAATAAATAACACGACTTCAGGCGAAATTGAACTACCAAAACGCCTGACACTGAAAATATTATCATTTTTCATTGAATATTTATATGGTATATTCAAAGGCTACCAACATAAATAAAGCCCCTATTAAGGGGTTGTTGTTTTAATTGGTGCGGCGCAGAGATTCGAACTCCGGACACTGCGGGTATGAACCGCATGCTCTAGCCAACTGAGCTACGCCGCCATATTATATTTTCTGGAGCTGATGACCGGGATTGAACCGGTGACCTTATCCTTACCAAGGATACGCTCTACCGACTGAGCTACACCAGCAAAATCGGTTTTGGTTGCGGGGAGAGGACTTGAACCTCTGGCCTTCGGGTTATGAGCCCGACGAGCTACCAACTGCTCCACCCCGCGATTTGGTAAAGAATATGGAGCTGGCGAGAGGAATCGAACCCCCAACCTGCTGATTACAAGTCAGCTGCTCTGCCAATTGAGCTACACCAGCGTTTCTCGCTTTCGTTTGTCAGCACCGTGCTGACAGGTAATAATGTTATCATAAGATAATTCATTTGTAAACCCCTTTTTTGAAAAAAATTTAAA
>ENA-OPZM01000173-OPZM01000173.1-human-gut-metagenome-genome-assembly--contig:-NODE-173-length-28134-cov-14.083765_pt1 | contig 28134 bp, 33 predicted proteins | sample MGYA00242478_ERZ504493 | MGnify/ENA primary metagenome ERZ504493 (study PRJEB26092, sample SAMD00036227) | human gut metagenome | host: Homo sapiens | study: EMG produced TPA metagenomics assembly of... | reverse complement strand
TCGTTGGCTACGGCCTCGCCGCCATCGGCCCTGGCATCGGTCTGGGCATCCTGATCGGCAAGACCATCGAAGGCACCGCTCGCCAGCCTGAGCTCGGCAGCCGTCTGCAGACCCTCATGTTCCTGGGTCTGGCATTCGTCGAGGTGCTGGCACTGCTCGGCTTCGTGCTCGCCTTCATCAAGTAAGACTTGATTCAAGGTAACACCGAAGACGCAAACGAACATGAAAGGAGGAAGACACTATGGTGACCGCAGCTAGCGAAATGGAATTGTTCCTTCCGAAAAGCTACGACATTTTCTGGTCGTTGGTCATTCTGATCATCGTCGCCGTGTTCTTCTACAAGTTCTTCCTGCCGAAGTTCCAGGCCGTGTTCGATGAGCGCGCTGCCAAGATCGAAGGTGGCATCGCCAAGGCCGAACAGGCCCAGAAAGATGCCGATGAAGCCAAGGCGAAGTATGAGGCTCAGCTGAGCAAAGCTCGCGTCGAGGCATCCAAGATCCGTGACGACGCACGTACGGAGGCATCGCATATCATCGCTGACGCGCGCACTCGTGCCGAAAACGATGCGGCGCAGATCACCGCCACCGCCCAGCGTTCCATCGAATCGCAGCAGCAGCAGGCTCTGGTGAGCCTCAAGGGTGAGGTCGGCGTGCTGGCAACGGCACTGGCCGGCAAGATCCTGGGTAGCAAGCTCGAGAATGACGATGTGCAGTCGTCGATGATCGACCAGATGATCGCCGACTTGGACAGCGACAAGAAGTGATCGAAACCTTCAAGAAAGGGAGGTGACCAATGCGAGGAGAAGCATCGCGTATCGCAGACCGCGTATCGCGTGACTCGCTGGCCCCCAAGCTGCGTGACAGCGGTGAGGACGCATGGCGTATCGGGAACGAACTGTTCACGATCACCAGCGCGCTTGACCACAATATCCAGCTTGAACGTGCCCTCACCGACCGTCGCGCCCAGTCGAAGACAAGGTTGCGGTAGTCAAGACTCTGATCGGAGACCAGGCCCATCCGCTCGTGATGGAGATCATGTCCGATCTGGTGTCTCGCCGTTGGAGCCGCGTGTCTGATATCGCCAATGCCGTTGAGGATTTCGGCGTTGATGGCATGATGTACTACGCGGATTACACCAATACGACTTTGCAGGTCTCCATCGAGCTCGCAGAGTTGCATTCCGCACTGCTCAACCTTCCGGTCGTGCGTACCAAGCTGTATGACGCAACCGTTTCCAGTGAAGCCCGTGTCAAGCTGCTGTACAGCCTGATTGGAGACGCGGATTTCACCAAGGTGACCAAGCGTCTGGCCGAACACGCGACCTGCAATCTGCGCAATCGCCGCTACTTGCAGACCATTCAGTGGCTGATCAACAAATTCTCCCGCCATATGGGCGAATCGATGGTCACTGTTACCACGCAACGCCGTTGAGCAAGGAGCAGGTGGAAAAGCTCATCGCCATTTACTCGGCGAAGACCGGTCATCCGGTGCACATCAACTCGGTGGTCGATCCGACCGTCATGGGTGGCATGCGCATCCAGGTGGGCGACGAGGTCACCGACAACACGGTGGTCGCACAGCTGCAGCATCTTCAGCGCACGGTGAAGGCAACCGCCTGACGGTTCGCCGCACGGTGAACAAGCCTGAAACAAGACTTGACTGAATTTATAAACAACAATAAGGAGTGATCATGCAGAACTTACCATTGATCCCACCACGATACGCAAGGCGCTCGATGAGTTCGTCGAGTCGTACAAGCCGTCGGATACCCCGACTCAGGAAGTCGGTTATGTCGCGACTGCTGGCGACGGCATTGCGCACGTGACGGGACTGCCTGGTTGCATGGCCAATGAGCTGCTGACCTTCGAAGACGGCACGCTTGGCCTGGCGTTCAACCTTGACGCCCGCGAGATCGGCGTGGTTATTCTCGGCGACTTCGCAGGTATCGAGGAAGGCCAGGAAGTGCGTCGTACCGGCGAAGTGCTCTCCGTGCCCGTCGGCGACGGCTACCTTGGCCGCGTCGTGGACCCGCTAGGCAACCCGATTGATGGTCTTGGCGAGATCAAGACCGAAGGCCGTCGTATTCTCGAGGCCCAGGCACCTGACGTTATGCATCGTCATCCGGTTGACGAGCCAATGTCCACCGGTCTGAAGGCCATCGACGCAATGACGCCTATCGGCCGTGGCCAGCGCCAGCTTATCATTGGCGACCGCCAGACCGGTAAGACCGCTATCGCAATCGATACGATCATCAACCAGAAGCGTAATTGGGAATCCGGTGATCCGAAGAAGCAGGTCCGCTGCATCTACGTGCCATCGGCCAGAAGGGCTCCACCATCGCATCGGTGAAGCAGTCCCTCGAAGAGTCCGGCGCCATGGAGTACACCACTATCGTGGCCTCCCCGGCTTCCGATTCCGCAGGTTTCAAGTACATCGCACCGTACACCGGTTCCGCCATCGGACAGCACTGGATGTACAACGGCAAGCACGTGCTCATCGTCTTCGACGATCTGTCGAAGCAGGCTGAAGCCTACCGTTCGATCTCCCTGCTGCTGCGCCGCCCGCCGGGACGTGAGGCATACCCGGGCGATGTGTTCTACCTGCATTCCCGTCTGCTCGAACGCTGCGCCAAGGTTTCCGATGACCTCGGCGGCGGTTCGATGACCGGCCTGCCGATCGTCGAAACCAAGGCAAACGACGTGTCCGCATACATTCCGACCAACGTGATTTCCATCACCGACGGTCAGATCTTCCTGCAGTCCGACCTGTTCAACGCGAACCAGCGTCCGGCTGTCGACGTCGGCATCTCCGTGTCCCGAGTTGGTGGCGCGGCACAGACCAAGGCGTTGAAGAAGGTCTCCGGCACGCTGAAGATTTCCTTGGCCCAGTACCGTTCCCTGGAATCCTTCGCCATGTTCGCTTCCGATCTGGATGCGGCTTCGAAGGCCCAGCTGAACCGTGGTTCTCACTTGACCGAGCTGCTCAAGCAGCCGCAGTTCTCCCCGTATTCCATGGAACAGGAAGTCGTCTCCGTGTGGGCCGGCACCCATGGCAAGATGGATGATCTGCCGCTGAACGACGTGCTGCCGTTCGAGAAGGCCATGCTGGACTACCTGGACCACAACACCGATATTCTCAAGACCATCCGCGAGACCGAAGATTTCACCGCCGACACCGAGGCTGCCCTCGACAAGGCTGTGGAAGCGTTCCGTGAGACTTTCGTGACCAGCGCGGGCAAGCCGCTGGTCGAGAAGAAGCCTAACGTCAAGAACGCCACCCCGGTCGAGCAGGAAAAGATCGTCGCAGGAGAGAAGTGATCCATGGGCTCGCAACTCGCATTGAAATCTAGGATCGCCTCCACCGCGTCGTTGGAGAAAATCTTCAACGCGCAGGAGATGATCGCGTCTTCGCATATCGCCAAGGCACGTGACGTCGCCTTGAACGCGAAGCCGTATACCGATGCGATTTTCGACGCCGTGCAAGCGCTGGTGGCCCACACCCATATCGACCATCCGATCGTGAAGAAGGACGAGGACAACCCTCGCGTGGCTGTCCTCGCCCTCACCTCGGATCGTGGTATGGCGGGTCCGTACACCTCCTCGATCATCCGCGAAACGGAATCGCTGCTGGCCCGCCTCGATGCGGCAGGCAAGCAGCCGGAACTGTATGTGTATGGTCGTCGCGGTGTGACGTACTACAAGTACCGCAATCGTGATGTTGCCGGTACTTGGGAAGGCGATACCGACCAGCCCGGCGTGGAAGTCGCAGAGTCCATCTCGAAGGCACTGATGGACGCCTACATGAAGCCGGCGAGCGAAGGTGGAGTTTCCGAACTCTACATTGTGTTCACCGAATTCGTGAATATGGTTGTTCAGAAGGTGCGCGTGCTGCGTATGCTGCCCGTTGAACTCGTGCTTCCGGAACAGCAGGACTCCGGCCCTGTGCCCGAATCCGATGCCGATGCCGCGACCCCGCTTTATGCGTTCGAGCCGAGCGTCGACGAAGTGCTTGACGCGATTCTGCCGAAGTACATCCAGTCCCGTATTCATGAATGCCTGCTCACCGCGGCGGCATCCGAGACTGCAAGCCGACAGAACGCCATGCATACGGCTACAGACAACGCCCGCAGCCTGATCGACGACCTGACCCGCAAGCTCAACGCTTCGCGACAGGCTTCGATTACCCAGGAACTTACCGAAATCATCGGCAGCGCGACGCGCTGAATAAGAAGGAAGAGTAGGAACGCATATGGCTGAGAATCAGACCACAGCGGCTCCCGAGACGGCTGCAGAGCCGACCACTGGACGCGTCACGCGTATCCAGGGTTCGGTTATCGACGTCGAATTCCCGGTGGGCCACCTGCCCGACATTTACAACGCACTTACCGTTGAGCTGACCAACACCGCCAACGAAGAGGGCGAAACCACGAAGAAGATCACGCTTGAGGTCGAACAGCACCTTGGCGACTCTACCGTGCGTACCGTGGCGCTGAAGCGACCGACGGCCTCGTTCGTGGCGCCACCGTGCTCGACACCGGCGGTCCGATCTCCGTTCCTGTTGGCGATGTCACCAAGGGTCACGTGTTCGACGTGTCCGGCAACATCCTCAACAAGAAGGATGACGAAACCATCACGGTCACCGAGCGTTGGCCTATCCACCGCAACCCGCCGGCATTCGATCAGCTGGAATCCAAGACCCAGATGTTCGAAACCGGTATCAAGGTCATCGATTTGCTGACCCCGTACGTGCAGGGCGGCAAGATCGGTCTGTTCGGTGGCGCAGGCGTCGGCAAGACCGTGCTTATTCAGGAAATGATCCAGCGAGTCGCCCAGAACCACGGCGGTGTGTCCGTGTTCGCAGGCGTCGGCGAGCGTACCCGTGAGGGTAACGATCTGATCGGCGAAATGGATGAGGCTGGCGTTCTTGAGAAGACCGCACTGGTCTTCGGCCAGATGGATGAGCAGCCGGGTACCCGTCTGCGCGTGCCGCTGACCGCACTGACCATGGCAGAGTACTTCCGTGACGTGCAAAATCAGGACGTGCTGCTGTTCATCGATAACATCTTCCGTTTCACCCAGGCTGGTTCCGAGGTGTCCACCCTGCTCGGCCGTATGCCGTCCGCAGTGGGCTATCAGCCGAACCTGGCTGACGAAATGGGTGCCCTGCAGGAGCGCATCACTTCGACCCGCGGTCACTCCATCACCTCGCTGCAGGCCATCTACGTGCCGGCCGATGATTACACCGACCCGGCTCCTGCAACGACCTTCGCCCACTTGGATGCAACCACCGAGCTTTCCCGTGACATCGCTTCCAAGGGTATCTATCCGGCAGTGGACCCGCTGAGCTCCACCTCGCGAATCCTTGATCCGCGTTACGTGGGCCAGGCTCACTACGATTGCGCGAACCGCGTCAAGGCGATTCTGCAGCGTAACAAGGAGCTGCAGGACATCATCGCTCTGATCGGTATCGACGAACTCGGCGAAGAAGACAAGACCACCGTGAACCGCGCTCGTAAGATCGAGCAGTTCCTCGGCCAGAACTTCTACGTCGCTGAAAAGTTCACCGGTCGTCCGGGCTCCTACGTGCCGGCCGATGAGACCATCGAAGCGTTCACCCGCATTTGCGACGGCGTGTACGACGACGTTCCGGAGCAGGCATTCTCCGGTATCGGCGGCATCGACGATCTCGAGAAGAAGTGGCACGACATGCAGAAGGAATACGGTGCGTGATGGCCGGATTGACAATGCAGGTGAACATCGTCGCCGCCGACCACCCCGTGTGGCACGGTACGGCGAAGTCCGTCACCATTCCTGCCTTTGAAGGCGGAATGGGCATCCTGCCCAACCACGAGCCTGTATTGACCGTAATCAAGGAAGGAACCATCGTTGTGGTGGATCCGGATGGCAGCCGTCGCTCCTTCGAAGTGACCGACGGTTTCATCTCCTTCGATTCGAACAAGCTCACCGTTGCGGTTGAGCGTGGACGTGACGTCAAGATGGCAGAGTAGCACTCGGTAGCATACTTCTGACGGTCCGTCTGTTGCGATTGCAGCAATTGCATATGATTGCGATTCTGTAGTTGCAGCAGACGGACTGTTTTTAAAAAAAAAGAATTAATCAAAAAACAAAAATAGGATTGTACATATCGTGGGATTCATGGCTTACGACAATCATGGTAGGGTAGTGCCTCGTGCGAATTATTGTTGCTGATTGCTCTGCCGAATATTCCGGGCGTTTGAATGCGTCCTTGCCGCTCGCCAAGCGTGTGTTGCTTATCAAAGCCGATAACAGTCTGCTGATTTTCTCCGAACTTGGTTCGTACAAGCCACTCAACTGGATGGCGGCGCCCTGCACCATCAAAGACATCACTCCGGAACATGCCGACGACGACGTGACTACGGAGGTTCCGCAGAAAGTCATTCGTGCTTCGGCGGATAAATCCAATGACGTGCTCGAAGTGACATTGCAGCATATTTATTCCGACGAAACATACGATTTGGGCGAAGATCCGGGCTGATCAAAGACGGTGTCGAAGACATCTGCAGAAGTATCTGGCCGAACAGATCGAACGCATCGGGAAGGTGCGACATTGGTGCGCCGCGAATACCCGACCGCCATCGGACCGGTCGACATTATGGCCATCGACGGCAGTGGCAAGCATGTTGCCATCGAAATCAAACGTAACGGCGGCATCGATGGCGTGGAGCAGCTCACCCGTTACTGCGAGCTGTTGAACCGAGACCCGCTGTTGGCCCCCGTGCGTGGCATTTTCGCCGCGCAGACCATCACGCCGCAAGCCCGCGTGCTCGCTCAGGACCGCGGCTTCGACTGCCTGATCCTTGACTATGACGAAATGAAAGGTGCCGAAGACGACTCCCTACGACTCTTCTAGCTTATAAAAACTCCCTGTTGTTATGCAGGGAGTTTTTATAAGCGAATCGTGATGTAGATCAGTAGGCGGCGAGGATGTCGACTACGAAGACCAACGTAGAGTTCGCTGGAATCTTGCCGGAATCCTTGTCTCCATAGCCAAGGTCCGGCGGCACGACCAGCAGCACCTGCGAGCCGACGGTATGCCCTGCCAAGCCCTGCTTCCAACCGGTGATCACCTCATCAAGCGAGAAGCTCGACGAAGCACCGCGATCCCACGAGGAATCGAACTGTGTGCCGTCAAGCAGCCATCCGGTATAGTGCGCGATCACGGTCTGCGTATCCTTGACCTCGGCGCCTTCGCCCCTGATCAAATCCTGCGAGATCAACGTGTCGGAACCCTTGTATCCGTTCATATCGATCGACGGCTTGCCATCCTTCGCAAGCGTCACCTTCGGCAGATCGGCAGGAACGTCAAGCACCTTCGTGCCCGTTGCCTTCGTCAGATCCTTCGACTTCGACACGATCGTGAGCACCATCAAATAGGAGGTGCCAGCGGAATTCGAATCGTTCACACCGAACGCAAGCGTGGCGTTAAGCTTCTGATCCTTGAAAATGTTGTAATAATCCTCAGTCATCTGACTGGTGTCGGAGGTGACTACCGTAGAGCAATCGGGGGTGTTTTTCTCCCAGGTGCTCATGAGTTCGGAACCATCCTTGACATTGATGGCGATACCCTGCGTGCATATGCGGTCGCCGTCTTCAATCTGGTCGCCATTGCCTTTCTGCAATACGACGTAGCTGTTGTCTTCCACCGTCATAGGGGTTTTGAAGGAGACAGTCGGCTTCTCACCGGGCTTGCCCGTGGCGGTCACACCGGCGATCTGATTCATCTTCGACGAGGAATCGGAAGAAGACGAAGATGAATCGGAGGAGGAATCAGACTTCGTGTCGGAACTTCCGCATGCCGCGAAACCCAAGCACATGATCGTTGTGCAGGCGGCTGCGACGGCTTTGAAAAGAGTAGATTTGCGCATAGGTTCCACTTTAGTGGCAATCATTGATTTTCATAGTTTTTTCAGGCTTTTGCAGAGAGGCAATGTAGAATAGTGAATGCTATGACTTTATTGCAGGAAGAACAGGAAAAGCCGCAGTCCAAGGCGGGTCCCACGCGACACGCCAAGATTATGCGCGGCATTGTCACGCCTATTTTCGGCTTGCTTGCCATTGCTTGCATCGTGCTTGGCGTCTTGAACGCGACGATTTGGAAGCCCTCGGCACAGGTCACGGCGTCCGCCTCGGTTACGGGATCGCAGTATGTGGTCACCGATCCGAATGTGCTGCAATTGGTTGACGATCGCGTCACCATTTCGGCGAAGTCGCGCGACAAATCCGCGAACGTGTGCATCGCCATCGGTTCCGCCCGCGATATCGCCGGATGGATCGCGGGATCCAAATACACGCGCGTCACCGGACTGTCCGACTGGTCCACCCTGTCCACGCTGAAGACCACGGCTCAGGCACCGCCGATAATTCCGAAGGCCAGGTCGCTTCCAGGATTCCGACATGTGGCGCACCGTCAAATGCAATGCCGGTTCCGTTGATATGCAGTTCAAGGGTGCTAATACGAATAATGCCGAGGATTCCGTTGCGATTATCGATTACGGCGATCGCAAGGGAGGTTCGGTCACACTTGATTGGAACCGTCGTTCGATGCTGAATTTCGCCATGCCGTTCTATCTTTCCGGCGGATTGCTGGCAATACTTGCGGTGCTTTCGGCTTCCGTGTTTGCCATGCCTCCGCATAAGCGTCGCAACAAGCGCGCGTTTGCCATGGTTGACGGCATCGGTTCCACGCAGGGTGACGATGACGAGGTTGCCGCATGGGTGAAGAACGCCGAGGCGAGTGCCGCCCGTAGCGAAAAGAGCGGGCCGAAGCGTAAGCGTCGTCGTCATGCTGGGCATCGCGCGAGTGGTTCGGAAAATAGCCAAAACGAAGTTGCGCAGCCTACGATTGTCGATCCCGGCGCGCGCAATCTCGTTGCCGATCAGCAGAACGCTGCCGCTGATGGTGTTGAAGAAAACGACGATTTCGAACAGACTTCCGTGATTTCGCAAGACGAGCTTGCCGCGTATTTCGCACGTCTCGCACAAGAGGAAAGCAGTGCGGCCGCAGCGGCCTCGGGATCTGTAGAATTCGCGGTATCCGATGAAAACAACGTGCCCAACGAAGTTGACGAAATGGCCGTAACGACCGAGTCGGTCGGATCCAACGAAACATCCGAAAACGACGAATCCGACAACGACAAGTCCGACGAACCTGACAACGAGGAGGCCAAGTGATGAAGAAGCGTTTCAACGTAATCGCGGCGGCCGTGCTCGCATTGGGAATGGTCGTTGGCATGTGCGGATGCGAGGGGCAGCTGCCGCAGCCGAAAACCACGCAACGTCAAGATGCGCCGAATCTGACCGCCAAGCAAGAGAAAACCATCCGTACGAATATTCTCAAAACGCTTGACCAGTGCAATAACGATCGCAATATCGACGCCCTCGGTTCGATTTTGGAGGGGCCGGAACTTGAGATTCGCACTAGCGAACTTCATGTGGCGCAGGTCACGGGCAATCTTGACCGCAAGACCACGATTCCAACTGATCTTGCGCAGGCCGTGATTTCCACGGACAGTGGATGGCCGCGTTCGGTGTTTTCCATCACTTCCACCACGGATGACCAGCAGTCCAAGCGTCTGCTGGTGTTCCGCCAGGATTCCGCACGTCAGAACTACAAGTTGTGGGGTGTGGCACGACTGTTTTCGGGCGTGAAGATGCCGAGTTTTGAGATTTCCAAAACCGGTAGCGAGCAGGGAACGGAAAAAGACACCGGTCTGGTCATGACCCCGAAGGATGCGGTCGCCGCGTATGCCGACGTGTTGCAGAATGGTGCGTCCAGCCAGTATGCGCAGAAGTTTGCCGACGACGATTTGCGTACGAAGCTTGCCGATCTGACCGAACAGGTGCAGAAGGCCATGGAGTTGAACGAGGGATCACAGCAGCAGGTGTTCACACCGGTTGACGATGCCATCAGCGTTATGCGTTCCGCGGATGGTGGCGATCTGGTGGTGGCGCAGATCAATTCCGAATGGACGCGTTCAGCTGGCTCCGGCCGTGAGTCGCAGCCTGCTTCCGATGCGGAAAAAGCGCTGTTTGGCGACGGTCAGGCCACCAGCACCATGAAAACCACGTATGTGAATGTGGTCGCGCTGTACGTGCCTCCGGCAAATTCTGACGCGAAGATCACTGCAGTCGGTTCCGAGCGCCAGCCGGTTCGTGTTGAGGCACTGTGATCGTGGCAGTCGCACGAATGCGCGTAGCTTGGGGCGAACGTTTGCAATGCGTGTTACGCCGGGCGCTTAATGTTGTTGATTGTTGATATCTAGGAGGCAAGCATGGCAGGTCAAAGGCCGTTTAATCCGGGAGTTTCCTTGGCAGGAGCCGTCGATCTTGAAGCGTTGAAGCATCAGGTGAAGGCTGAACCGGGGCAGGCTGGAGGCGCTCCGGCCGCAGGCGGTTATGTGATCGACACCACGGAGAACACGTTCCAGGCCATGGTGCAGACGTCGGCCACGTTCCCGATCCTGTTGCTGCTGTGGGTGCCGACCGATGATCGCCTGTTCGACATGGCACGCCAGCTGGGCAATGCCGTGAACCAGCTGAACGGCCAGATTCAGCTGTCTCGTATCGATATCGCGTCGAATCCTTCGATCGCGCAGGCGTTCCAAGTGCAGGGCGCGCCTGCATTGTTCGCGTTGATCAACGGCCGTCCGATGCCGATTTTGCAGGGCTTGCCGTCCGCTGAGGAAATGCAGCAGATCGTGGATACGGTGATTCCGAATCTGGTCGCAGCCGCGCAGCAGGCCGGTGTGACCGGTTCCGCGCCGTATTCCGGCGATCCGAATTCCGATGCGGCAAACTCGGCTTCCGCTGCCAGCGCCCAGGAGCAGGTGCCTCCGGAGCATCAGGAGGCGTATATGCTGGCACAGCAGGGCGATTACGCTGGCGCCGCAGCCGCGTACGAGAAGGTGCTTGAAGCCGATCCGAACGATGCGCGTGCCGCCCGCGAGCGTGCGAAGGCGTTGCTGTTGGCCCGTTCCGCCAATGCGAACGTGCGTGAGGTGCGTGCCGCCGCTGCGACAATCCCGATGATGTTGAAGCACAGCTTGCCGTCGCTGACATTGATATGATCGGCGGTCAGATTCAGGATGCGTTCGATCGTTTGCTGGATTTCGTTGCGGCCGGCCATAAGGCCGATATTGAACCGGTGCGCAAGCGTCTGCTGGAATATTTCACGATTCCTGAGCCGACAGACGAGCGTTTGAAGCGCGCCCGCCGTCGTCTCGCCACGCTCATGTACTGACTCGTTTATTGACTTTAGGTACCGTTTAGGTACCGCTCAACCGTAGGCTGCGCAACTACATCGTTCTTTACGGCCTACGGTTGTTTTTTTTTTAAAAAGACTTATTCCATACGGTTGGTGCCGAAATAGTCGAGGAATTGCGGTCCGTCTGCTTCCAGTTCGTCTTCGAATTCGGATTTCCATCGTGAATATGGATTCGCGGCAAGCCCTTCATTGCTGAACCGCGATTGGTCGGTGATTTCGGTGGTGCAGAATTTCGGGATCACCAGATTGGTGACCGGCCCGATACGTTCCGCTTCCGCAATGATCAGGGGAGCGTTGGTGCCTCCGAACACGTCGATGTTCCAGCCGTCCTCATCGATCCAGTCGGTGAAACGGTTTTTGATGGTCACGTGTCCGCCGCGTTTGATGAGCTCCCCTGCGATGCGCGAATCCAAATCGCGGCTCGCCTCATATCGCGTGCCTCCCACGGACGGCCCTTTCACGGTGACTGATCCAAGCCGGAATTCGTCGCGATACTTTTCGAGCACAGCCAGCGGGTCGAGGTCCGGAGTCATGGCAATGCGGACGGACTTTGTTTTCAATCGCACGCGCAGCGCGTAATTATCCTGATGCACGTAATAACTTTGTATGATCAGCGTCGGACTGTCGTTATCATCCAACTGCGTCGGCAGGGCACGGCAGAAAAAACGGCGCGTGTATTCGAAATCGCCTATATTTCTGCCTGAATCCTCAACCATATTTTCAGTTTAGTGGAAAAGACGCTTCAAATGGTGTTATGTTGCTACAAATTTCGTTGTGGCGCACGCTATCTCTCGTTCCTTCCCCGTTCTATGCCCGTTATTTCCCCTCTAGTTGGGTGTGCTGTCGAAAGACCCGCCGTAGCTATGTTTTCGCAATAATGATCCGAGATTCGAAGATCGTTTTTCCGTAAAAAGTGTCGCTTTCATCTCAAGGCAGTGTAAAGTAGTTTGACGCACGGGTTTGTAGCTCAGTGGATAGAGCGTCTGTCTCCGGAACAGAAGGTCGTGGGTTCGATCCCCATCAAGCCCACCACAAAGACATGTGAAGAGCCGGGGCAGGGAGCCGGTATTTGGAACATGGGGCAATGCGTGTCGATTCCATGGGTACAGTGATTGCTTGAGATTGCGTTGTCGTGGTTTGCCGCGGCCTGAACGCAAGCAACATGCATAACACATTCTTCAAAGGAGAACATTATGAGCGAGAAGATGGAAGCGGTTGCGACTTCTGAAGCCCCGGCGGCGCTGGGCGCATACAGCCAGGCCGTGAAGGCCAACGGTTTCGTGTTCGTCTCCGGCCAGCTGGGCATCGACCAGTCACCGGCGAACTGGCTGGCGAAACCGCCGGCGAGCAGGCAGCCCAGGCACTGAAGAACATCAAGCATATTCTTGACGCCGCAGGCACCGGCATCGAACACGTCTGCCGCGCCACCATCTACATGAAGAACGTCGAAGACTTCCACGAGATCGACGACGTGTATGCGCAGACCTTCATCGGCTCCGTGAAGCCGGCCCGCGTCGCGTTCGGCGGCAACAACATTCCGAAGGGCGCTCTCGTTGAGATCGACGCCATCGCTGTGCTCTGATTTCAGTGCGCTGATTGCAAATCTCCAGAAAATCCTTTTTCAGGCTCGTATGCGGTTTCTTACGCTGCATGCGAGCCTGTTGTGTGTATGCAATCTCAGGATTGCCGCTAAAAGTGAACGGCAGGCAACATGATTCCACCGATTTCCGTATAGTAATGCGATTGGGTATTGTGCAAACGCATGCAAACGCAAGAACGCAAGAACGCGCCCATCCAAATATGAAGGAGCAGTCGCGCATGGCCGAATCGCAAGTCAACGCATCCACTGCAGACACTGACGCCGCTGAATCCGCTGAAGCCAAGCAGGGCGGTCTTGAACGCAAGATGGAAACCCGCCATCTGACCATGATTTCGCTAGGTGGTGTGATCGGTACGGGCTTGTTCCTCAGCTCCGGCTACACGATTCACCAAGCCGGCCCTCTTGGCGCGATCATCGCGTATGGCATCGGATCCATGCTTGTGTATTTTGTGATGCTCAGCTTGGCGAACTGTCGGTGGCCATGCCGTATGCGGGCAGCTTTCACCTGTATGCGAAGCGTTTCATCGGCCCCGGCACCGCGTTCACCATCGCCGTGCTGTATTGGCTGAATTGGGCGGTGGCGCTCGCTTCGGAATTCACGGCAGCCGGTCTGCTGATGCAACGTTGGTTTCCTGATTCGCCCGCGTGGATTTGGTCCGCCGCCTTCATTGCGGTGGTGTTCATGCTCAATATTCTGTCGGTGAGGCTGTATGGCGAGTCGGAATTCTGGTTCGCATCCATTAAGGTGTTTGCGATTATCGTGTTCATTGTGATCGGCTTGCTTGCCATGTTTGGTGCGATTCCGATTGCCGGTTACGATCACGCACCGCTGTTTGAGAATTTCTATAATGACGGCTGGTTCCCCAATGGTGTGCTGCCGATTTTTTCGACGCTGCTGACGGTGGTGTTCGCATTTTCGGGCACTGAGGTTGTTGGTGTCGCGGCGGGGGAGACGAAGGATCCGGCGCAGGCGATTCCGAAGGCCGTGCATACCACGGTGTTGCGTCTTGCGATTTTTTTCATCGGTTCGATTGCGGTGATGTCCGCGCTGATTCCGTGGCATCGGTCAGGCGTCGACACGAGTCCGTTTGTGCTCGTGTTCCAGTCGATCGGCATGCCGTTTGCCGGCGATGTGATGAATTTCGTGGTGTTGACGGCAGTGCTTTCCGCTGCGAATTCCGGCTTGTACGTGTGCTCGCGCATGGTCTGGTCGCTTGCGCAGGAGGGTATGATCCCGCGCGTGCTCGGCAAGACGAATTTCCATGGTGTGCCCGTGTTCGCGGTGCTGTTCAGCATGGCTGGATCGCTGTTGGCGTTGTTGTCTTCCGTGGTTGCCGCTTCGACGGTGTATTTGGCGTTGGTTGCGGTTTCCGGCTTGGCCACACTGGTGGTGTGGGCGTCGGTTTCCGTCTGCCACTTGCGTTTCCGCAAGCAGTGGCTTGATCAAGGGCATTCGGCTGACGATTTGAAGTATCGTGCCCCCGGTTTCCCGTTCGTGCCGATTGCTGCGATTGTGATGTGTATCGGCGCGTTGGTTTTGGTGATTTGCGATTCGTCGCAGCGTTCCACATTGCTGTATATGATTCCGTTCGTTGCGATCTGCTATATCGGCTATTACGCTTCGGTGGCTTGGCGCAGGAAGCATGGCGAACTGCAGGATGATACGCGGGGCGATACGCAAGGCTGATTCTGTCTGCATAATCGGTAGACTTGGAGGAATGAGTCCAGAAGCGCTTAGTGAACTGATTTTCAATATTGCCAACAACCTTGTGAATGAAGGCAAGGCAGGCACCCTGACCACCGATCTCATCCCTCCGCAGGCCAAATTCGCCGTCATGCGTCCGAAGGACCGCGCGCACGGCGATTGGGCGTCGAACGTGGCCATGCAGCTGGCCAAGAAGGCCGGCATGAAGCCTCACGATTTCGCCGAACTGTTCGCCGCGGAACTCGCCAATGCCGATGGCATCAAGTCCGTGGAAGTGGCCGGCCCCGGCTTCATTAACATTGTGCTTGATTCCGCGTCCGCCGCAGCCGTGGTTGACACTGTGCTTAACGAGGGTGCGAACTACGGCAAGAACGACCATCTTTCCGGCAAGACCCTGAATCTTGAATTCGTGTCCGCCAATCCGACCGGTCCGATCCATATCGGCGGCACCCGTTGGGCCGCGGTCGGCGACTCCATGGCCCGCGTGCTTGAGGCGAACGGCGCCAAGGTGGTGCGCGAATACTATTTCAACGATCACGGCGAGCAGATCAACCGTTTCGCCAAGTCGCTGGTCGCGGCCGCCCACGGTGAGGAAACCCCGATCGACGGTTACAAGGGCGCTTATATCGATGAGATCGCACGTCGCGTCATCGATGAGGCAAATGCCGACGGTATTGCGATTCTCGACCTGCCGCGCGTCGACGGTGGCGTTGACAACGATGGCAATCCGCTGGGTGAGGGCGATTCCGAACAGCGTGAGGAATTCCGCAAGCGTGCAGTGCCGATGATGTTCGACGAAATCCGCAAATCCATGAAGGATTTCCGTGTGAATTTCGACGTGTGGTTCCATGAGAACAGCTTGTATTCCGATGGCGAAGTCGACAAGGCGATCGCCGATCTGCGTGAACGCGGCGACATTTACGAAAAGGATGGCGCAACCTGGTTCGAATCCACCAAGCATGGTGACGACAAGGATCGTGTGATCATCAAGTCCGACGGCAACTACGCGTATTTCGCAGCTGATATTGCTTACTATCGCAACAAGCGTCATCGTGACAACGATCCGGCAGACATCGCCATTTACATGCTGGGTGCCGACCATCACGGCTATATCGGCCGCATGATGGCCATGTGCGCCGCATTCGGCGACGAACCTGGCGAAAACATGCAGATTCTTATCGGTCAGCTCGTCAACGTGCTGAAGGACGGCAAGGCAGTGCGCATGTCGAAGCGCGCCGGCAATGTGGTGACCATCGACGATCTGACCGACGCTATCGGCGTGGATGCTTCTCGTTATTCGTTGGCACGCACCGACTACAATTCCCCGGTCGACATCGACCTGAACCTGCTCGCTTCGCATTCCAACGAGAATCCGGTGTACTACGTGCAGTATGCGCACGCCCGCTCCTGCAATGTGGATCGCAATGCGGCTGCTGCCGGCATCACCTACGAGGGTGCCGACGTGAGCCTGCTCGACACCGCCGCCGACGGCGAAGTGCTTGCCGCGCTCGCCCAGTGGCCGGCCCTGCTGCGCGAAGCCGGAGACCTGCGCGCCCCGCATCGCGTAGCCCATTACTTGGAAGACCTCGCCGCCACCTACCACAAGTGGTACAACGTGGAACGCGTGGTGCCCATGGAGCTCACCGATCCGGAAGCTCGCGGCGAACAGGCCGAAGCCCTGCGCATCGCCAAGCTCCGGAACCGGCTCGTGCAGCCGCACGCTTGAAGCTCAATGACGCCGTTAAGACGGTTATCGCCGAAGGCCTTGACCTGCTTGGCGTCGCAGCCCCAGACAGGATGTGATCGCCATGCAGTCACCCCCATCTGGCCGGCCGGCTCCAACGTGAACGAGCAAGGTGAAATCACGTTCCATGGCCGCGCTGCCGAAAGCCTGCTGAACGAATTCGGTTCGCCGCTCTACGTCATCGACACCGATGACGTGCGAGCCCGCGCCGCCAAATTCGTCAAATCCGCGGCAAATGCGTTCAACAACACCGTAACCCACGTCAGTTTCGCTGGAAAAGCCTTGCTTTCCAAGGAAATCTGCCGTATCGTCACCGAATCCGGCATGCTGATCGACACCTGCACCATGGGCGAGATGCGCATCGCGCTCGCCGCGGGCGTCCCGGACGGCGACTCGTGCTGCACGGCAACAACAAGTCCGATGCGGAAATCGAACTCGCCATTACCGAACTTCGCCAAAATCGTGGTGGACGAGCCGAACGAGCCGGCCCGCATCGCCGAAATCGCCAAGCGTCTCGGCAAGCGCGCTCGCGTGATGTTGCGTGTTACGTCCGGCATTCATGCGGGCGGTCACGAGTTCGTGTCTACCGCGCATGAGGACCAGAAGTTCGGCGTTGCCTTGCTGCCGGCCGGTGCCGATGCGAGCAAGCTGAACGTGCTCGACGATTTGGCTGACGTGACCCCCGCAGGGTCGAACGCACGCCTAGGCGAAAGCGCAGAACGCCAACTGCAGTACGACATCAAATACCCGTACGACATGAGCCACGAGAAGGTTTCCGAAGGCGACCGCAAACTCGCCGAAGCCATGACCATGGTGGCTGATGGCCCCGCGCTCGCCGTATTGAAGGAGATCCACCGCCATCAGGACGTGCTCGAACTGGTCGGCGTGCATTCGCATATCGGATCGAACATTCACGATGCGGACGCCTTTATCCAGGCCGCGAAGCGCATGATGCTGCTGCGCAAGACCTTCTACGCCACCGACGCATACACCCTGCCGGAGGTCGACTTGGGCGGCGGCTATTCCGTGGCCTACACCGATGGCGAGGATTCCATGGATCTCGATACGGAACTTGCCCGCCTTGCCGATGCGGTCACCACCGTGAACCGTGCGCTCGGCATGCCCGCTCCGGTCATCTCGTTCGAGCCGGGCCGTTGGACGGTCGCCCCGACCGGCGTCACCCTGTATCGTGTGGGCACGGTCAAGCCGGTGCAGCTTGCCGGAACCGCGAAAGACAAGGCTGGCAATCCGGTTACGGAACGCGTGTACGTGTCTGTCGACGGCGGCATGAGCGACAATATTCGTCCGGCATTGTATGGATCGGATTACACTGCGAGAATCGCCAATCGTGAGGGTTCCAGCGAAACCAAGCTGTGCCGTGTGGTCGGCATGCACTGCGAATCGGGCGATATCATCGTCAACGAGGTGCGTCTTCCTGCCGATATTCAGCGTGGTGACGTGCTTGCGGTGCCTGTTACGGGTGCATACGGTCGCACGATGGCCAGCAACTACAATCAGGCGCTGATTCCTGCGGTTGTTGCCGTATCCGAGCAAGACGCGCATGTGATGATTCGCCGTCAGACGGTCGATGATCTGCTGGATTGGGATGTGAGCGAATAGCGATTCGTGGCGTTTCGCTCGTGTTTCGTATTGTTCATGGCGATTCGTCTCAAATTACGGATGCAGCGTGGATGCAGTATGGGCGGTTTTCGGGGCAAAGCTCGGAAACCGTCCATTTTCGTATGATTTCGCGGTCTTACGTCATATCGGGACCGTACAATAGGCAGGGTTACACCAATACTTCACATTCAAGGGAGGATGCCTTGGTACAGGAAGATGTTGCGCCGATTCGCGTTGGATTGTTGGGCGCGGGCACGGTCGGCTCTCAGACCGCACGCCTGCTGGTGGAGCAGAAGGATGAGCTCGCCGCACGCATCGGACGACCGATCGAACTGACCGGCGTCGCCTGCCTTGATCCGTCGGAAACCGACCCGTTCCCGTGGATCGACAAGTCCGTGGTGACCACCGACACCATGAGCGTGGCCACCAATGCTGACATTGTGGTCGAACTGATCGGTGGAACCGGCGTGGCCCGCAAGTTCGTGCTTGCGGCCATCGAATCCGGCGCTTCCGTGGTTACCGCCAACAAGGCGCTGTTGGCCAAGTATGGTCCAGAAATCTATGCCGCCGCCGAAGCCAAGGGCGTCGATATCTACTTCGAGGCTTCCGTGGGCGGTGCTATTCCGTTCCTCAAGCCACTGCGTGAATCCCTCGTCGGAGACAAGGTGACGAGCATGCTCGGCATCGTCAACGGCACCACGAACTACATTCTCGACGAAATGACCACCAAGGGTCTTGATTTCGACGACGTGCTGAAGGACGCTCAGGCCAAGGGATACGCCGAAGCGGATCCGACCGGGGACATCGAAGGCTACGATGCGGCCAACAAGGCGGCCATCATGGCCACGCTCGGCTTCCACACCAACGTGACCATCGATGATGTGTCCGTTGAGGCATTACCAAGATCACCGCCGACGATATTGCTGCCGCAACCGCCGAAAACAAGGTCATCAAGCTGCTGGCCGTGGTGGAGAATGGCGAGGCCGGCGTGTCTGCCCGCGTGTATCCGGCGCTGATTTCCAACGAGCATCCGCTGGCTTCCGTGCATGGTTCCTTTAACGCGGTGTTCGTGAAGGCCGAAGCGGCTGACGATCTGATGTTCTACGGTCGTGGCGCTGGCGGCGCTCCGACCGCTTCCGCAGTGGTCGGCGATGTGGTGACCGAAGCACGTCACATCGCACAGGGCTGCACCGGCCCGACCATTCCGTTGTATAAGGATTTGAAGAAGGCTCCGATCGAGGCTTCCAAGGCCGAGTTCGCGGTGCGTTTCGTGATTCACGACAATCCGGGCGTACTTGCGGCCATTGCGGCCAAGTTCGCCGAACATGGCGTGTCCATCAATGGTGTGAACCAGGATCTCAAGCCCACGCTGAAGGATCCGGCTACGACGCGAACTGCAGCAGCTGCGCCTTGTCACGCACATGACCGACGAGCTTACCCTGCGTGAAACCGTGAAAGACGTGTGCGCACTCGACTGCGTGGTTGGCGAGCCTTCCATCCTCCGCGTGCTCAACTAACAGTTATGAGACGGCTGCTCAAATCGTTGCGATTGGGCGGCCGTCTCTTTATTCATATTCCGGCTGCTGTGTTGGGCAATTGCTTGCCGATTGTTTACTCAATCGCCCGCTGATTATGGGCTTGAATTTGACTCTTGTACCCTTTCGGGTATACGGTGCTACATTTGTAAAGAAGATGTGACGAAGGACGACGAGATATGACTCCAGTTACTCGTAAAGTGCGTGTGCGTGTTCCGGCTACCAGCGCCAATCTTGGTTCTGGCTTTGATACGGTCGGACTTGCTCTGGACTACCACGACGAACTTGAATTCACGCTGAGCGCCGATCCGGTGAACACTGCGCTCAGGTGATGATCGAAGGCGAAGGCGCCGATACTCTCCCGCGTGACGAAACCCACTTGGTGGTTTCCACGTTCCGCCGTGCATGCCAGACCTTTGGTCTGGGCCGTGTGGGCTTCATTCTTCAGGCTCACAACAACATTCCTCAGGCACGAGGCATGGGCTCTTCCGCAGAGGCCATTGTGGCGGGCATCGCAGCCGCGGCCGCCTTCGCGCAGGACGACGAACTCAACCGTGATGCCGTGTTTGAGCTTGCTGCGGCCATCGAAGGCCATCCGGACAACGTGGCTCCGGCCGTGTACGGCGGGCTCACCATGTCTTGGGACATGGAAACCCCCGAAGGTGTCGGTTCCGTGCCGATTCCGGGCGGCGAACCGCTGCATAAGGCTTCCATACCATCAACTATCGCGTTGCCGACGATCTGACCGCCGCCGTGTTCGTGCCGGATTATGAGCTGTCCACCGAAAAGGCACGCCAGGCGCTGCCGGGCCAGCTGGCGTTCAAGGATGCCGTGCACAATGTGTCTCGCGTGAGCCTGCTGCCGGCCGCCATGAATCCTGCGATGCTGGCGACTGGTCAGCGTCAGGACGTCAACGCGTTGCTGTTCGCCGCCACGCAGGATCGTCTGCATCAGCCGTATCGCGCTCCTTTGATGGAACCGTCGTGGACGCTGATCGAAAAGCTGCGTTCCCATGGTTTCGCTTCCATGGTTTCCGGCGCGCCCATGCGTGCTCGTGCTGCATCATGGCGACGCTCGCGAACAGCTGGGACAGCTTGCTTCCGAAGAGCTCGCTTCCGGTCATTGGCGTGTGCTGCATTTGGGCGTCGACACCAAGGGTGTGCAGGTGGAACGCGCATGAACAACTCCATTCCGCTGATTCTCGCTTCCAAATCCAAGCCTCGCCGTGACGTGCTTTTCTCGGCGGGCATTTGCCCCACGATTCGCGTATCGAACGTGGACGAGCCGGCGGCGCTCGAACGTGAGGCGGCCGCCATGGGCGTTGCCGTAAGCGATCTGAGCGTGGAACAGCGGGTGATGATTCTCGCTACGGCCAAAGCCGAAGCCGTACATCAGGCGTATCGGAACGTTGCCGCCACCGCTGCGGCGGCGCACGGCGATCGTGTGGTCGGATTTCCGCTGAAAGCCGTTGCCGAATCTTCCGAACATTCGGATAATGCTGAAAATACTGGGGATTCCGCATCTTTAGAACATCATCGTGTTACGTTGCGTGCGGACGAAGTGCAGTCCGCCTCCGATGTGAAGACCCGCGATTTTTCGGGAGTCACCATTCCTACGATCACCGAATCGATTGCTGATTTCGTTGATGGCAAGCCGAGCCTGACCCGTGCGAAAGTCGGTCCGCTGATTCTTGGCTGCGATTCCATGTTCCTGCTTGACGGCGAATGTTACGGCAAGCCGCATAGCGCTGAGGTGGCTCGGGAACGACTGCGTGCCATGCGTGGCGCCACCGGTGAATTGTGGACGGGCCATTGCCTGATCGACTTCGCCACCGGGCGTATCGCGCGAGGCGCGAGCAGGGCAACGCTGCACTTCTGCGAATATTCCGACACCGATATCGAACGGTACATCGCCACCGGAGAACCGTTGGAAGTGGCTGGTTCCTTCACGCTTGAGGGCTTCGGCGGAGCATTCATCGACTCCATCGAAGGCGATCCGCACGGCATTATCGGCCTGAGCCTTCCGCTGGCGCGCCGTTTGGCCGCCGAGCTCGGCGTGGAATGGACCGATCTGTGGAATGTGACGCGAGCCGATCAAGAACCGAACGTCGAACACGATTCGCGAACCGGTGCCGCGAAGCCGCTTCCTCCCAAGGAAAACGTGCATCAGCCGGGTGATGGTTGGATTGATTGCGATTGCGGCCGCAAGCATTGGGGCACGAACGGCGCGTCCGGCGTGCTCTTGGCCCGCCGAAGCGAACAGACCGGCGAAGTGACGCACGTTGTCATGCAACATCGCGCGGTGTGGAGCGCGGAAGGTGGCACATGGGGCATTCCAGGAGGTGCCACCGCCGACGGTGAAAGCCCGATCGAGGGCGCGCTGCGCGAATCGTACGAGGAAGCCAACATCACGCCGGAAGATATCGACGTGGTCGGATCATACTGCGAAGACCACGGACCGTGGGCCTACACCACCGTGTTCGCTTTCGAAAAGCCGGGGCACCGCGTGGAGCCGAAGGCCAACGACGACGAAAGCATGGAAATCGAATGGGTGCCGATTGAGGAAGTCCCCAATCGTAAACTGTTGACCGCCATGCGTACCGACTGGCCGAATTTCGCTGCGCGACTCGCTCAAATGGCTGAAAAATAGCGTCTGTTAGCGCTAACCGAAGTTGCGTGTAGAATAGTCGAAAGTAACAACGGTAGTGTGCGGAAGGCGACGGAGCATGGCAGGCAAGCGCAATGCGGCAAACAAACGCCCCTCGATGTTCGAAGTGGCGAAAATGGCTGGTGTCAGCCATCAAACGGTGTCGCGCGTCATCAATCATTCCCCCGACGTGTCTGATGCCACTCGCGAAAAAGTACAGAAAGCCATCGACGCGCTTGGATACCGTCCCAGCAATTCCGCGCGTGCCCTCGCTTCGCATCGCTCCCGCACCATCGGCTTGGTTGCGGGCGGGCAACGCTTTTATGGTCCGATTTCCGCGATTTCCTCGATTGAGGCGATGGCGAGGCAGCATGGCCTGTTCATGTCGGTGAGCATGGTGCACGAGGCGCTCTGCTCGCAGACGGAATTCGACGAATTGTGCTCAACGTTCGATGAGATGAACGTGGACGCGTTCATTTTCCTCACGCCGACGGATGTTATGTTTTCCGCCGCCTGCCGTGCGCAGATCACGCAGCCGCGCGTCATCGTCACCTCCACGCACGGCAGCATCAGCGTGCAGGATGGTTTGCGCTTGATGAAACCGGCCGACCGTCGCCGAGTATCCGTAGTGGGAGTGGACCAATGGTCGGCCATGGCCGACGTGATGCATTTGGTGGTCGAGCATGGGCATCGTTCCGTGCTTTATTTCGCAGGTCCGAAGGAATGGCGTGACGCCGCCACGCGTTTGATGGCGTGGAATAAGCTGTGCGCGGCCAATGCGGTGAGTTCCGTCACCGTGCAATGCGAAACCTGGGAATCGACCGAAGCGTATGGCAAGATGAACCATATTCTCGAAAACATCGGTCGTACCGGCGGAAATCTGCCGACGTGCATGGTGTGTGCGAACGACAGCCAGGCGGTTGGTGTGTCTCGTGCGCTGCATGAACATGGCATGCGTATTCCGCAGGATGTGAGCTTGGTCGGTTTCGACGACATGCCCGCCATGGACAACATGTACCCGCCGCTGGCCACGGTTCGCCCGGATTTTGAACAGCTTGGCGTTGCCGCCATGCGTGAGACGCTGTTTTTGCTGGGGGAGGGCGATGAGAATTCGTTCGCCTCGTCGCAGCATGGCGTCGGCCTGATTCCCGCGAAGGTGATCGGCCGCACTTCTTTGGGCACCGCCAGCCGTCGCTGAATATTTCCTGCGATTTTTGTATTTCTTGTGATTCTCGTATCTCTTTTTGCCGCATGTGCTGCGATTGCCGGATTTCGTAATGCCGGTATATCAAGAAAATCGGCTGACGATCTGCCGGTAGTACGTTGACGATTGCGTGACACGTCGAACTTGTATAGTCGCCACTTTCTGTTTAGAATAGTGAGCGTTAACAGTGAGCGCTAACATTCCGTCGACAATGTGGTTGTGAGGCGCTCGGATGCAAGGAGTTTGAAACTATGGCGCAAGAGCAGGGACTTGACGATCGCATCGCGCTGACCGCCGAGAAAATCCGCGCTGGCAAGACGAGTCTGGGCATCGAATTCGGCTCCACCCGAATCAAGGCCGTGCTCATCGACGACACGTACACCACCATCGCAGCCGGCGACTACGGCTGGGCCAGCCACTTGGAAGACGGCCTGTGGAGCTATTCGCAGGAAGAAATCTGGACCGGGCTGCAGACCGCATACGCGGCGCTCGCCGAAGATGTCGAAAACGCTTACGGCGAAAAGCTCACCCGCGTGGGACGCATCGGCTTCTCCGCATGATGCACGGCTACCTCGCCTTCGGCAAAGATGGCGAACTGCTGGTGCCGTTCCGCACCTGGCAGAACACCAACACTTCCGAAGCACACGAGAAGCTTTCCGAACTGTTCCAGTACAACATTCCGGAACGCTGGTCCATCGCACACCTGTACCAGGCCGTGCTCAACAACGAAGAGCACATCGGCAAGGTCGATTTCTTCACCACCCTCGCCGGCTACGTGCACTGGAAGCTCACCGGCAAGAAGGTGCTCGGCGTTGGCGACGCATCCGGCATGTTCCCGATCGATCCTACCACGCACACCTACGAAACCGAATTCATTGAGAAGTTCAATGCGATTCCGGAAGTCGCAGCCCAGCCGTGGAAGCTTGCCGACCTGCTGCCGGAACCGCTGGTTGCAGGCACTCCTGCGGGCACGCTGACCGAAGAGGGCGCCAAGCTGCTCGATCCGACAGGCACGCTGCAGCCGGGAATCACATTCGCTCCGCCGGAGGGCGATGCTGGCACCGGTATGGTGGCCACCAACTCCGTACGCGTGCGCACCGGCAACGTTTCCGCCGGCACCTCCATCTTCGCCATGGTTGTACTCGAACGCAAGCTGGAACGCCTGCACCCGGAAGTGGACCTCGTCACCACTCCGGCAGGCGATCTCGCAGGCATGAGCCACGCCAACAACTTCACCTCCGACCTCAACGCATGGGTTGGTCTGTTCGGACAGTTCGCAGCTGCAATCGGCACTCCGGTCGACGCCGGCACCCTGTATGGCACGCTGTTCCGCGCCGCCATCGCGGACGATGTTGACTCCAACTGCGGCGGACTCATCAACTACCCGTTCCGCTCCGGCGAATTCCTCGCAGGACTGCCCGAAGGCCGCCCGCTGTTCGCGCGCGGTCCGGAAGCCCGCATGAGCCTCGGCAACTTCATGCGCGCCCAGCTGTTCAGCGCATTCTCCCCGGTGAAGATCGGCATGGATGTGATGACCAAGGACGAAGGCGTTGCCGTTGACTCCCTCGTCGGCCACGGTGGCATCTTCACCACCCCGAGGTCGCCAGAAGATTCTCGCAGCCGCATTCGATACGCCGATCAAGGTGATGTCCACCGCAGCCGAAGGCGGCGCATGGGGCATGGCCGTGCTTGCCGACTACCTGTGGCACGCCGACCAGCCGCTCGACGAATTCCTTGACGCTCGTGTGTTCGCCGATGCCGCTTCGACCACGGAAAATCCGGATGAAGGCGATGTCGCAGGATTCGAGGAATTCTTCGATCGCTTCCGCAAGGGACTGCCGATTGAGCATGTTGCAATCGAAAGCATTCCGCTGGAAACCAAGTAAATAAATATTTTAAAAACTTATTTCAATTTGAAAGGAAATGATTATGGCTACTTTGGCTGATTATGGTCCTGAGGTTCGTGCCGAGGTCAAGCAGGTGCGCGAGGTCGTGGCGACCTTGCACGAGCAGCTGATCAAGTGGAACCTGGTGGTGTGGACGGCTGGCAACGTGTCGCAGCGTCTGCATACGGCGGATCTGATGGTGATCAAGCCGTCGGGCCTGCGTTACGAGTACCTGACGCCGTCGAGCATGGTGGTGTGCGATCTGGACGGCAACGTGGTGGACGGTTCGGAGGCTCCTTCCTCCGATACGGCGTCGCATGCGTACATCTACCGTCATATGCCGGACGTGTACGGCGTGGTGCATACGCATTCGACGTATGCGACGGCGTGGGCGGCGACGGGGCAGAACATTCCGTGCGGTCTGACGATGATGGGCGACGAGTTCGGCGGTCCTGTTCCGGTGGGTCCGTTCCGTCTGATCGGTTCCGAGGCGATCGGCGAGGGCGTGGTCGAGACGCTCAGGGAGTATCCGAAGTCTCCTGCGGTGCTGATGCAGAACCATGGTCCGTTCACCATCGGCAAGGACGCGGAGTCGGCGGTGAAGGCCGCGGCGATGACGGAGGAGGTCGCTCATACGATGTGGGCGGCGAGGCAGTTGGGTGAGATCATTCCGATTTCGGATGAGGATATCGCGAAGCTGAACGATCGTTACACCAACGTCTACGGCCAGCACTGAGCTGCAATCCTACGATTCCGTAATCCTACATAATTTCACAATCGTACGAACTCGCGCTACGCAACAGAACAACGCGAAGCGCGAGTTCGCAATCGCAATAAATAATTAAAAACTCCATAAACAACGAAGTAAAGGAACAATCACATGGCAATGGAAAACCCGTTTGAAGGCAAGGAAGTCTGGTTCGGCGTCGGATCCCAGGATCTGTACGGCGAAGAAGCGCTGCGTCAGGTGGCCGAGCAGTCCGGCGAAATCGTCGACGCGCTCAACGCAACCGGCAAGATCCCGGTCAAGGTGGTGCTTAAGCCGACCCTGAAGTCCTCCGACGCGTCAAGGCCTTCATGGTCGAAGCCTCCGCCAACCCGAACGTCATCGGCGTGATCACCTGGTGCCACACCTTCTCCCCGGCCAAGATGTGGATCCGCGGCCTCGAAGTGCTCACCAAGCCGCTGCTGCAGCTCAACACGCAGCACCACTTCGAAATCCCGTGGGAAACCATCGACATGGACTTCATGAACCTGAACCAGGCCGCACACGGCGACCGTGAGTTCGGTTACATCCTGACCCGTCTGGGCATCAACCGCAAGATCGTGGTCGGCCACTACACCGATCCGGCCGTTGCCGAAGAAATCGGCACCTGGGCACGCGCCTGCGCCGGCTGGGATGCTTCCAACAACATGAAGGTCATGCGTTGGGGCGACAACATGCGCAACGTGGCCGTCACCGAAGGCGACAAGACCGAAGCCGAGCGCGTGTTCGGCGCATCCATCAACACTTGGGCCGTCAACGAGCTCGTCGCAGCCTACGAAGCCGTCAAGGACGATCAGGTCAAGAGCATCATCGAAGACTACAAGGTTAAGTACGACGTTGATCCGGCTCTGCTCGACGCCAAGTACGATTCCCTGTTCATCGCGGCCAAGGAAGAAGCCGCCATGGTCAACATGATGCGCGCCAATGGCTGCACCGCCGGCGTTGACAACTTCGAAGACTTGGGTGCCCTCCCGCAGCTGCCGGGCGTTGGCCCGCAGCGCTTCCCGTCCGAGTACGGCTTCGGCTTCTCCGCCGAAGGCGACTGGAAGACCGCAGTGCTCGTGCGCATCGGCGCAGTGATGGGCTACGGCCTCGAAGGTGGCGCTTCCCTCATGGAAGACTACTCCTACAACTTCACCCCGGGCAACGAGATGATCATGGGCTCCCACATGCTCGAAGTCTCCCCGTCCGTCGGCACCATCGCCAAGCCGAAGCTGGAAATCCACCCGCTCGGCATCGGTGGCAAGGCCGATCCGGTGCGCCTGGTCTTCACCGTCGCCCCGAAGAAGGACGCCGTCGTCGTATCCATGTCTGACGTGCGCGAACGCTTCCGCCTGACCATGAACCTGGTCGACGTGGTCGAGCCGCTCGGCGAACTCAAGCAGCTGCCGTGCGCCCGTGGCCTGTGGAAGCCGCAGCCGGACCTCAAGACCTCCGCCGAGTGCTGGCTGCGTTCCGGCGCATCCCACCACACCTGCATGACCACCTCCGTCGGTCGCGAGGCTTGGGAAGACTTCGCCCGCATCGCCGGTGTCGAACTCGCCACCATCGACGCGAACACCAAGGCCGCAGAATTCGAGCGCGACCTTGAGATCTCCGAAATGTACCACCGCCTCAACAACCGTCACTGACATAACGGAGCGTTAACGGCACGGCAGAAGACTCGACGTACCCTCGTACGCCTTCGCTTCTGCCGCACCGTTACCGCACGCGTTATGCACTGACGGAACCGTCACTGATTGTCGCTGTACTGACAATGCTGATGGGGTGTCGTTAGACATTCTGGATTCATCACTAATCTCTGCCATATGAGCGCCGGCGGGTCGGATCGCTTCCGATCTCCGGCGCTCGTTTGCATTCCTTGAAAGTTGTACGGACAGAACAAAAGCGTGGGGTGCGAGAGAACGTTTGTATTCTCTCGCACCCCACGCTTTTATGTATTATGCGATTCAGCGCTTGCCGGAGTACAGCTGCTGATCGATCACCTGTGCGAACACGCGGTTCACTGCCGGACGCACCACTTCAGCGACGGGGTCAGGCACTTGTTTTCCTGCGTGAACTGGGTATCCACACTACGAACTTACGTACGGATTCGGCGCGGGAACGGTCGCGGATCGCCTTGTCG
>ENA-OPZM01000172-OPZM01000172.1-human-gut-metagenome-genome-assembly--contig:-NODE-172-length-28142-cov-2.550919_pt1 | contig 28142 bp, 38 predicted proteins | sample MGYA00242478_ERZ504493 | MGnify/ENA primary metagenome ERZ504493 (study PRJEB26092, sample SAMD00036227) | human gut metagenome | host: Homo sapiens | study: EMG produced TPA metagenomics assembly of... | reverse complement strand
GCAGCAGGGACAGACTTTCTTTTCAGACATAAGCTGTCTCTCCTTTCTCATAAATACCCTCATAGGGTATCCTCTTTATATGGAACAATATATACCCTCATGGGGTATTTGTCAATAGAAAACAATATTTTTTATAGTAAAAAAAGCCCGCTCATCCGATATTGGCAATGAGCGGGCAATATAAACTTATATTTAACTGAATCAGGTAAGTCCCCAACGGGGTTGCGAAAAGCAATAAGCAGTGGGTGGGGACTTGTCTACAATTTTACTCTTCCACGATATGTCCGAAATAATAGAATCCCTTGCAGGTATCCAGCTTACTTTTACATATTTGCCGATGAGATCCTTTTCTCCCGGGAAATGAACCAGAAGATTATGCTGGGTACGGCCAGTAAGAGTGCCCTTCTCCCGGTTTTCATCTTCTACCAGGATTTCCTGTACACTTCCCTGGAAACGGGAGGAATTTTCCCGGCCCTTTTCCTGTACCAGGGTAAGAAGACGACTGAAACGGTCTTTTACCACATCCTCCGGCACTTGATTTTCCATGCCGGCAGCAGGAGTTCCGCTTCGTTTGGAATAAATAAATGTGAAGGCGGTATCGTAATTTGCTTTTCTTACAACATCCAGTGTTTCCTGGAAGTCTTCTTCTGTTTCTCCCGGAAATCCGACCATGATATCTGTTGTCAGTGAAATATCCGGGATTGCCTTACGAATCTTATCTACCAGTTCCAGATATTTCTCCTTGTCGTAACGGCGGTTCATTTCTTTTAAGACTCTGCTGCTTCCGGACTGCAGCGGAAGATGCAGATGGTGACAGATCTTCTGGCTCTCTGCCATGGTCTGGATCAGTTCGTCGGAAAGATCCTTCGGATGTGAAGTCATAAAACGGATACGCTTCAGCCCTTCGATCTTTTCCACCTCTTTCAGAAGTTCTGCAAAGGTCACCGGTGTTTCCAGAGTTTTTCCGTAGGAGTTTACATTCTGACCAAGAAGCATGATCTCAGTAACGCCATCTGCCACCAGTCTTCGATCTCGCGGATGATGGCCTGTGGCTCGCGGCTCTTTTCGCGGCCACGGACATAAGGAACGATGCAGTAGCTGCAGAAGTTATTGCAGCCAAACATTACGCTGACTCCTGTTTTGAAGGAGTATTTGCGGGAAGTTGGCATGCCCTCTACGATCTCATCGGATTCCTTCCAGATATCAATGATCTGGTCGTCGGTCTGCAGCGTCCGGTAAAAAAGCTCCGGGAATTTGTGGATATTATGGGTTCCGAATACAAGATTTACATATTTATAATCCTTGCGGATCTTTTCCACTACGTGATGTTCCTGCATCATACATCCGAACAGTACGATCTTCATATCCGGGTGATCTCGTTTGATGCGCTTTAAATGTCCAAGATGTCCATAAATCTTCTGATTGGCATTTTCCCGGACTGTGCAGGTGTTAAATACAACTGCATCGGCATCCTCGGTATCGACCATTTCATATCCCATTTTTTCCATGATGGCCGCAATAGACTCTGTCTGAATGGAGTTCATCTGGCATCCTTCGTTCTGGATGTGGAAGGTGGGACGTTTCGTACTGCTTTTGGCAAGAAGCTCTTTACATTTTTCAATGTACTGAAGCTGGATCTCTGTTTCTTTGTTCTGGCTCAAATCAATTCCTCCAATAACTAAAAATTTCATATGTATCTATAAATTATTTTTCTTTAGACAATATCAGACGGGAGCATTTAACTCCCGTCTGATATATCATACAGAATTTACAGTTGTCTGTCAAAGAGTTTTTATAATAGCGGTGCAAAAACTCTCAGTACGTTCTGAATGGCACGTACCACAATATTTCTCTTCTGGCAGAATGCCAGATCAATGGGATCACAGTACTCCAGGGTTTCTGTAAAATCATCCCGGATGTCCAGGATCACATCATTCTTATACATCCAAACACCATCTTCAAAATGCAGATAAAGGCTTCGGTAATCCAGATTTATGGTTCCTACGACGCCTACTTTGTCATCGCAGACAAAAGATTTTGCATGTAAAAATCCCGGCTGGTATTCGTAGATCTTCACACCTGCTTCCAGAAGCTGTTTATAATAAGATTGTGTCAGCAAGAAGACCATTTTTTTGTCAGGGATACCTGGCGTCATGATCCGGACATCTACACCGCTTTTTGCAGCGAGGCACAGGGCGGTCATCATCTCATTATCTATGATCAGATATGGTGTGCAGATATAAACATAATTTTTGGCGCGATTGATAATATTAAGATAAACGTTCTCTCCTACGATCTCATCGTCCAGGGGGGAATCGCAGAATGGCTGGACATAACCGCTTCCCGGAAATTCGTTGGGGTGCCACCTGTGCGGAACATAATTTCCGAAATCAAGAGAAGTATCTGTTCTGGTAACGATTCCCCACATATACAGGAACATAGCTGTCATATTCCAGACGCCTTCTCCTTTCAGCATAACGGCTGTATCCTTCCAGTGGCCAAACCGTTTTCGCTGATTGATATATTCGTCAGCCAGGTTGATGCCGCCGGTAAAACCGGTCCAGCCATCGATCACACAGATCTTACGGTGGTCACGGTTATTCTGGATAATATTAAGAATCGGACGGAATCGGTTGAATACTTCGCATTTGATCCCCCGCTGGCGCATCTCCTGATCATACTTGTATGGCAATGTGGTAAGGCAGCCGAAGCCGTCATAGATCAATCGGACATCCACTCCTTCTTTAGCCTTTTTTTCAAGGATATTAAGGATTGTCTGCCACATTACCCCGTCATTTATGATGAAATATTCGATAAAAATAAAATGCTTTGCCTGCTCCAGTTCATGCACCAGAACCGGAAACATATCATCTCCTACCTGAAAATACTCTGCTGTGGTATTCTCGTGAACCGGATATCTGGAATACTGCCAGATATAATCCGACTGGATCCTCATGGAACGGTCGTCTTCGTTTAAACGTTTTCTTGTGAGCTCTGAGCCTTCTAAGTATTCTGCGGTTTCATCAATAAGATTCTGATAATGCTGTTCCATCACAGTACCGATCCTTGATTTACCGAAAAGAAGGTACAGGGAAACACCAAATACCGGAAAAATAAGGATCAGCATCGTCCAGGCGAGCTTATAGGATGGATTGATCTTTTTATTTACGATCCACAGAACAACCAGAAAACCTATGGCCTGCATTCCGATCGTCACCCATCTGGAGTATTCCATAATCCGGAAAAGGGCGATCAGCAGCCATGCCAGCTGCACAACAAGAGCCAGAGCTACATAAAAAATTCGATTAAATAATAATTTAAGGAGCGATCGCAATGGTTTGATAATCAGTTTAATAAACAAATTCATACTTTTTTCCTTTTGTCAAACGGTCTTGCGTCTCTTTTTAATTAAAATCCCTGACCATACAGCCAGGGATTTTGCGCACAATTAATTATATTTACGTTTTCTTGCGGCTTCAGATTTTTTCTTACGACGAACGCTTGGCTTCTCGTAATGCTCTCTCTTACGGATTTCCTGCTGGATTCCCGCCTTAGCACAGCTTCTCTTGAATCTGCGAAGAGCGCTATCTAAAGTCTCGTTCTCTTTTACGATAACGTTTGACATAGACTCACACCTAACCTCCCTCCAGTTGTAGATTGTGCTAAAATACAACTGTCTGGTATTTTTCTTGCACGAGTGTTATTATATAGCATAACAAGTGCTTTCGTCAACATCTTTTTCGATTTTTATGAAAAAAATGTCAAAATTGTAAATCACGCACAACTTTGTTATTTTGTGAGCTGTTTTTCAAGGATTCCTGCTGCTGCGTCCATAGCTTCCTGGCTTTTTCCGGATTCTTTCCGCCGGCCTGTGCCATGTTCGGACGTCCGCCGCCGCCACCGCCAACGATCGCTGCCACTGCTTTGATCAGGTTTCCTGCATGAGCGCCTGCTTTCTGAGCTGCATCCGTTGCCATTGCAAGAAGATTAACCTTGCCGTCGTTTACTGCTGCAAGAAGGACAACACCCTCACCAAGCTGCTCTTTCAGTTTATCACCGAGATCTCTGAGACCGTTCATGTCAACGCCCTCAACTTTGGCTGCAAGGAGTTTTACGCCATTTACTTCAACGACTTTATCCATGACATCGCCAAGTGCACTCTGGGCAGCTTTGCTCTTGAGGGATTCATTTTCGCTCTGAAGAGCCTTTACCTCAGCCTGCAGGTGGCTGATCTTTTCTACAACCTCGGCTGTATTGGCTTTTAATGCTTTTGCAGCCTCATGGAGAAGCTCTTCCTGCTTTCTGTAGTATTCGATAACTGCTTTGCCGGTAAGTGCCTCAATACGGCGTACACCAGCTGCGATACCGGATTCGGAAACGATCTTAAAGAGCAAGATGGAGCTTGTATTCTTTACATGAGTACCACCACAGAGCTCTTTGGAAAAGTCTCCCATGGATACTACACGTACCTTCTGGTCATATTTCTCACCAAAGAGAGCCATTGCTCCGGATTTCTTTGCTTCTTCCACATCCATGACATCTGTATGGACATCAAGACCTGCCAGGATCTCTTTGTTTACAAGATCTTCTGTTGCCTGGATCTCTTCTGCTGTCATTGCCTGGAAATGAGCAAAGTCAAAACGAAGTCTGTCCGGAGTTACCAGAGAACCCTTCTGCTCTACGTGGGAACCAAGAACAGTTTTCAGTGCTTTCTGAAGAAGATGTGTTGCACTGTGGTTTTTCTCGGTATCTTTTCTTGCTTCTTCGTTTACCTGCAGGGATACTGTCTCACCTGAGGAAATCATACCGGATTCCATATGTCCTACATGACCGAATTTGCCACCGCGGAGTTTGATGGTGTCCTCAACAACAAACTTACCGTTTGCAGTCTCGATCACACCGGTATCACCTTCCTGTCCACCCATTGTTGCATAGAAAGGAGTCTGCTCTACAAATACGGTACCCTTCTGTCCCTCTGTGAGAGAATCTGCTATCTCCGTTTCTGTGGTAAGGACAGTAACCTTGGAATCAAAGGTAAGATGATCGTAGCCGACGAATTCTGTTGTTACATTTACATCGATATCATCGTATACGGTTGCGTCTGCACCCATATAGTTGGTTACTTCACGGGCAGTACGTGCCTTGACTCTCTGCTCTTCCATTGCCTTCTGGAAGCCTTCCTCGTCAATGCCGTAGCCTTTCTCCTCAAGGATCTCTTTTGTAAGGTCAAGAGGGAATCCGTACGTATCATAAAGCTTGAATGCGTTATCACCGGAAAGAGTCTTTTCACCTGCTTTTTTCATATCCTCTTCCATGTCGGAAAGGATGCGAAGTCCCTGATCGATAGTTTTGTTGAACTGATTCTCCTCATTTGTGAGTACACGGAAGATGAACTCTTTCTTCTCCTCAAGCTCCGGATATCCGGCTTTGGAGCTCTCAATTACCTGTGCACTTAATTTGGCAAGGAAAGTCCCCTCAATACCGAGAAGACGTCCATGACGTGCTGCACGGCGGATCAGACGACGGAGAACATATCCACGTCCCTCATTGGTAGGCATGATTCCATCGGAGATCATAAATGTTGCGGAACGGATATGGTCCGTGATCAGACGGATGGAAACATCATCTGCGTAGTTTTTCTCATATTCTTTATGTGCGATCTCGCATACAAGATTACGGAGTGCACAAATTGTATCTACATCAAAAATAGAATCTACATCCTGAACAACTACAGCAAGACGCTCAAGTCCCATACCGGTATCGATGTTTTTCTGTTTCAGGGTTGTGTAGTTTCCGTTTCCATCGTTCTCGAACTGTGTGAAACGTTGTTCCATACTTCCATGTAACGGTCGCAGTCGCAGCCTACCGTGCATCCGGGTTTGCCGCAGCCGTATTTCTCTCCGCGGTCATAATAGATCTCAGAACATGGACCACACGGACCTGCTCCATGCTCCCAGAAATTATCTTCTTTTCCGAAACGGAAAATACGTTCAGACGGAATCCCTACCTCTTTGTTCCAGATATCGAAGGCTTCATCATCATCCTGGTAAATGGATGGGTAGAGACGGTCTGCATCAAGTCCTACAACCTCTGTAAGAAACTCCCAGGACCAGTGGATGGCTTCTCTCTTGAAGTAATCACCAAAAGAAAAGTTACCAAGCATTTCAAAGAAAGTACCGTGACGTGCGGTTTTACCTACGTTCTCGATATCTCCGGTACGGATACATTTCTGGCAGGTTGTCACTCTTGTTCTTGGCGGCTTCTCAGCACCTGTAAAATATGGTTTCAGCGGAGCCATACCTGCGTTGATCAGCAGAAGACTCTTATCTCCCTGAGGAACCAGGGAAAAGCTTTTCATTACAAGATGGCCCTTGCTTTCCATAAAGTCAAGGAACATCTTACGAAGTTCGTTCACTCCGTACTTTTTCATGTTGTTATCCTCCTTGTGTCAACCCTACCTGTCAGCATTTCCGGAATGCGGTAGCTTTATCCCGGAAATGTCACAGATATGGGAAATTATTTTACACAGATTTTTTTGAATTTTTTCTTGCCTCGTTTCAGAACGATCCCGTCCCCTGCAAAAGCATCCTTCTCAACCGTGTGGTAAATGTCGGTGAGCTTCTCACCATCGATGGATACACCACCCTGCTGGATCGCACGGCGACCCTCGGAACGGCTTGGTACCAGCTCTGCTTTTACAAGAAGTGTGATCAGGTCGATTTTTCCTTCCTCGTCAAAATCTTCCTCTGAAAGCTCTGTTGTAGGCATATGAGAAGTATCTGCACCTGAGAACAGTGCGCGGGCACCCTCCTGTGCTTTCTTGGCTTCCTCCTCACCGTGTACAAGCTCTGTCAGCTGGTATGCAAGGATCTCCTTGGCTTTGTTCAGCTCGCTGCCTTCCCATTTGGCCATCTCGTCGATCTCCTCAAGAGGAAGGAAGGTAAGAAGACGCATACATTTGATAACGTCAGCATCATCTACATTTCTCCAGTACTGGTAGAAATCGAACGGGGATGTCTTATTCGGATCAAGCCATACAGCTCCGGACTGTGTTTTTCCCATTTTTTTGCCCTCAGAATTGAGAAGCAGTGTGATGGTCATGGCATAGGCATCCTTGCCAAGCTTACGGCGGATCAGCTCAGTACCGCCAAGCATATTGCTCCACTGGTCATCGCCACCGAACTGCATGTTGCAGCCATATTTCTGGTACAGCATGTAGAAGTCGTAGCTCTGCATGATCATGTAGTTAAATTCCAGGAAGCTTAAGCCTCGCTCCATACGCTGTTTGTAGCACTCTGCTGTCAGCATACGGTTTACGGAAAAGTGAGCGCCTACCTCACGGAGAAGCTCTACATAGTTAAGGTTCATAAGCCAGTCAGCATTGTTTACCATAAGAGCTTTTCCATCAGAGAAATCGATGAAACGGCTCATCTGCTGCTTGAAGCAGTCAATATTGTGCTGGATGGTTTCTTTTGTCAGCATCTGACGCATATCGGTCCTTCCAGACGGATCACCGATCATTCCTGTTCCGCCGCCAAGAAGGGCGATCGGACGGTTTCCTGCCATCTGCAGCCTTTTCATCAGGCAAAGAGCCATGAAGTGACCTACATGAAGGCTGTCTGCTGTAGGGTCAAAGCCGATATAGAATGTGGCTTTCCCATTATTTACCATCTCTTTGATCTCATCTTCGTCTGTAACCTGTGCGATCAGGCCACGTGCTTTCAGTTCTTCCCAAACTGTCATTGTTCTTTCCTCCTGTATAGCTTTTATGTTTACGCTTTTATTAAAATTTATAATTTACAGTATCAGCGTAAAAAATAAAAATGCCCGGTTCCTGTCCGTTTAGGACGAGAACCGGGTCCCGCGTTACCACCTAAATTTACAGAAAACTCGCATTTCCTGCCTCATAAAGTGAATTTACATCCCGTTATATCCATATATATCAAGATATAAAACCACTTCAGCACAATAACGGGTGCCATTCCGTCGCAGCCTATCTATAATACGTTATTACTATAAAATTTATAATTTACAGTATCAAATCCCGATTCGGTGCGCAGCTCCGGGATGTATTCACAGAAGTTCTACCCTGCGCCTCTCACCTGCCGGCTGCTCTCTGTGGGGCTTTCCTCAAGCTACTTCTTCCCTTCCAAGCCTTTTACTATACTATATGAAGTATACAAACTGCTTTTTTGTTTGTCAAGAAATTTTAATATTGCTTTGACAACTTAAAGTGGCAGAATATTACTATTCACTCCGTTCTCAATTTCTGTTAGCCATTTATTCCCTCATCTACGTAAAGGTCATTGCCTCTGCCGCTGATGTGGCAAGCTGATCACACCGTTCATTTAACGGATTATCCGCATGTCCCTTAACCCAGTGGAAGCTTACCTGATGCTGCTCCTTGGCCTTTAAAAGGCGTTTCCAGAGATCTACGTTCTTCACATCTTCGTTTTTTCCACGTTTCCAGTTTTTCTTCAGCCAGGAATCGATCCAGTGCTGATTAAAAGCATCTACCAGATACTTGGAATCGGAATACAGCTCCACCTGGCAGGGACGGTTCAGTGCTTCCAGTGCTACGATAGCTGCCATTAGTTCCATCCGGTTGTTTGTAGTTTTTTTGTATCCTCTGGACAGCTCACGCTCATGTAACTGACCTTTGGTATCAATATACTGAAGAACCGCTCCGTAGCCTCCCGGTCCGTCCGGATTTCCCCGGGCTGCACCATCAGTGTAGATTTTTACCTGCATATTTGATTCTCCTTAAATTTTTGATTTTATGTCCATACGCCTGTTTGTTCAAAGTTTACTGCCGGAGACTATGTTGTTTATACCCAGTCTACAAAAAATGTATGGCCTTTATAAGTTTCATATTTCACTTTGCTGAAATTCAGATTCTGGTTCCAGAAATAGCTGGTCATCATGAAATACATATAATTAAAATCTTTCTGTTTAAATCCGCTGAGTGTTCTGGCTTTGCCGGAAGTAACATGTTTATTGAAAATAGTCATGGCTTCCCTTGCAGCCTGATAGGCAAGAGTACGGTTTTCGAACTGACCATTGAGTCGTTTAAGAAGGGCACCGTTCCTCACTACAGAATACTGCGGAGTTGTACTGCTTCCGATATTCTCATAGATTACACCGCGGATCGTAGACGGAAATTCTCTGTCTGATTTGATCGTACGATTCAGAACACAAAGTGCTACTGCTTCCATTCCAATCTTGCCCTGATCTCCTGCCTCTGATTCACAAAGTGCGGCCAGCAGTGCTTCATCGGATGTCTTGCCGTTGGTTATTCCAGGATGGCTCTTATATTCTTTTACCATAGTGTAATATCTGCTGTTTTTGGTATCGTAAACTTTGACATTTCCATTGCTGACATTTACATTTGGTTGGTAGTCTTCGCAGTGGCCACTCCGTCTGCTGCGATGGAGTATGTAATTCCATTCACTGTCACGGAGGTACTTACTGCCATGACACCGTTGGATTTAAAATAATATTTTTCTGATTGATGGTTTTCAGACCGGTGCACATATAACCGGTATCAGGAGCAAAATAGTAGCTGATATTTTTGGATTTGTTTTTTACCCATTTGGTCGCCATATAACCGGAAGTTTTGTAAAAATAACGTTTCTGCCCTTTGCTGTTGGTGAGCCAACCGGTTGCCATAATGCCTCCGCTTTTTGTGAAATAACGTTTCCTTCCCTTGCTACAGTTTACCCAGCCTGTGGTAAGCTTACCTGTTTTGGGGTTGAAATAGCGCTTATGGCCTTTGGAATCTGTCATCCAGCCGGTTGCCATAACACCCTTGCCTTTTGTAAAATAGTATGTATATTTGCCATTGACCTTCATCCAGCCCTTTACCTGTACTCCGGTCTTTGTGTTAAAGTAGTACTTGTATCCGCCCAGGGTCATCCAGCCTTTCTGCTTGCTCCCGTCACTTTTTATGTAGTATGTTTTTCCACCGATAGTTTTAAATCCTGCAGTGGCAGCCTGTACCTCTTTTGCAGAAGCAGAAAAGACTGTGCTTCCCACGATCATCAGCATGGCAAGCATCAGACCCCTCAGCCATTTTTTTGTTCTGAAACTCTTCATAATTTTCCCCATCTCCTGTTTTAGATATAAAAGCTAGTTCGTCTCAAAAATTACAAAATTGTTACATTTCGTTTATTATATCGTAATGAATAAACACTGTCAACTTTTTTTGTAACTGTGGACGGACTCCTGCCATATGATGAAGTGTAAATAAAATTTGCTGGAGGACTTATCGATGAGTGACTTAGCGGCTACCAATTGTGGATGTGATTGCGGATGTGGATGTGATTCCGGATGCAGCACGGGATGTGGATGTAACAATAACTGTGGCTGTAATAATAACTGCGGAACTTCCCTGTTTGGAAACGGTGGAAACAGCTGCTCCTGTATCCTTTGGATCATCTGTCTGATGTGTTGCTGTGGAAACAACAATGGCTGTGGCTGTAATAACAACGGCTGCAACGACAGCTGCTGGATCATCATCCTTCTTCTGCTTTTGTGCGGAAATGGATGCGGCTGCAACAATTGCTGCTGATCTTTTGAAAAGGCAGAGGTCATTTCCTCTGCCTTTTCTGCTGCCGTTTTTCTGCCTCCTCCTGTTTCTTTTTTTTCTCTTCCAGACATTTCAGATCTATCTCATAAAAAGAATTTCCATCAATGACAAGTTTCTGTTTTTTTTCAGATTCCATAACCGCATTCCTTTGAAAAATTTCTTCTATATATAATATGACCAGAGAAGGTTTCTGTCATATTTCTTTCTGCAAATTCATAGATTTCAGGAAAAAGGACTTTTTTATGGAACAGGAGCCTATCGCACGTACTGCTCTGGATGAAATGGTGGAAAGTGACCAGAATCAGATGCTGAAGGCTATGATCCGTACCTTCCTTCTTCAGGGCAGCAGTTTTTATCTGTGTATACAAAAGTCCAGGAACTATGGAATACCATGTCACTTTTTCAAAGTAGCCGTAAAACAGCCGATCTGCAGGCTACCGGTTTTTCCGGAACCGATCCTCTGGAAATGCTGCAGGATATCCGTAAGTGCTGTGGCGGAGAAAATCGCCGTCAGATCGATCATATCACCAGTCTTATGGCTACGATCCAGATGCTTCGGATCATGAACGAAGATTCGTCAGGAGGTGAGAATCCATGAGTGATGACTGGAAAAATAATCCCCGGCTTTCCGGAATGGACCCTCAGAAGCTTTCAATGCTTCAGGGTCTGGCAGATCAGGGATTGGGGAAAATCCGTCCGAACTTCTGCCATTTATCATGGGTGCAGCTTCTAAAGGAAAAAATGCGGGCTTAAATTTCAGCTCTGATGAGATCTCCACTATCATAGAAGTTCTTAAAATGGGGAAAAGTTCAACAGAGGTAGCTAAGCTTGACAGAATTGTGAATCTGATGAAAATGATACGTCATTAACAGCTCTGCGATCCCGGAACAGCATTTTTTCTGTTCCGGGATTTTCCACTTTATAATTCTTTTTATATTTGCCGGAATATAATCTGCAAAAATCTGACATATCTATAGATTCTATCGCATAATTCATAGAACATATTCCCTATTTTTGTGATATTTTTTTATCATTTTCCCTTTCTTCTTATATCAGTATATGATATACTTGTCCATGAAATGAATGATATGCAAAATAGGATTTTATGCGTCAAGTGTTTGGCGAATGGGGAGTTGTCGCCAGAACGAAAAGTACGTCTTACGGTATGAGATCCGCACCCGTTGCAGCAATATAAGAGAATATCTCATATTGTGTAGCTTTTTCGACATACGTTCTATTACAATTGGAGATATCTTTTTTTATGCGCAAAAATAAAAGAGACAGTCTCCGAAAAACGTGATTTTTTTAACAAATGGAGGTTGTTATTTATGGTAGACAAAGCAAAAGTTGAAGAGGCGATCAAGCTTCTTCTCGAAGGAATCGGCGAAGATGTAGACAGAGAGGGACTGCAGGGAACTCCGGAACGTATCGCCCGTATGTGCGAGGAAATTTATGGCGGACTTGATAATGAAGCGGATGAACATCTTCAGAAACAGTTTCATGTAGAGAACAATGAAATGGTTCTGGAAAAGGATATTACCTTTTATTCCATGTGTGAACATCATCTTATGCCTTTTTACGGAAAAGCTCATATCGCATATATCCCAAATGGCAAGGTTACCGGCTTAAGCAAGCTGGCCCGTACTGTTGATGTGTACGCAAGAAGACCGCAGATCCAGGAACGTCTGACTGTGCAGATCGCAGATGCGCTGGAACGTGTTCTCGCTCCAAAGGGAATCATGGTTATGCTGGAAGCAGAGCATACCTGCATGACCATGCGTGGAATCAAAAAACCGGGAAGCAAAACGGTTACAACTGTCACCAGAGGTGAATTCAAAGAAAATATGGAGCTCCAGAAACAGTTCCTTGCTATGGTTAAGGACTGATGGACAGAGTAAATCAGATCTGGAATCATCCGCTCTATCAGAATGAGCTTAATAAGCTTCAGTTGCTGGAAGCTGACCGTGAATTCTGCAGACATACACCGGAGCATTTTTTGGATGTGGCACGCCTTGCCTATATCAGAGCACTTGAGGAAAATGCTCCTGTTTCAAAGGAACTGATCTACTGTACTGCTCTTCTTCACGATATCGGACGGGCCAGACAGTATGAAGATGGTACGCCTCATGATGAGCCGGCGCTGCTATTGCCGGGCAGATCTTAAATGAGCTTGGATTTTCTATGGAAGAAATCGAAGTGATCGTTTCGGCAATACGTGGTCACAGAGCTCAGACGGATCAGACAGTTCTTGGAAAACTGCTTTATACTGCGGACAAAAGCTCCAGAAACTGTTTTTCCTGTAAAGCAGAGCCGGAATGTTACTGGTCTCCTGCCAAAAAAAATATGACGATCCAATATTAGGAGGTTTTTCCATGAAAATCGGAAATCGTGAGTTTGATGTAGAAAATAAAACATATATTATGGGTATCTTAAATGTCACACCGGATTCTTTCTCAGATGGCGGAAAATGGAATGATATGGATCATGCCCTGAAACATACAGAAGCTATGATCGCCGAAGGTGCTGATATTCTGGATATCGGTGGGGAATCCACACGTCCGGGGCATACACCGGTTGGTGCACAGGAGGAGATCGAGCGTGTTCTTCCTGTTATCGAAGCAGTAAAAGAGCGTTTCGATATCCCCATCTCTGTAGATACTTATAAGGGATGTGTTGCGGAGGAAGCCCTGAAACACGGAGCAGATCTTATCAATGACATCTGGGGACTGAAATATGATCCTGAAATGGCTCCTGTCATTGCCAGATATCAGGCTCCCTGCTGTCTGATGCATAACAAAGACAATACCGAATACAATAATTTTATTGTGGATATGCTGGCAGAAACCCAGGAATGTGTCAATATCGCCAAACGTGCAGGTATTGCTGATGATAAGATCCTCCTTGATCCGGGTGTTGGATTTGGCAAAACATATGAGATGAACCTGATGACCATGGATAATCTGGAGCTTTTCCGAAAACTGGGATATCCGGTGCTTCTTGGCACCTCCAGAAAATCCATGATCGGACTTGCACTTGATCTTCCTGTAGACCAGCGTGTAGAGGGAACCCTTGCCACATCGGTGATCGGTGTTATGAAGGGGTGTGCATTTGTCCGTGTTCATGACATCAAAGAAAATAAACGTGTCATCCAGATGACAGAAGCTATTCTTGGGCGCTAGGAGGAACTGATGGATAAAATCGAAATCAGAGATCTTGAAATTTTTTGCAAACCATGGTGTGTTTCCGGAGGAAACAGCTCTCGGACAGAAATTTGTTGTTTCTGCTGTTATGTATACAGAAACACGTCCGGCAGGGCTGACAGATGATCTTTCTGCTTCTATCAATTATGGGGAAGTCAGTCATATGATCACCGATTTTCTTCAGAAAAATACTTATAAACTTCTGGAGGCTGCAGTGGAAAATCTGGCAGAGATGCTGCTGCTTTCTCTCCCATTGTTAAAAAAGGTCACCCTTCGTATTGAAAAGCCCTGGGCTCCGGTAAGACTTCCACTGAAAACTGTTGCTGTGGAAATTACCCGAGGCTGGCATACAGCTTATATTGCTTTTGGTTCCAATATGGGAGATAAGAAGAAATATCTGGACAATGCGATCCAGGGGCTTCGAGATATGAAAGAGATTGTTGTTGAAAAGGTTTCAGAGTATCTTGTAACGGAGCCTTACGGGGATGTGGAGCAGGATGAGTTTCTCAATGGAGCCTTAAGAGTCCGGACGCTGCTTTCTCCGGAGGAGCTTCTTGACAGGCTGCATGTGCTGGAACAGGCTGCGGACCGAAAAAGGATCATTCACTGGGGACCAAGGACACTGGATCTGGATATTCTGTTTTACGATAATGAGATCATTGATACAGTGGAACTGCATGTGCCTCATATTGATATGGAAAACAGGGATTTTGTGCTGAAGCCTATGGTGGAGATCGCACCGTATCTTCGGCATCCGGTGTTGAATTTAACAATGGAGCAGTTGCTAAAAAAACTTGAGGAAAAAACTTTGGCGGTGTAACTTTATTTGTTAAGACAAGCCCGATACAGATTTTTTACTACAATCTGTATCGGGCTTGTCTAATATGTATATAAACTATTGAAAAAGTTTTATTTACGGTTTACCAGGTCGAATTCGTCGGTGATCTCTTTGGATGGTGCCTTAGTAATAAGGCTGACGATGATATTTGCTGCGATGGCTACCAGAAAAGCGGGAAGAAGCTCATAGATTCCCCAGGCGCCACCCAGTTTGCTGATTCCGTATTTCCAGATGAATACCATGGAACCGCCGCAGATCATTCCTGCCAGGGCTCCCTGCCAGTTGGAACGTCTCCAGAATAATGCCAGAAGCACCACCGGCCGAATACGGCTCCGAAGCCTGCCCAGGCAAAGGATACGATAGTAAACACAGAACTGTTCGGGTCGCGGGCAATAAACATGGCTACTACTGCAATGAGAAGAAGCGTGATCTTATCGGCTACCATGCTTTCTTTTTTTGTTTCTTTATCCTTCAGGATGCTTCCGAGAAGGTCGGAAGAAACTGCTGAGGATGCTGCCAGGAGCTGAGAATCTGCAGTTGACATGGTGGATGCAAGGATTCCTGCAAGGATGAGTCCTGCAAGGATTGCTGCAATTACACCATGTTTACTGAGAAGATCTGCGATCTGAACGATAATTGTCTCAGATGCGGAACCTTCCAGAAGGTTAAACTCTCCTGCTGCTGTCATTCCAAGTCCTACCACACCGATCAGTACTGCCACTGCCAGTGAGATCACTACCCATATAGTTGCTACTCTTCTGGAAAGTGTAAGCTTCTCTTCGTCTTCGATCGCCATGAAACGAAGAAGAATATGCGGCATTCCGAAATATCCAAGTCCCCATGCAAGCATGGAAATAATATTAAGCAGTGGATATGCCTGTTCTGTTCCGGTTGTCGGATCATATGTAGTAAACATAGTCAGATATCCGGGCAATGATCTTGCATGGTCTGCAACTGCTTCAATACCACCTGCTGTGTTGATCCCGAATACAAATACGATCACAAGAGCGATGGACATGATGATACTCTGGATAAAGTCCGTGGTAGATGCTGCCAGGAATCCTCCAGTGTGGTGTATCCGACGATGACCAGTGCACTGATGATCATAGCCGGCAGATATTTTACACCGAAGAGACTTGCAAAAAGTTTACCACAGGCTGCAAATCCGGAAGCTGTATACGGAATAAAAAAGATCACGATAAAAATCGCTCCGATAGACTGCAGGATCTTTTTCTCATCTCTGTAACGATTACTGAAAAAGGATGGCAATGTAATGGAATTTCCTGCCACATGTGTGTAGCGGCGGATTCTTTTTGCCACGATCCTCCAGTTTACGTAAGTTCCAATCGCAAGGCCAATGGCTGTCCAGCCTGCATCTGCAATACCGGTAAGATAAGCAAGTCCAGGCAGGCCCATCAGAAGCCAGCTGCTCATGTCAGAAGCCTCTGCACTCATAGCTGTTACAAGTGGTCCAAGCTTTCGGCCTCCAAGATAGAAGTCAGAACTGTCATTATTGTTCTTGGAGCACAGATAACCTACAAAGATCATTGCACCCAGATAGACGATAATGGCTGCCATTATACAAATATGTGCTGTTGTCATGTTTCTCTCCCTTCCATGTATGTTTTCACATATTTATAGATATTATTATATTAACTTAAGAAAGTAAAGGGTATTTTGGGATTTTTTACATATTTTCTGTATAAAATTGTATAAATAACAAGAAAAAGGGCTGAACCCGATAAACAAGCTCAGCTCTTTTCAACATTTCTGTTTAATTTTCTTCGATACGTTTCTCTACGTCTTCTACTGTATATGCTTCTGTCAGTACTTTCAGAGCCTCCGGTGTGGTGTCTGTATTGTAAACTTTGATCACTTCCATCAGATCTGCACAGCTGTATGCATTTTCGTAAATATCCTGTGTATATCCGTAAAGCTCGTTGAAAGTATCTTTATCCGATGCATTCCAGAATCCCTGATACAGACGAACTGTGTTGTAATCTGTATCGTCAGTGTTTGCCTCCGGATGACCGGACATTGCGTTATACAGGATCGCAAAAGCAGGGCCTCCCATGGATGCATATTTTCCGGCAATGTAATCAATCTTAGGATTTCCAAAAGAATCCTCATCATTGATCTCATCATGGTTTTCCATGGAGAAGCAGTCAACTGCTCCAACCTTGATGTTAGACCCCTGCTCCTCTTCTTTTGATGTAATGAGTTTCATGATCTCATCAACATTGAAAGTACAGAAAACCGCATCATAATCTCCATCTACAAAAGCATGTTTCAGGTTATTGATTCCTTTTGGGTCTGTCATATATCCAGGACAGATGGTAATGGTGATATCATCTTTACCGGCATCTACAACCGTTGTTTCTCCGATGCAGCAAGTTTTTCCACATCTTCGGAATAGGTCAGACCTTCTTCTTCAGCCAGTCCTTCCAGAACACCGATGGTTCTCTGGAGATGCATATAGTTCCCCTTAGAAGCACCGCCTGACGGTATGAGGTAATTATTTGTATCTGTATCTGCAAAATACTCAGCCATATTATAACCGGCCTCATAATCAGCCTTTGCATCCGGGCCCACACTTCCGAGGAAATACTGGCTTGTTTTTATCTGCTCATAATCTTTATCGCTGATGCTTCCGGAACCAAGAACATAGTACATCTCTTCTTCATCGCAGGCTTCTACAATCTTCTGAATATCCTGACCATAGAAGGAGATGATTTCCGCTTACGCCCTGCAGTTTCATTGCACGAATGAAATCAATCTCATCCTCTGCGGAATTGATGCTTCCTGAAAAATAGAACTTCACTGGGAATCCCTGCTGGATATAATCCCTGTAATAGCTCATAAACATGTTCATTTCCGGGCTATCCTGATTATATACTACAACACCGATCGTATACTGAAGATCTCCGTCTTCCACAGCAGCAGAAACTTTTTTTCCGCTGACAGCAAAAACAGCAAGCATCAACAGCAGAATGCCTAATATTTTTAAGTTTTTAAATGTCATACTGTTTTTTGCCTTTCTTTATTTCTCAGTTACATAATGGCAGGCAACTTCATGTCCTGCTTCCATTTCCTTAAGTACAGGCCTTGTTGTTTTACATTTTTCCATGCAATGCTCACAGCGGTTCTGGAACGGGCATCCGTGAGGAACGTCCAGAGGACTTGGTGCCTCACTCTCAATACTCTCGATCTTTTTGTGCTGATCCATATGAATGGAAAACTGTGCTCCCAGAAGTGCCTGTGTATACGGATGGAGAGAGTTTTTCGCAACATCCTCCCCAGGAATTACCTCTACAATATTTCCAAGATACATAACTGCGATCTGATGAGCAAAAGAACGAATCAGCGCCAGGTCATGACAGATAAACAGCATACTGATATTCTTTTCTTTCTGAAGGCGCACAAGAAGCTGGATCACGGATTCCTGTACAGAAACATCCAGTGCAGAGGTAGCCTCATCACATACCAGAATCTCCGGTTCCAGAGAAAGTGCACGTGCAATACTGATACGCTGTCTCTGACCACCACTCATGTTATGGGGATAACGGTCTACAAAATCTCCAGGAAGCTCTACCATCTCCAGAAGTTCTCTGGCCTTGGCTTCTTTTTCACTTTTTTTCAGTTTCCCATAATTGATCAGTGGCTCTGTAAGAATGTCCACGATCTTCATTTTCGGATCAAAAGAAGCAAGCGGATCCTGGAATACCATCTGCATGTTCTGACGGTTCAGCCAGGTTTCCTTTTTGGAAAGATCTGCAAGATTTTTTCCATGGTAAAGGATCTCACCGCTGGTCGGCTTGTCAAGGGAAATGACCATACGGACAAATGTTGATTTACCGCAGCCACTCTCTCCTACGATTCCCAGAGTTTTTCCTTTATATACATTTAAGTTTACATCGTTGCAGGCTGTTAAGGTTCTGCCGCCGGAAGCCGGGAACTGCTTTACGATATGCTTCGCACTAAGTACGATATCAGATTCATTAAACATAACGCTGTCCCTCCATTTCCGGCACTGCAGCCAGCAGTTTCTTAGTATAGTCACTGGTCGGGTGATTCATAACTTCATCACGGGTTCCCTGATCCACAACTTTTCCATGCTGCATAACTACCAGCTGGTCAGCCATATAGCTGCAACACCGATGTTATGGGTAACGATGATGATACCCGTTCCGAAATCATCACGGAGTTCCATCATCTGGCGTACGATCTGAGCCTGTGTAGTAACGTCCAGAGCACTGGTCGGCTCATCTGCCAGAAGAAGTTCCGGGTTAAATGTCATAGCCATGGCAATACCAACTCGCTGGCGCATACCACCGGAAAGCTGGTGCGGATAGCTTTTCATAATGTTTTCTGCATCAGGAAGACGCATTTTCTGAAGCATGGAGCATCCTTTTTTCCATGCTTCCGCTTTGGATACATCGGTATGTGTGCAAATATATTCCACATACTGACTGCCGATCTTACGAATCGGGTTTAAGGTTCCACCGCAGTCCTGGAAGATCATGGAAATACGGGTACCTCTTAATTTTCTCCATTCATCCTTTGTATTGGAAAGCAGAGATTTTCCATTGAACTGGATATCACCGGCACTTACCCGGCCGCCCCCGGCAAGTGCGCCGAGAACAGCACGGATAACAGTTGTTTTTCCACTTCCACTCTCTCCTACTACACTGATGATCTCACCTTTCTTCATGGAAAGATTGAAATGCTCAATGATAGGTGCCTGCTTTCCGTACTGAACGGAAAGATCCTTGATTTCAAGCATAAATAAACGCTCCTTTACTCGGCAAGAGTGATATCCTTTGTCAGCCAGTAGTAGTCCATCGGATACATCTTAACGCCAGTTACCTTCTTATTGGAGAAGAGGTAAGTTGTCTCATATCCGAAGAATACAGTTGCTGCATCGTCCATGATATCCTGCTGGATGTCAACGATGAGATCTTTTCTCTTATCCTCATCAAATGTCTGAGCAAGCTCATCAAGAAGCTTATCTACATCCGGATTGTTATATCCTGCAGTGTTGTTTGCAGAAGAGCTGTACCAGTTCTCTCTTAAGTAGTTCTCCGGGTCACCGGTGTTGGCAACCAGTACGTTCCAGATAAGAAGGTCATACTGTCCGGAATCTCTCATGTCAAGAAGTGTCTCATAACTTACTGTATTCAGGTTTACGTTGATACCGATCTCTTTCAGGCTGGCCTGTGCTGCCTGTGCGTATACACCAAGCTCTGCACGGCTTGTGTAGATAACAAAATCAAGAACAAGCGGATCTCCGTCCGGAGTCTCTACATATCCGTCGCCATCAACATCTTTGTATCCAGCATCCTCGAGGATCTTTTTAGCGCTGTCCGGATCGTAAGAGTTTTCATCGTTGAGATCATCAAATCCAAAGTCAAGTGTTGGCGGAACCGGTGCTTTACCAGCTGTTGCACCACCCTCAAGAAGAGTGTTGCAGTATGTCTCTTTGTCAAGTCCACGGAGAAGTGCCTGACGAAGTGCCTTGTCGCTGAGTGCATGATCCTCATTCTGGTTCATGAATGCATAAGTAGAACGAAGAGACTGAAGCTCCTGGATGTCGTAATTGTCATTTCCCTCAAACTCAACCAGGTTCTCTGTTTTCAGGTTGTAAGCGATATCGATCTCACCTGTCTGAAGAGCCATGGAACGTGTTGTCTGGTCATCGACACATTTCAGAGTAACTCTGTCAAGCGGAACTTCGCCATCCCAGTACTTCTCATTCTTTACTACAACGCAGGAGTCTGTCGGGCTGAAAGACTCTACTGCATAAGGTCCTGTACAGATCGGTCCTTCCATTGCAAATGTGGAATCATCAACATTTGTATCAACGATCAGAAACAGCGGGTCTGCAAGGCATCCGGCCATGTTTGCGTTTGCTCTGTTCAGGTGGAAGATCAGGTTCTGTCCGTCAACTTCAATACTATCAAGGTCAAAGAACTCCGGAACACGGTCGCTCTTCTCAGCTGTACGCTCGATGGAAGCTTTTACCATCTCCGGTGTCATATCATCGCCGTTGGAGAATTTTACACCCTCACGGATCTTGAATGTCCATGTTTTTCCATCTTCACTGTTGTCCCACTCTTCTGCAAGACATGGAACGATATCACCGTTCTCATCGAATTTTGTAAGGCACTCACCGATCGCATAACGGGATACAACCCAGCTGAAATACTGCTCTGTCGGCTCAAGTGTATCTGCAAAGCTTGTTACTCCAATCGTGATTTCCTTATCACTGCTCTTATCGCCCTTTGCCTGAGCCACTGTTGTCATAGAAAAAGTCATCATACATGCAAGTGTAGCAGCCAGCACTTTTTTAACTACGTTATTTCTCATTTCATCCTCCTAAAGATAAATATACTGATTATTGGTGTTGGTTTGTTACAGAAACGTTTTTTAATCCTGGCGCGGATCCAGTACATCACGGATGCTGTCTCCAAGCATATTGAAAACAACAACACAGATCACGATCGCAATACCAGGGTAGATCATAAGCCATGGCGCTTTTGCCATGTAAGTTCTTCCTTCATTCAGCATCAGTCCCCACTCCGGTGTCGGCGCAGTTGCACCAAATCCCAGGAAAGAAAGAGAAGCCAGCTCCAGCATCATGGTTCCGATATCTGCTGCCGCAGTTACCACCATCTGGGTTACCATGTTCGGAAGAACGTGTACAAGAAGAATTTTCCAGGTCTTTGTTCCGTTTACCACTGCAGCTTCTATATAAAGACTCTTCTTGACTTTCAAAACCATACTTCTTGCAAGGCGGGCATACTTCGTCCAGCTTACAGCCGCGATGGAGATAACGGCATTTACCAGGTTTGGTCCCAGCATACCGGCAATGGCGATGGCCAGTACAAGGCCGGGGAAAGAGATCATCATATCTGCGATACGCATGATCACCGCGTCCACAACGCCACCGAAATATCCGGCAATAACTCCTAAAAATGTACCGATCACAAAAATCACCGCAACCAGACATAATGTCATGATCAGGGAAGTTCTTGTTCCGAAAATAACACGGGAAAGAAGATCTCGTCCAAGTTTATCCGTTCCGAACGGATGAGCGGAACTCGGCTCCTGCAGTGATTCAGTCATAACTGCATTCAGCGGATCATATGGCGCAAGCTGCGGTGCGAAGATCGCAACGCCAATTACCACCAGGCCCAGAATGAAGAAAAGAGTGAACTGTTTATTTTCTTTAAATACTCGTAATACCTTTTTCAATTATCTATCCTCCTTAAGTCTTGGATCGAGATAAGTGTAGGACAGATCCACAAGCAGGTTGATGCACATGTACAGGATCGCGATCCAGAGTACATAGCCCTGTACAAGAGGATAGTCACGACAGGAAATTGCCTTTACTGCCATATTTCCCATACCAGGCCAGTTGTAAATGATCTCTACAACTGCGGTACCTCCAAGGAGGCTTCCAAGGGAAAGACCCAGCAGTGTTACCAGCGGAAGCATTACATTAGGAAGAACGTGTTTCCAAAGGATCACGCTTTCTTTGATTCCACGCATTCTTGCACCGGTCACATAATCCTGGTGAAGCTCCTCCAGCACCGCACTTCTTACCTGGCGGGTATATTTCGCAGACATGGCAAGTGCAAGAGTCAGTGCCGGAAGGATCATAGACTTGAAATCCGTACTTCCTCCTGCTACATTGATCCAGCGAAGCTGAACACCAAAGATACTGAGAAGGATCAGGCCCAGCCAGAAGCTTGGAACAGATACTCCCACAAAGGTAATTCCTCTCACAAAATAATCCGGGAATTTGTTCTGATATACAGCGGCCAGGATTCCAAGCGGTATGGAAATAATGACCATCATCAAAAGTGCCAGCAAAGACATCCTCAGCGTCGGCCAGAAACAAGATACCAGTTTATCCGTTACCGGCATTTTGAAAGAATAGGACTGTCCCATATCTCCTGTAACAACACCCTTCAGCCAGGAACCATACTGCACGAGAAAGGCTGATCAAGGCCAAGCTCATGTCTTGTCTGTTCCAGAAGCTCCGGTGTCGGAAGATTACCACATTCTGTCAGCATGATCTCCGCAGGATCACCAGGTGACAGGTAGGTCAGTCCAAATGTGAAAAAGCTGATTCCAAATAATACAATGATGATCTGGAGAAATCTTTTTCCTATTTGTTTCTTTGTCACGTTTTACTCCTTTCCTCATTTGATGCGATTTTAACATTGCCGTTTTAATTGAGTTAGATAAAAAAACTACTGGATTCTTATTATGCAGAACATGCATGGAATTTTAGAAATTTGCACGAAAAAAGCCCGCGATGAAATACGGGCACATAAAAAAATATGCTTCCTATCTTCCGTAAGAATCATTTTAAAACAATTGCAAGCAGGTCTCCTGACTTAGGATCCTTACCCTCAGGCACCTTCCCGGTCTATTTCTCACGCACTCGACCAGTGGTATTTTGTCTGAGGATTCCCCCTTACAGTGACGGGATCGTACCGGATTTACACCGGTTTCCCTATTAATCCTCTCGGAACTTACAACGGCTGATGTGAAAATCAGCAAATGCTGTTAAATTACCGGAATATTATACGATAAAACTATAGTTTATGTCTATGGAAAAATGTTATATTTTTTGAAAACTCATAAATTTTGTTAAAGATGCTTGAATTGTATATATCCCCCATTGGGGATTTGACAATTAAATTTATCTGATCTGCTAAAAAAACACGGATTTTACCTCGCTGTTTTTACAAATAGAATAGCAAATGGTAAAACCCGGTTTTCTTACTGTTTCAATATGATTTCAGACAGAAGCGTTCTGAAAAGGCTGTTTACTATCAGGTCAGAGTATCTGTGATCGCCGCATATGCGATCATCGGTCCGTCTTCAATGATATTCAGGCTGGCTGTCTGATAAAGTACGACTCCGTTTTCAGTTGCAATAGACGTGTAAAGTAAATTTCCATAGTAATCTCTCAATTCACCCAGTTCTTCTCCCTTAAAGAAGTACTCTCCAGGCTTCTTGGATGGATACCAGCATCCGGTATACGGCGCATATTCATAGACTACATTTTCAAGAAGCATCTGACGGTAATGCTTCAGACCATGACACGTCTTTCCCTGGAGATGAAAAACAAGGTGACGGACATCTCTTTTATCCTGTTCTACTTCCTCCCAGGTCCAGTAGCTGTGTCCGCCTCTTTCGATAAGAATACTTGGAATTCCAAGAGAAGAAGCATAATTATAGGCGCCACCTGTGGCGGTTGTGGAACGGACTACATATTTTACGCCGATATGCCGTGCCATATGTAATGACTTCTCTGCTGTTTTTTCATCTACAACCCCTACATAATAAACATAGGGATGAAGTTGTTCGAACCCATCTCCGCTATGCAGGTCGATATAATAATCTGCTATGGAAAAAGTTTCGTTACTATAGTATGGGCAATACGATCTGCAGCTGTTCCCTCAGGATCTCCGGGGAAAACGCGGTTCAGGTTCTTGCCATCCTCATAGACCAGACTCATGGTGCGATGCTCAAAGCCGCTGACGTTGACCAGTGGAACGATGATCACATTTCCCTTCAGTTCTTCCGGCTGAAATTCTTTTGCAAGTTCCATTGCTGCCTGGATTCCCACATACTCCGCACTGTGTATTCCTGCCGTGATCAGGACCGTCGGTCCGTCTTCCACTCCGCATATCACAGTTGCCGGCATTGCCATGCCATTTCCTGAGATCTTAATTTTTCCCTGTGCCTTCTCTCCTTTTTCAATCACCCAGTCATCAATTTTGATCATTGATTGTTTCCCTTTTCCTTTTTTATATTTCCGCACTTTTGACGATAAGTATAACATGCCTAACCGAAATTGTATATATTCTTTTTAGGATTCCAGGAATACATAAAAAGCTTCCGTAACCGTTTTTTCTGACCCGGTTGTACAGAAGCTTTTTTCCTGAATGATATATAATTTATCTTTTCGCCAGTTCCCTGGTGATTTCTTCCCAGCTGACGCCTTTTTCCACCATGAGTACCATCATATGATAAAGAAAATCTGAAATTTCATATTTAATCTCTTCTTTATCCGGATTTTTGGCTGCAATGACGATCTCTGTGCATTCTTCACCGACTTTTTTCAAAATCTTGTCGATTCCTTTATCAAAAAGATAATTAGTATAGGAACCTTCCTTTGGATGCTCTTTTCGGTCAGTGATCACATCATACACATTCTGGAACACGTGAAGTGGATTGGTATCATCGTACTCTTTTTTCATCAGCGGTTTGAAGAAACAGGTACGGTTTCCTGTATGGCAGCTGCGCCCACCTGCTCCACTTTGGCAAGGATCGTATCATTATCACAGTCAATGGTAAGAGACTTTACATACTGTACGTGTCCGGATGTCAGACCTTTGGTCCAGAGCTCATTCCGGCTGCGACTCCAGTATGTCATTTTTCCAAGCTTCAATGTTGTGTTAAAAGCAAGCTCATTCATATAGGCCAGCATCAGTACTTCATCCGTCCGGTAATCCTGGACAATAACCGGAACCATTCCGTCACTGTTTAATTTAAAGTCCGACCATGCAATATTACTTTTATATGTGTTTACCGGAATTCCGGCTTCTTCGCAGGTTTCCTTAAATGTATGCAGATCATTTTCAAGACTGCTTACATAAGCACCGCAAAGTCCGGACACAGCTGGTTCTCCTAAAAGCTCCAGAACGTTCTCAGATCTGTTTTCATCGGTATGAAGAACAATGGAAATCTGAGAAATCTCTGCGATTTCATTTTCGACAGTGTCCAGAGCCAGAACAGTGTCTGCATATTTTTCGATCAGATCCTGATTTTCTGTGAATTCTCTCAGATCAGAGATGCTGATCATCATACGCTCTTTTCCAAAGCGCCGGGATACTTCTTCCAGAAGCTTGATATTATTCTCTTTCGAAAAATTCAGTACAACTTTGGCACATCCCGCATAGATCAGCTTTTTACATCTTCCATACGTTTGATATTTCCCGCTGCGATAACCGGGATCTCAGATGCCTGACAGATATCACGGATTTTTCCGATCGCACGGTCATGCTCCGCATCTGTGGAAGAAAAGTCAAATACCAGAAGCTCATCTGCCCCATTGTCACCGTAAAATTTTGCAAGTGTTTCTACATTTCCGTCTCCGAAAGATTTCTCTGTCCAATCCTGTTACCGCCTTTTCTGAATGAAGATAAAGACATGGGATCAACTGTTTGTTCATAAGTGGTCTCCTTCTGTATCAGAGGCTTCCCTTGGTAGAAAGCACGTCTGTGATCCGGGAATCGTACTGCGTTGCTGCATCAAGGGCTTTTGCAAAGCTTTTAAACATGGCCTCTGCCACATGATGGCTGTTTCCACCGGAAAGAACCTTGATGTGAAGATTCATTGCAGCGGAATAGGATACTGCATAAAAGAATTCCTTTACCATCTCTGTAGCCATATCTCCTATTTTTTCTGTAGAAAACTCTGCATCCCATCCAAGATAAGGTCTTCCGGAAAGATCTACTGCGCAGAGTACAAGCACTTCATCCATAGGAAGGATACAGCTGCCGTAACGTTTGATTCCTTTTTTTGTCTCCGACTGCCTCAGCGATCGCCTGCCCGAGTACGATTCCCGTATCCTCTGCGGTATGATGTCCGTCCACAAACAGATCTCCGTCCACTTTTACAGATAAATCAAAAAATCCGTGCCGTGCAAAGCCGTCCAGCATATGGTCGAAAAATCCGATGCCGCTAGTCCCTTCAAAACGTCCTGTCCCATCGATAGTCAGAGTGATGGAAATATCCGTCTCGCCTGTCGTGCGGCGAAGTGTGGCTTTTCTCATGCGAGTGCCTCCCGGAATACAGAAATCAGCACATCATCGACGTCTTTCGTCGTGACGGAAATGCGGAAACCATTCGGGATGTCTTGGCTGTTTCTATAAATCTTGACAAGGATATCTTTCCTGCGAAGCGCTTCGAAGATCTCCTCCTGCTTTTTATCCACCTGAACGAGGAGAAAATTGGTGCAGGACGGGTAGACCGTGACGCCCGGGATCTCCTTCATGGCCGCGTAGAGACGATCTCTTTCCACGCAGATGGCATCGCTACTTTGAAAATATCCTCTCTGTGACGGATGACGATCGGCGCAAAGAGCTGGGTGAAAGCGTTCAGATTGTACGGTGCTTGATCTTCGCGATGGCTTCGATCAGAGCTTCATCGGCAGCGAGGTAGCCGCAGCGCATACCCGCCAGGGCAAAGGCTTTCGAGAGCGTGCGCAGGACAATGAGATTCGGGTATGTATCGATGAGATCTATGACGCTTTCCTTCTGGGCAAACTCCATGTAAGCCTCATCGACGAATACGATATTGTCAGCGGCCTTCAGCACTTCCTCGATGAATGCGCGCGGGAGCAGATCGCCGGTCGGATTGTTCGGATTGCAAATGACGGTCACCTTCGGCTGGTATGTCCTGACCGCTTCCAGAAGTCCTTTCTGATCGCGCCGGTATCCGGGAAGATCCTGTACCTTGATGGCAGAGGCACCCAGCGTTTCCGCGCCAAGCTCATACATGTCGAAGGTCGGGCTGTGGATCAGGATCTGATCGCCCGGATCAAGGAAGGTCCCCAACAGATAGGTGATATTTCATCGCCGCCATTGCCTACGATGAAGTTCTCCGGCTTCGCGCCGATGTAGTCCGCCAGCGCTTCCCGAATGTCATCGGACATTGGCTTCGGGTAGACCTGCGGGCGGAAGGTATCGAGAGCCTGGATGAGCTCTTCTTTCACGCCGGGGATGGTCAGGACATTCAGGTAATTTTCATTCGCATTGATGACATGCTTTTCTGCGATCGGCGCTACGAAGTATGGATCAAAGTCAGCGATTGTTTTTCTGAGCCATTCAGTCTTCATCACGCACCTCCATCGCATGAGCGTGAGCCGTCAGGCTTCTGCTTTGGCGAAAATTTGGACCTTCTTGGAAATCTTCTGGAAGGCCTCTTTATTATACATTTCTACACTGCTGTGCTTGACGAAATCATAAACACCGAGCGGCGAGGAGAAAGCGGCGGTACCGGAGGTCGGGAGCGTGTGGTTCGGGCCTGCCATATAGTCACCGAGCGGTTCGGAGGTGTATTTCCCGAGGAAAATTGCACCTGCATTATAAATGAGCGGCAGATACTGCTTCGGATCCGGGCAGCTCGACTTCCAGATGCTCCGGCGCCGATCTTATTCACGATGTCGAAGCACTGTGCCGCATCCTTGCAGAGAAAGGCCTTCGCATAATCATCCGACAGAACTCTTCATGATCTCATAGCGGGAGAGCTCTTTCATCTGGCGCTCCATCTCCGCTTCGACCTTCTTGCCAAAGTCCGCATCCGGCGTGATGGAAGAATAACGGCCGCGCGCGGGTCATGCTCCGCCTGCGATAAGAGATCCGCAGCAATCCATGTCGGATCCGCGCTGGCATCTGCCACGCAGCACACCTCGGATGGGCCTGCGATCATG